>JGI990J12352_1000367_pt1 | contig 10306 bp, 13 predicted proteins | sample Intmic4MA4BA4MSA_FD_12352 | JGI IMG/M metagenome (IMG submission 12352) | reverse complement strand
CCAATATCAACTGCCCCCGCCAATCTATACAGCGCCAGCAATCCCATCGCAAGCACCAAAATCTGCACAGGCGACATCCATTTTTTCCACTCAGCCACTCTCTACACCACCTTTTAAATTCTTTCTAATGGTGATAATCGAGTTAATACTCATTCTACTTTAAAATCACATTACCTTGCGGTTTTAAAATAGAATGGGTACAAAATTAACTCGATTATCATCTCTCTTTTTTATCATGATATTCAATGGACAAAAATATCCATGAAGCCTCGAAAAATCTCATTTTCGAGACCATTAAGCATTTGCTTCGAGTACAGGCACGATTTGCTTCTTACGCGATACAATACCTGGGACAAATGCCGTCCCATCAACTAATTGAACATCGAACGCTTTAACAACTAAATCAAGTCGTGACCCAACAGCGATAACTTGCGAATTACTATTTACAATATCAGTCAACGCAACTAAAAATAGGGCAAGGCCTTTTTGAGAAGCCATACGCTCCATTTCATTCATAAGCTCGTCTTTACGCGTCAACATATCCGCAATATCAACCGTATTAATTTGCGCAATTTCTACCTTAGAATCATTCATTTCAAATACTTTTGCATCAATGGCAAGTAGCCCAGCAGCGTTGTAATCTGATAAATCAGTTCCTGCTTTTAACATGTCCATCCCATATGCTTCAATATCAAGTCCAGCAATATTTGCAAGCTCACGGCAAATGCTTGCGTCTTCTTTTGTACAAGTTGGCGATTTGAATAGCAACGAATCTGAAACAATGGCACTCGCCATCAAACCTGCCATCTCTTTGTCAATAGAAAGATTATTTTCAATGTATAGTTTATACAAAATCGTTGCCGTACATCCAACAGGTTCAACCCTAAACATAATCGGTTCTGGACATCGAAAATCAGCAATACGGTGATGGTCAACGACCATACGTACCGTCGCATTTTCGATGCCACTCGCGCTTTGACCAAATTCATTGTGATCAACCAAAGCCACTTCGTCGCCAGCAGAAAGCTCAGTTAGAAGATCAGGCGTCTCGATTTTAAAGTAATCTAGCACAAACTGCGTTTCTTTATTAAGTTCACCAAGTCTGTAAGGTTTTGCAGCTACACCCAATTTATTTTGCAAATCTGCCAAAACAATTGCTGAAGTTATCGTATCTGTATCAGGGTTTTTATGTCCAAAAATTTTCATCATTATAGTCCACCTTCTTCTTCATATTAAATTGCCGCTTCTTGAATTAGATATTGCTTATTATCGTAATACTCTTTCATTCCTTTTAAGACTGCTCTTAGAAACATAACGGTTTCTTCTTTGGTTTCCATTAATCTTAAAACAGAATAATCACGTCCACATTCAACAAATGAAACACTTCCATGAGCCAAACTGTTTCGCTTATTTCGTATATCTTCTAACACGATTCCACCACGACATTCTTGAATAGGATTAAAAACAATACCATGATTTTTACAGATATCTCGAATTTGATTTGCATCTAAATTACCACTTATGTCAGCTGCTTTTCTATTTAGAGAAAGAATTTCATCAGATAAGATAGCTGTAACAATTTCTGAAGCTTTATCCTTGTATGCGTGATAATGAGCTTTTCTATCATACACTTCATTATGCACAAATGAAAACCAAATATCTTGAATTTCTTTTCTAACTTTTGTATATGTCATCTCATTTTGAGCTAAACCTTCATATATCTTAAGGATTCCACTCATTACTGTTGATTCTACTAGATTATAAATCATCAATAATGCATTTGATTTCAATATTCTTAAAAAATCATCATCCAAAAAATCCTCTGTAGTGCTATCATCGACTTCTAGTGCACATAATTCCAATTTTTTTAATCCGTTCAGATAGGATTCAATTTCATTTGTACGTTTATCGAAATCTTCAATCACTAGTTCCATTTTCATCACCTGCCAAAAGAGCATTCTTAACATATTCAACACGCCCTGCAAGTCGAGTTCTAGAATTACTAGCATGAGACGTTGTATGAATTTTAAAATCTTCACTATTTAACCATTCCATAGATTCGGGTTTTAAATCCGGCTTCTCCCTTAATATTAAGCCAACCCCCACAGCAATTGCTTCAAAACGAACCCTTGGAGTAGATTTTGCGTTCTTTGTTTTTCTAAAGCCAAATTCAAAATACCTATCAACAAACTCTAACATATTTTCAAATTCTATTTCAAATACCCTCTCATCAAATCCATTTTTTTTAGATTCAACATATTCATCTAAAAATTCTCTCACACCGTGCACAAATTTTTGATAATTATTTAAATATGCAAAAAATCGGAGTACTAATTCTAAGTCTTCTCTTCTTTTTCTATTTGTCTCTGTCACAGGGCAAAGTTTTTTGAATAATTCATTCTCAGTGCATTTTTCCAAAAATTTCATAAATAAAGAATTTGAATAGCTACCACGCCTTATTTCACTAGGTTTAGCTTCCATTCCTGTTGTGTTAATTCTGTTAAAAATTTCTTGCCTAGTTTCAATTGTTGTTTTATCGGAAAGAACTATGATTCTCATGGTCGTATTATCAAATTTATTTTTGAAAGTCTTTGGCAAATCATCATAATGAAAATTGTTTAAAGTTGGTAATCTTTTTAAGTTTGACAACTTAACTTCATTATCCATGAAAGTTTCTAAAGTTTCTGTCCTTTGTGCTCCATCAACAATTTCGAGTCGTCCATCGTCTGTATCTGAAAAAAACATAAATGGTATAGGCAACCCTAGCAAGACAGATTCAATAAATCTTGTTTTATCCTCATCTTTCCAAACATATTGACGCTGATATTCATTCACAGGTATATAAAATTTATTTTCTCTGAATTTTTGAACAATGAAATCAATTGAATAATCACGAGTATCATAATCAATTTCTTTACGACGTTCTCTAATTTGCTTTTCTGCCCCATTTATCATCTCTTTTGTTATTTTAACCATACTATTCAACTCCCATCTCTTCTAAATGCTTTGTAATGCTAATTCCAATGGCTCTGCCTAGTTCGACTGGAACGGCATTTCCAATTTGAATACCTAACTGACGTTTGCTAATCTGGTCATTGTCTTGGATAAAGGCATAATTTCTTGGAAAAGACTGTAAAATTGCACCTTCACGATAAGACAATGCCCTATCCTGTTCTGGATGACCAAATCGTCCATTACCGTACCCATAGAATTGGGTTGTTATTGTCGGCGATGGCTTGTCCCACTCCATCCGACCATAAACAGCTCCATATCCTTTCCCAGTTTTTTTCTTATGGCAAGCCAATTTCAAATGTTCTTCCCAATCATGCCATGTACCACCTGGGATAGAATTTCTAATCCTTTCAAGGTTAATCTGATTTAATTTTGTTGAACTATGCATAGAATCTACAGCATCTATTGCACCACTCCGTAACATCGGAAGTTCGCCAATTGCATCTCGTACAGTCAAATAGTTATCAGCAGCATATAAAGGTGGTATTAGTTCTATTTTTCCTAAAAGCGAAGCTAACAATACAAGCCTCTTTCGTCTTTGTGGAACGCCATAATCTGGACAATAGGCTATGGACCAGCTACAATTATAACCCATAGCTTTTAATTCATTCACAAAATCATGAAAAACTGATTCTTTTTGAAGCTCTGGAACATTTTCTATCGACACAATCGACGGCTTTAACACTTCCACAATATTTGCAAAAGAATATAGTAATTTCCATTTATCATCAGTATGACCAGCTTTTCGGTATCTTTTTGTATACTTTGAAAAGGGCTGACAAGGTGCACATCCTACCAAAATTTTCAAATCATCCTCTGGATAAAGATTCAAAATTTCTTCTGGTCTAATTTTACTCACATCACCCTGAACAAAAATAGCATCATTATTTGTTTCATAAGCAAATCTACAACTTTCTTCAACATCAATTCCCGCTACAACGTCTAAATTCGCTAATTCAAGCCCCTTTGTTAATCCGCCAACACCACAAAACAAATCTACAACTGCATATGGCACATTGTCCACCTCCTTAACTAAAATTATTGACCTTTTCTTTCAATCTGAATATTTTTAATATTTCATCGGTATATTGAACTCCTGTGTCACCTTTGTAAACAATAAGGGGTGGTTCAAGGCGTAGGCCGCCTGGTCTACCGCCTAGGACACCTTCTATTAAAACGCTATTTGATTCTTTGGATAGGCGTGGATATACGAAGCGGAGTCGCTTCGGTTCAAAACCAAATTCTTTGAAAGTTTCGAATATTTCTGCTAATCGGTCTGGGCGATGTACCATCCCGAGCCTCCCTCCTTGTTTAAGCAGGTGGGAGGCCTCCAGAATAATATCTTTTAAAGTGACTGAGACTTCGTGCCTAGCTATCGTTAGTTCATCGTTTTTATTGAGGTTGCTGTCCTTGCCGACTTTGAAGTAAGGTGGGTTGCAGGTCACAATGTCAAAGATGCCCGTCCCTATTTCTTGGTGGATTGTTTTCAAATCGGCGTGGCAAATATTGATTTGCTCATTCAATTTATTAAGTGCCACGCTACGCTGCGCCAAATCATAGGATATTTCTTGTAATTCAACCCCCGTGATTTTTGCCTCAGTTCTCAGACTCAAAAACATTGGAATCGGCGCATTTCCTGTACATAAATCAACGATTTGTGTTGTACCTTTTTGGATACTGACAAAATGGGCAAGTAAGGTCGAGTCGAGCGAAAAGTTAAACATAGCTGGTCGTTGAATAATTTTTAACCCGTCGTAGCCAAGTAAATCGTTGAGCACTTCCCCATCATTTAGTTTAACCAATTCCAAGCAACTCCCTTGCATTTAAAAGTGCCGATTCTGTCACATTGGTATCACTTAGCATCGTAGCAAGTTCATGTACACGCGCTTCATCGTCCAGGTAAGCCACACTTGTTGCTGTACGTCCATTGTTTTCAGATTTGCTAACATGTATATGATGTTTTGCTTGTGACGCAACTTGTGGGAGATGTGTGATACATAAAACTTGCTTGTTTTTAGAAATTTCCTGCATTTTTGCACCAATTCCCGCTGCAACCTGTCCGCTGACACCTGTATCAATTTCATCAAAAATCAGCGTTCCTATGATTTGCCCACGATTTAAAATCGTTTTGAGGGCAAGCATAATACGTGATAATTCGCCACCAGATGCAACTTTGTGAAGTTCTTTCATCGGTTCGCCTTTGTTTGTTGAAAGCATAAATGAGATGTCATAGATCCCTTTTTCATTGTAGTTTGCTTCAAGGAAAGAGACGCAAGCGAGTGGCTTGAAATGTACATCAAAGTTTGCATTCGGCAAATATAAATCTTGTAATTCACCTGTTAAGTCTAATTTAACTTTCTCAGCCACTTGCTTGCGCCCATTGTTGAGTTTTTCGCCTGCTGCAATCAATTCATCATGCCTAATACGCACTCGTTCGAGTAGTCTGGCTTCTGCTGCGTCCGTGTCTTCAAATTGCTCGAGCTCTTTGCAAATGTCGTCATAGTAAGCGATTATTTCGGCAATACTCATCTTATATTTACGTTCTAAGCGTCTTAGCTCACCGATACGTGTCTGAAGGCTTTCAAGTTCCTCTGGTTCGTATGTTAGTTTATCAAATGCAGCAGAAATGGTGCCAACAAAGTCCTCCAAGCCGTAATATATATCGTTAATTTGCATCAATTGTGCATTGTAATTTGCATCAATTGCGACAAGACTCTGAGTTTTTTCCAGCGTTGTATAGAGGTGCTCCAACGATGCCCCTTCGTCATTTGTTGCACTTAAAATATCCGTAAATAGCCCGTGCAACTGATCTGCACTTGCGATAATTTTCACACGTTCTTCCAGTTCTTCAAGTTCCTCTGGAACTAATCCCACCTTTTCAATTTCTGATTTTTGGAACCTGATAAATTCAAGACGATCTCCGATACTACGAGACTTGTTCAAAAATTCTTCATATTCAGATTTGGCACTCATAAAATTGACCAATGCATCTTGATAAGCAACATTGACCGACGTAAGGAGACCCTCACCACCAGCAAGATTATCTAAAAGCGCATAATTATGTTCTGGCTGAAACAATCGAAAACTGTCATGTTGCACATGAATATCTATCAACATATCGCCAAGCGCGCGCAGGTGACTCACCGTGACCATGACGCCATTGATACGCACGCTCGAAGAACCAGACCGCTTCAAAATCCGCTGAATCATAAGCTCTGGGTCAAAATCAATGTCTAGTTCATCGAAAAAACGGCATAGCACTGGACTGTTCTCAACATTGAAAGTCGCTTCAATCGCACCCTTATCCTCACCATGACGAATCATATCCGACGACGCCCTCGCACCTAAAACAAGCGAAATCGCATCAATAATAATCGACTTCCCAGCACCCGTCTCGCCCGTCAAAACCGTCATCCCATCGCGAAAATCAAGCTCAAGCGACTCAATAATCGCCATATTTTTAATCGACAAATGAGCCAGCATCCTAAAACCTCCCAAACATGCAAAATCAACTATCAATATTTTATCACAATTTTAAATTTTTTGCCATAAATAAGTCTTTTATGATAATTGACAAATAAAATGACATTTAATACACATAATTGACGAATATAGCAACAGCCAAATCAACTATCCAGCAAAAAAATGCATCACAATTCCGCCCGCGACCGCCACATTGAGCGATTCTGCAAGCGCACCCATCTCAATCATAACCTTCCCATCCACCAGCTCCAGTACCTCATCACTAACGCCAGCACCTTCTGAACCCAAAACAAAAGCCATTTTGGATTGTGCACCAATTTCTTTCAAAAATTGGGCATCTTTTACTGACGTCCCGTAAACGTGGACGTCTTTGCTTTTTAAATCAGAAATATACTGTGGAAGATTTTTTCTTATGATGGGGATATTAAATATAGCACCTTGTGTAGCGCGAATCACTTTTTCATTATAAACATCTACGGTCGTTTCGCCGAGTACAACCCCATCAAAAGAAAAAGCGAGCGCACTGCGAATAAGTGTCCCTAAATTACCAGGATCCTGAATGTTATCTAGTAATAATAGACGATTATGATTCACAATTTCTGACTCTTTCATTTTACAAACCGCCATGATATTTTGTGGCGTCTTTGTCAGGGCTAATTTTTCAAAGAGATTTCTACTTAGATAGGTTATTTTGATTCCTTTTACATCGTTTTCATCGCTTGGCTCCTCGACGCCCATCAGGATTTCCGAAGCAAATCCAGCTTGGATTGCTTCGTGAGCGAGATGGGCGCCTTCAACCAGAAAGGTTTGGGTCATTTGGCGATATTTTTTCTGGTGTAATTTCATTAAATTTTTGAAAGTCGTGTTGTCTTTGGATGTAATCATTTTATAATCTACCTTTCTAGTTTCGCCTCATAGCCTTCCTTAAATCTCTCGTTTTCATTTGTCTAGTTTCAGTTCACTGTCTTTCTTAATTCTCTCATTTCCATTTTGTTAGCCTTCAGCTAAAAAATGAAAATCTCAAGATTTGTAGAAGTCTGACATATTCGCCTCCACTTTGATTATTTTTAAAATTTTTCTGTATATTGATGTATATATTTGTCAAATTGGGTCAAAATATTCCTGTATTCAAAATAGTTGTATACTTGGAGGTGAGGAAAATGCCAAAAAACAATAAGTTAGTAGCAGCTGGTTCAAACAGCGTTCTTGACAGCATGAAAGCTGAGATTGCAAGTGAGTTCGGTGTAAATTTAGGACCTGAGACAACTGCTCGTCAGAACGGTTCAGTCGGTGGCGAAATCACTAAGCGTCTGGTTTCTAAAGCATTAGGTCAGTCGGTTAAATAATATTAGTTTTCCGTGGAATTTGGAAGTGTTCATTTCATTTTAGCGCAAGATGCGAAAAAATGAAATGAATGTAAAAAATTTTAGGAAAACGATACTTAAAATCAGCCATTTTCAGTTCAACATCATTTTTTAGTTTTGATAATTTTGAAAGAGGTGTTTTCCAATGTCAAGAAGAAATAAGTTAGTTGTGCCTGGTGCGCAGGCAGCTTTGAATCAAATGAAAGCGGAAATTGCTGCTGAACTCGGTGTGAATTTAGGGCCTGACACAACGGCTCGTCAAAACGGTTCAGTCGGTGGCGAGATGACTAAGCGTCTTGTCTCTATGGCTCAAGAAAAATTATCGAAATAATTTTAAGTAAACAGCGAAATGAGCCATATTAGTGGCTGGTTTCGCTGTTTTTTATATGGTCATTATACAGGAAATAGGCAGTTATTTCAAATTTTAGTAGGGAGATAGACGTAAAAAAGGAAATTCTGTGAATTTATAGGATTTCTATAAAATAAAACCTCATTATCGGCGTACCCAAAGGGCAGCACGCCAGCCAGTAATACGAACACATTCTGATCATATTCACCTATTCCCGAGTTCTCCTGCGCTTCCATACTATTATGGAGTCCTCCTCCAAAGTTCGTCCCAACATCCACCGCATTAAATCCGACATTTTAAACTGCGTCCATGCATATGTCCCTGTCAGCAATATCAACAACGCCGCCATTATACCCGACCGCAATTTCCTTTTATTATTTGTATCCATGAAAAAAGCACCTCATCTCATTTTTCCGAAGAAGTACGCTTATTTTATCATTATATCGGCGCCTTCTCGTTATGACCTGGCGCCTTCTCGTTATTTCTATTTCACCATATTTTTCCGCTTTTGAAAACCTTAAGGAGATGCTATTTTTCATTGAAAGTCAGTGCAAGAAGACGAGGCTTAGTGTACGTTAGGACACGCAAGCCCTCGCCATTTAAGGTGTTATTTTATAAGGGAAAATCGCCAATTTCGAGTCCGTGGTTAGTGTCGTTGCTCGGTTTTGAGATAGATGTTAGGGCTGTTTTTGCCCGATCGTCGGTCATTTGACTTGTTGCCAGGTCACCGAGTGAGATAACACCAGCAAGTTTATCGCTAGCATCGACGACGACTAGGCGCCTGATTTGATTTTCACTCATCTGCTTGGCTGCCACGCCGAGTTCGTCTTCTTCTCGCACGGTATAAACTGGAAAAGTCATAACGTCATCCACTTTGGTGTAAAGGTTTTCGCCCATTGCAATCACTCTTGTCACGATGTCACGATCGGTTACGACGCCGATGACTTTGTTATCGTTGTCTATGACTGGAAGGAATCCGATATCGTTATCTCGCATTATTTTTGCAACTGTCATCACGTCATCTTCTCTTTGGATTTCTCTCACGAAATCTGTCATTAAATTTTTCACTTTCATTGAAAATCACGCCCTTTTTCATTGTCATTGTCCCTTAAAACCAAATTCTGCTATATTTTACACGACCACTATTCTTTCATAGCAACCTTTTGTGAGTGTTTGCACACTTGTCAAGAATCTAGAATTTGGCTCTCTAAAAAGTCTTTTTCACTGATATGTTGGCCCAAATATGGAAACTTTATACATTTGGCGAATAGAATGTTAATAGAGACAAACGGGAGTTGATTGTGAATGTTTAATGTACAGAAAATTGAAATCGAGGGTTATGAGTTTTTGACTTATGAGGTACAGTTGCCGAAGACAACGCTGTTGGTCGTGGCAAACGATATCGGTTACATCATGTGCGCGGCAGTGGATATTGACTTCTTCAATGAAACGCCAAAGTTGCGTGAACGTGAAATCATTGCAGGACGTGCCGAAGGTGTGCGTACGCTTGAGCAATTGCTGGATGCACCACTTGCGAAGGTGACAATTAAAGCCGAGGAGCTCGGGATCAAACCTGGCACAATCGGTCGTGACGCGATGGTTTTGATGGCAAAGGCGGAGATTTAAGAAGCTTTTAAGGGCGCACCACTTGATGAAACATTTCAAGTGGGCGTCTTTTTTTATTACAGTAAACTAATACTAATTCGTGTTCAAAATCTGTATCTAAAACGCAGAAATTTTCAGCTTAAACGAGGAAGAATTTGGTGAACTACTCTGGGGCAAATCCCCAGGGAATTATACGCCTTCTACGATTAATGCTTTAAGACGCTATACTTTATACAAGGAAAAAGCACATCTATAAACCAAGTGAAAATTTGAGTTATAGAAATGCTCTTTTCTTATATAAAGATAGGTCTTAAAATTAATGGAGCTTTTTTAACATGGGCAAAGGTATTGATTTTCACATATCATTGCCTTTTTTGGCTTCTTTTTTCCCAAAAACGGAGCTGTCATTTAAATTTTTTAATCTTTTAGCTTGATTGTTCACTTAATTTTTTGCTTCCTTTTTGATTTTTTTTAATTCGTTATCTGAAATTTG
>JGI990J12352_1000366_pt1 | contig 10314 bp, 8 predicted proteins | sample Intmic4MA4BA4MSA_FD_12352 | JGI IMG/M metagenome (IMG submission 12352) | reverse complement strand
TAGAAGTGTTTGAAAATGATCAGTTGTTTTCGCTGATTGATTTTCTTAATATCAAACAAAATATGTTCGAACGAAGGAATTACGGCAAACTGATACAGGATTTAATGGCAAAGCATGAGCAAAGTGGCGAAGGCAGAAGAATATGTGTATTTGATTCCGATTTTGAAAAAGAGATTTATTTGAAGTTTGGTTTATCACGATGATGGGAAGAGATATTGTACTAGCTGGTTTTCCAGGTAGTGGCAAGTCTTATTTTGCGAAAGTGCTAAAAGAAAAATATAATCACAAGATAATCGAACTAGGTGATTACGTAAGAAAAGAAAGCGCCGTCCTAAAGCTTCCTGTGTATGATTGTGTGGAACGTTTCTTTAAGGATGGAGAGGTTTTGCATTTCGTTTTAATTGCTATTAATGAAAGAATAAGTAACTGAAACTTGAAAGTTGGAAAAACGGCCAAAACCATTGATACAACAAGCAATAATAAATCTGAAATAACTTTTTAGACAATAATTGTTCATTTTTTAAAAAGGGGGTTTTCTGTAAAATAGAGACGATAAGAAGCTTGATTAAACTGAACACTGACTACGCTAAATATCTATTTTAGTCTATTGAAACACCGTAGCATCAAGGTTTTTAAGCTAAATATCTTCTTTCAAGTTTCAGTTATTTTAAATCAAGGACAATATTAAGCGTCGTCAATGACGCACATAAGGAGTTGTTAAACATGAGAAAACCAGTATTAGCGGGGGTGATGTCGACTTTTATTTGGGGAAGCGGTCAAATTTATAACAAACAATTAGCAAAAGGTGTGTCATTTCTTGCCTTTCAAATAATGCTCATTGCTAGTGAGCTTATCACTGGTAATTATTTCACAACCGATTTCCATTGGCGAAATGCTGGCTTTATCGGGCGTGGTCTTTGGGGCATTATAACCCTTGGAACACAAGCTAGCTATATGACTATGGATGGCTTAAGCGATGGCGATCATTCGCTAATCTTGTTAATCCAAGGGCTAATCGCGATAATGTTTTTATGTATCTTTACAGGCATTTGGGTGATTAACATTAAAGATGCCGCCTCAACTGCAAAACAGTTCAACGCGACTGGCGAAGTTATCAGCAGTCGAAAATGGTTAGCTACGACTTGGGAGAAATCTTTTGAATATTTTGTGATGTTTCCGGCTGGCTTAATGTTGATGTTTTTTACACTGATGCCATTGCTATTTTCCTTTTTAGTTGCCTTTACCAACTATAATATCAACAATTTACCCCCTGCTAATCTTGTTGAATGGCGCGGGCTTGCCAATTTTCGCTTTCTGTTTGCGATGGGAGATGCGATTGGTGGCGATATTTGGCTACATACTTTTGTTAACGTCTTCTTATGGACATTAATGCAAGCGTTGATTATGAGTGTTGTCCCTTTTGCGATTGGCTTGTTTCAAGCAGTTATTCTCAATAACAAACGCGTCAAATTCAAAAAGTTGTGGCGCAGTTTGTTAATCTTACCGATGGCGGTGCCAGGAATGTTGTCGTTGTTGAATTTCCGGCAGATTTTTAATGGCACGTTTGGCCCACTTAATCGCTTTTTAATGGATCTTGGCATTATCGAATCTAATATTCTTTGGCTTTCAGACCCTCACAACATTTGGATTCCGCGAATGACAATTTTGTTCATCGGCTTCTGGTTAGGCTTTCCACACTGGATGGCCATGTCATCTGGAGTCATGACCTCGATTCCTCAAGATATTTATGAAGCGGCTGCGATTGATGGCGCTACTGAACGTCAACAGTTTTTCAAAATCACGCTACCGCTTGTGATTGCATCGGTTGCACCGTTATTGATTATGGGATTTTCTGGAGCTTTTAACAACTTCGGGTTAATATTTTTCCTAACGGGCGGTGGCCCAATGCGCCCTGACTTTATTCACGCTGGTGGCACGGATATTTTAATCACTTGGATTTTTGGCTTAACAATGGATCATCGAATGTATAATATGGCATCCGTTATGTCAATTTTCATCTTCTTGCTCATTGCGATGATCGCAATTTGGCAACTACCTAAAACCCGAGCATTTAAGGAGGATTTGTAAACATGACAGCTAAAACAACAACTTTAAATACTAAAGCTAAAACTAAAGAATTCCTCATGAAACTCTTTTTATATTCGCAATTGGCTTTCATGCTAGCAGTCGTCTTAATCCCGATTATTTTCATCGTCAGTTCCGCCTTTAGTAACGTTGCTAATTTAAGGCAAGCTGGCTTATTCCCAGACAATCCATCCCTTGCGCAGTTTCGCAGGTTATTTAATGAAACCAACTTTGTAAATTGGTATCGTAATACGCTTTTTATTGCGGTGATGACAACCATCTTAACGGTAATTTTCACCTCAAGCGTGGGATACGTGTTTGGTCGGTTGAAGTTTAAAGGAAAAAAAATCTCCTTAATGACAATCATGATTTTACAGATGTTTCCAAGCTTTATGTCGATGATTGCCTTGTACGTTTTATTTTTGGAGTTCGGAATGCTAGACAACCATTGGGCGCTAATTTTGCTTTATTCTGCCGGTTCAATTCCGGGGAATACTTGGTTGATAAAGGGTTATTTAAACGCTATTCCGCGCGAGCTTGACGAATCGGCAATGTTAGATGGAGCCAATAAGCTTCAAATTTTTACCAAAATTGTCTTCCCGTTAATGCGACCAATTGTTGCCTTCATCGCTTTTGGAGCATTTATGGGACCGTGGATGGACTTTATGTTACCACGCCTGCTACTTCGAACTAATAGCAATCTGACCATTGGTGTCGGGTTATATGATTTAATTGCTGGCGATGCGCAACAATTTACCATGTTTGCCGCTGGCTCAGTTTTGGTGGCGATTCCCATGGTCATTGGGTTTTATATCTTTCAAAAACATATTATCCAAGGAATTACCGCCGGCGCTAGCAAAGGCTAAAAGCAAAAATGTAGCAAATTTAATCATCTTGCTACATTTTTTTGTTTTTAATATTGGCGATTATGTCTTCGTAAACACTTTTTGAAAAATCGCTATCTAGCGCATAAGTTAGCAAAACATCTAAAGCTTGAGGCACAAACGATATCAAGCAAAGTTCCTTCGCAAATGCCATTGCCGCAATCTCTGACGTGGCGTTAATCGTTGATCGGTGTTCATAATTAAATAATTTCCACAAGCGCACCGTTTTTTGCCTTGAATACATAATATCTGCGTGTTGTTCCTCCAAGTAGTGAAAAATTTCGTGAGCAATTAAAACTTCCCGGACAGTTGTTACTGAAGGTAACGCTTCAGATGTCAAAACTAGCGATTGATAACCTTCAAGTGGCTCTTGAGCTAGTTCGATAATCCCGCCTGCATCAGTAATAAATTGCGCAAACACCACTCTTAATTTCGTCGCCTTTTTCGCTACTTCATTAACTTGTAATCCCAACAGTTGCGCCAGTTTGGTCGCCTTTTCATTGCTAAATTTTTCCANCTCAAATTTCTCAGCCAGCCGTTGCGCCCAGCTTTTTCCACAGGCAATTGATTCACAAATAATTTCTAGCTTGCTTGTATCATCAATTTTATCACGCAACATCTCACTAGAAAATTCATAAAGCCCCCAAGACACTTCATCAACGGCTCTGAGTTGCTCAAACATCGCTTCCAAAGGTTTAACCGCGAGCTTAGCCGACTGATTTAATAAAAATCTCTGCTTAATCATCATCTAATTAGCCGCAACAACGATAATTTCTTCGCTAGGTTCAAGTGAAGACATCTCAATATCAACGAGCAACTCTAAAGCTTCAAAATCATTTACGGAAAAATCCATAACCCTAGCACCAGCACAAATATAAAAATCAGGACGCAAAATGACTTCTGTTTGATAAATTGCCAGATTCTCCCACAATTGCTTGAGAACTTCCACATAATCGCCAGCGGTTGTTTTAACAACTGAACCGCTAGAGCGTTGCACTTTAATAAAGCCTTTTTTATCCAAAATTCTCAACATTGATTTCTCATCATCGGCTAGGTCATTACCAAAAACATAAAAATATGAGCTAGTTTCAAGTAAATGAATTTCATCTGGCTTTAAATTCATATCAGCTGCCGCCAGCGCTCTGGCCTCTGCTTCGGTCGCTTCTGCTAGTAAATCTGTCGTTTTCACTTCGGTTGAACCGGTCGCAATCGCGGTAACTTTCGAGGTTTGCGGATCAATCTCAATAAACACTTCGACACTTTCAGGCGTCGCCCCACTTTCAATTGCTTTATTAATCGCCTCTGCTTTGATTGCGCGTAAGTCTTCTTTTGACGGTTGAGGAATAATCCGTTCAACAACATCTCGAACCATTGCCAGCGCAACCCCAATAGAGGAAATAACTTCGGCATTTTCGGGGACCTCGTATTTAACACCCATCTTTTCAGATAAATAAATAATTAATGACGACGCGCCACCACCGACGCCGACTAAAGCAATTTGACTCTTCTCAAGCTTATACTTTTCAGCAAGTGACAAAATAACTGGTTCTAATTTTGCATATGCCCGCTCCATAATTTGGGTTGCAATGTCGTCAGCTGTTGTATTGCAATGCTTTGCTAAGACATCGATTGCCATTTTCGCAGCTTCAACATTGCCGTAAGAGAAGTGGTCTGGTTTAATTAATCCGAGGACATTAGCTGCACAGGAGTTCGTAATGGCAACGCGCGCGCCATTGTCAAACTTAATTGCCACATAGTCGGCTGGGTCCCCCGCTTTCGGGCTAAAAAATTCAACTTCACCACCGGTCCAATTAGTTGGATCTGAGTAAACTGCATAATCAAGTCCCGCAATATGAGCCGAACGCGGACCAACATCGACAACGCCTTTTGAATTTGCCCGAATCATGGAACCACCCGCACAACCGGTAATCCGAACGTCCAAACTAGAAATATAAGTTTCATGCCCACCGACAACCGAATAATCAATTGCTGGGCGACCATTCTTAATAACACCAATATTTGTCGTGGTTCCGCCGACTTCAAAGTAAACGCCATTTGAAGCCCGCAAATACATTAATGAACCCATAACCGACGCTGCTGGACCTGATAACATCGTTAAAACTGGCCGTTTTTTCATTTCGGCAATTTCCATAACGCCACCATCACCACGCATAATCATCAGCGGCACATCCACGCCGGATTCTTTTACCGAGAGTTCGGTAGAATTAGCAACTGATAGCATTTTAGGAAGGATGCTGGCGTTAATTGTTGCCGTTCTTGTTCTGCGCGTTAAGCCATAAAGTTTCGTAATATCCGATGCTACTGTGCAAGGAATCCCTTTGGCTTCACAGACTGCTAGCACGAGATTTTCTGGGTCGTTATTATCAACACCAAATGCCATACTCGCAACAATAACTTGTGCGCCTTTTGCGATCAAGTCATCAATCATCGCTTCAACACCTTTTTTATCCAAATCTTTGAGCTTGGCAAAGGAGTTGATAATTTTGATTGAGCGTTCGTTGCCTAAGACGATATCTTCAATATTTAATTGACGTTTGGCTAAAAAGCCTTCGATACCGCCGCGTGCCATGCCGAAGACACCAATATCAGCAACATCGCCTTCAATTAAAGCGTTTGTTGCTTGCGTTGTTGAGTGTGCAACAAAAACCACACTTTTAGGGTCAATGCCATTTTCTTTCATACAGTTTTGGAAACTCTCAACAACCCCAGCTGCAACGCCACGCTGATGATCATGGGTTGTTTTTACGCTCGACTTGCCGATAATTTCATGAGTAGCATTGTCTATCGCAACCGCTTTTGTATGCGTACCGCCGACATCAATTCCCATTCTTACTGTTCTTTTTTCAGCCATTTTAAATTCCTCCTGCGTGTGTTAAATCTAAGAACTAAAAAGCGAGCAAGGTAGCCTTTTCGTCTTAAGGTTTTAAAATTATCCAAACATGATTAATGCTAAAATACAAAGAATTGCGCCAGCAATCCAACCTGCTGGAATTGAGAGTTTCATGAAATCTTTTGAACCAACCTTATGATATCCAAGACCCCACGCAACCCAAGACTGGGTAATATCTAAGTGTTGCGGTGCGATGGTAAGAACCGCAAATAATGGAAAAATGAAAGCCAAATCCCAATTTGTAGCAGCTAATACCACAGCTGCTACAGCGCCACCAGCGCCGACTAAGTTGGTTGGACCGCGAAAGAAGCTAAGTGGCATAAGTATTGCAAACACAATCGCTAGCGCAACTGTACTAGTTGGAATTATGCCGCCAACGATTGGCTCAAAAAACGGGACAGCAAGTGCTGCTGTTGCATTAAACATCGCTAAAACTAGTAAGAAGCCAATTAATGGTGCTACATCAACAGCGCCATCAGCAAATTGTTTAGCAATTGTTTGACAAATTGTCGTAAATCCGCCTTTTAATTTACCACATGTCAGCAAGGCATAAAATGCAGATACAACAAAAGCCAAAATCATCGGAAAATCAGCCAAAACAACTAACAAGACTGGCGCAATAATGGCAATCCATGAATACCAAGGCGCGTCTGTGCTCATAGATTTTGATGTCACTGCCCAGGCTCTAACTTTTGAAGCTTGCAAGCGACTTAAAGCGATGTTAGAAAAAATAAGCGTAACTAGCAAACACACACTTAAAGCGATCATCCCAAACGGGAAATAATCAGAAAAATCATACTCCATCATTGATTGCATCCCAGCAGGTTGCAAGCTGTATAAAATTCCTTGATATTGAGCAAAATTAGTAACATTTGCGAAAATGCCTGCCATAATTGATCCCATGAATGCAAACAAAGCAATAACCGTTGGAATTCCTAATGCTTGCAAAATCGGCATAACGATGACAGCAATTGAAATAACTGGTCCAATCCCGGTCATTGAAGTAAAACATAACGCCGTCACTACGCACAATAGCGTCATTGTAATCCGCGGTTTATCGCCACCAAGTTCCACAACTTTACGGATTAGCGTTGACGCAATTCCAGTGTCCATCAACACTCTCCCGAAGAAAGAGCCAAAAAAGACATTTACCAAAATTGCACTAGCAAAACCAGCAGGCCCAGTCTGAAAGACATTGGTCATTGTCGGAATCAATTCCAAAGCTTCCAAATTTGGACTTAAACCATTGCCGACAAATGCAAGCGTCATCCATAGCGTTGCCATGATAAAAAAACCAATCATTAAGTTAAATCCTTTGATACAATACCAAACCATTCCAAAAAACGAAATAATCATCAAGATGCCAATTAAAATTTCTACCATAAAAATTCCCTCACTTTTATTATTTCAAAAATTTTTCCCAACAATCCTACCTAGCTATTCTCATTGCTTTATCCTAGCCATTAGCGCATCCTCCTTATCCTAGAAACACCAGCGTTTACCGATTTAGTTAATCGGTACACAAAATGTTGAAATAAAAAATAATGAGCCCTTTTTTTATCTTATCATTATTTATCTGACTAGCGTTTTAGTGTTTATTTATATTCACTATTGTAAAGCATTTCGCTTCAATTGTCAATGATTATTGACGGATATTTTTTATTTTGATGATTTTATCGCAACAATTCCCTCAAAAATCTTTGCATTCTGTGATTAAATATGCTATAATATGCATATAATAAAAAAACGAGACACTGCGTGAACAGTATCTCTGGCAGACCGTTAAAGACGGTAGCAAAGTTTGGAAATAAAAAAATAACCGTGTCCTTTACTAAAGCTTTTGACGGTTATTTTTTTTGTTTAAAATGAATGTACGTAAGTAGCGCTATGATCAATGTGCCGAAGGCAAACACGTCGCTAAGCGTAATGTTCGTGTACATACGGTTCTCCTTTTTGGAGAAAACAAATACTCATAAGCATCGCTCCCCTGATTTAAAGATTTAAATTTAAACCTCAACCCTCACTTTCAAAATGGGATACTTTGCCACCGTCTCAAATTTTCTGCTTGAGGTATTATATCATTTTTTTGTCTGAATTAATAGCGGGGGTGATTGATTATTTAGTTAATCCACCAAATTTTTTTAATTACAATCCGAAGGGCACAGCCTTGTTAAACAAACACGTCGCTAAGCGTGTTGATGATTTTAGCGAATGAAAGGCTTGTTTTCTTGGTTAAGCTTGATAACAATTTTATCAAAGTTGTTGTCTGTGATTTGGGTTGATTTTTTAATTGTTACAATTGGTGGCAGTTCAATGGATTTGGCTTTGTATTGTTCTTTTTCTTTGGCGATGCGTTTTAAAAGTAGCTCAGCTGCTTGGCTTCCGATATTGTAAGCTGGTTTTGAGATAACGGAAATATTATCATCAAGCGCCTTGATAACGCCTAATTCGTCATAGCCACATACGCCAATATCGTCTGGAATTTTTAGTCCTAAGCGATGAATTGAGTTAATCAAATTGCCAAGAACAAGGCTATCTTCGGCAAAAATAGCCTTGTTTTTGCCTTTGTGCTCCTTTAGAAAGGTTTGCAACAAATCTTGGCATTCTTTTGCAATCGGAAAATTTTCATCGATAATATATGTTAGCTTCCGAGTGTTTTTAACAAAATTTGCAGTTGTTTCCAGAAAATAATCGTGCTTTTTGCTTCTTGATTGATTATTGAGTTGTTGCGAAAAGAAACCAATCTTTTCAAAACCTTCCGCGTAGACTTTTTTTATCATCTCAACAGTTGCTTTTTCGTAATTAATTGCAACCGCATCAACAGCGCCATCTTTGAAAACGCCATCAGCTAGCACAATCTTAATTCCTTGCTGTTGCAAAGCGGTAATAAAATGATCATTACCACCAACTGTATTTACAATAATTCCTTCTACTTGCCGGTCAACAAGAGCTTGAAGACTCAGGCGTTCTTTTTGCGAATCATTATTTGTATTAACCATAATAATTTGAAATGATTTATTATCACATGCATCATTTACACCTTTGGTTAACAGCGCGCCAGTATTAGTTGTGATATCTGCAATCACCAGGCCGATTAAGCCGGTTTTGTTACTCTTTAAGCTCTGAGCCATTGCGTTAGGGCGGTAATCAAGCTCTTTAATAACCGCTTCAATCCGCTTTTTTGTTTCTATCGACATAAACTCGTATTTGCCGTTCAAATACCTCGAAACCGTTGTCTTGGATACTTTTGCTTTTTCTGATACCATTTTTATTGTAATTTTTTCATTTGCCATATACCCCACGCCTTGCTTGTTGATTCATGTATCATCATTAATTTATTAACTAATGACCAACAAAAATAAAAGCTACTTGACTTGCAACTTTTCCACTGCTTAAATTATACCGCATTCTGGCCGAAAACACAACAAAGCAAGCGAAAATGGTTGATTTACAGTTTTATTTCTGGAGGCATTCACCTCATTTTCGTTCTAAATTCTAAAACGCTGTTCGACATTACAAAAAGCAACATTAAATGTTCATGAATTTAAAAATAAACATGAAAAAGGGGTTGCAAAGCGAAAAAACGCGCTATAGTGTGCCTATAATATTGGTGAGTTCTTATGTAGGGCTTAACTACATTAAAAAGCTTGAGAAGTGTTGATGCTAGCACGTTCCAAGCTTTTAGCCTTTTTTAATTTTAGTTTCGTTTCTCTTTGTATTGAATCGCTATTTTAGCTTTAAATCATCTTCAACAAGCCTCATTTGCTTTGCCCACACGGTTGGTATGGGAATTTTATACGTTGTGCTTCCGCTACCACTTTTTACTAATATAGCGTTTGTTTTTTAGTTTCTATCATTGCGCCCTTTCGCTTTCCTTCGCCTTAGTTTAAGGGTTTCCTTATTTTTCTTTTTTGTTGAGTTGTTGTTCTACGGCAGCGATATCATCTTTTGAACACATAACTTCTATCGCTCTAATGATTTCTTCTTTGTCCTTTGCATTTTTTGCCTGATATAGCAAGGTACGCAACAATACTACTGTTTCGTATGCCATATTTTCCACCACCTTGTTTTAACTTAGGTTTATTGTATCACAAAGTACAAAGTACGTCAATGCTTTTTCAAAAGTGCTCAGCAACGCCAAAGCTTGTTGATTCATGTATCATCATTAATTTATTAACTAATGATCAACAAAAATAAAAGCTACTTGACTTGCAACTTTTCCACTGCTTAAATTATACCGCATTCTGGCCGAAAACACAACAAAGCAAGCGATGGAAAAAACGCTGTAATCCATGTTCCCAAAGCGAAAAGGCTAACACATCGCTAAACCAAGCCCGATCAATTTTTATACTCATCTTTTGTTATGGAGTAGTATAAAGAATCGCACTCTCGTTCTTCAAATATTGTTGACTTTCGTAAAGTTCCTTCATATAC
>JGI990J12352_1000365_pt1 | contig 10328 bp, 12 predicted proteins | sample Intmic4MA4BA4MSA_FD_12352 | JGI IMG/M metagenome (IMG submission 12352) | reverse complement strand
GCGACTAAAATAATTGGACCAGTACAACCCATCCCACTTTGAGCGTAGATGCCAACTTTCCACAACGATTTAACGCCGTCTTCTAAGTCCATAATTTCAATTCCAGAAATTTCGGCGGTAACGACTTGTTTTGGTGGCGCGACAACGTCAGCGCTTGGGTCTTTTTTATCAGCGTTTTCTCTTGCTTTGAGTAACGCTTTGAGTCCAAAGCGATTCGCTGCCTTAAATTCTTGCGCAGCGACCGCTTGCCACTTCCCTTTGACCAACTCGGCTGCATATTCAATGGCGTGGGCAATTACGGGCGCCCCTGAGGCTCTTGATAAAATCATCACAAGTTGCTCATAATTTTCACCAATTCCCGGACCATAGCCATAACCAACTGCTTCAAAGCTGCCGCCGGTTGTGTATGATGATAACATTTTCATCAAAATATTTCCCGATAATGAATCACACACCAAAACGTCTGGCGTTGCTTGCAACACGTCATTGCCGCGCATAATGCAACCGCCGTCGGCGCGCCCTGATTCGGCAAAGTTCAGCTCATAACCTTGTTCTTTTAGTTGTTTAAGCGCTATCTCGGTCTGCCTTGCACCATCGACATTTAAAATTCCGATAGTTGGATTTTTGCAACCACACGACTTCGCAGCGATTATTCCCGAAATTGCGTTGTTAATCATTGCGCAAATTCGATCAGCACAAGAAGTTCCGGTTGTGGTTGCAATAAACAACTCGCGACCCGTTGCCGGCGTTACTACTCGACCAACTGTTGCAACCCCAATTGGAAATGGATAATGCATTGTTACCGCGCCGTCAACTTGCTGCTCTTTTAGGAGCTTTTCCATCAACTCATGAGCCGTCGCTTCGGTCTTTGCCGCAAGTGTTGTGATTCCATCTGCTTTTAGTGTACCGATGTAGATAACATCAACTCCTGATTTAGCTGCCAGTTTTGCGCCTTCGATTGCGTTTTCCTCGCCAAGCTCACTGCCAATGCCGGTTAAAGCGATTTTTGGTCGCACGCCAAAGCTGCCAGTTTCGAGGCCGTTTGCCATTTCCATAAAAGTTGAGGCGATTATCTTTTCGATTTTGTTTGCCATCTAAACCACCCTCCTTATTGCGACATTAACGACTGCGCAAAATCTTTCATCGCTTTGGCAATTAGTTCTTTAATTTGTGCTTCGGATACACTATCATTTGCAGCCTCGGCTTTACTATTAGTTTGAATCACGAATGAAACACCATCAAATAAATTCGTCATTCGTCCTAAAAATAAACTGCCTTTACCAATAATCATCGCGTTTTTGATTTTACCAGCTAGAATATCATCACAACCAAAACCGATATAAGGAACTCCTGACGGAATATGTCCTTGTGTTGGTGCCCAACCGACTAAGCCGTGCTTGGCGACAAATTCTGGTAAATCTTTTGGCGTAATTTCTTGACGTTTGGCAGCTAAGGCGCCAATCATTTTATAATTTGAAAGCGGTACATCGCCGGCACCAGCTGGTTTAGTAATGTCGGGATTTTGCATCTCTGGTGAATACTTATCGATATCAGTAATTTTTAAGCCAAACTTATCAAGCGAAGAAGTAACCAGACTAGCAGTAACCGCTTGCGGTGATGAACCAGTGCCAACAGTATGTCGCCCAATCATCTCTAAATTGATTTCTGGACTAATTCCATCATTTTCACTAACAACAATTGCAAAACCGCCCAAGCAATCTTCTAAAATTGGCAACCCTTTTTTAAGGTGATCCTTACCATTCATCCCAAGCTTTGCCGTGCTCCCGCCTGATGTGACAACAACAGTTTTATAAGCACCAGCTTTAACCAGCGAGGCTGCTTGAACAATCGCATGAACCGGCGCTGCACAAAAGCCTCTCGTATCCGAACCAGTCGCATTTGTAAAGCCTGCAATTTCCGCGGCAGCTTTGGCAAAGTTGCCACCACCACGCTGATTCATATCACCGCAAGCCTCTTCCGAGCAGTCGATGACATACTCAACATCAGCTTTAGCAATTTTCGCATTCTTAACTGCATATAAAAGGGCTAACACGCTTGACGCTTTACTCATTAAATTCTCATGCATTACGTGCGATGATAAATTCACATCAATATCATGGGCTTTTTTAACACAACCAACGAGGCTACCGTTATGGTACAAGCCTTCGCTATCCTCGTGCTTAACTAATTCTTCAATCTCGCTAATTGCCACACCTTCACCAATCAACGCAACAATATCATCAGAAATAATCGGATTGCTCGCAAAAGCCTCTTGATGCTGACTAATAAAGTTTTTACACAGCTTGACAACTTCAAACATATCGCAAGCTAAAACAAGCAATAAAAATTCTGCCTGTGGCATAATTTCGCCAAACTTGCCATACCGACTCTCACCTGATTTTATTTTATCATACCAAGGAAGCTCAACTTTAGCAAGCTCCTCAGGCGTCGTATTACCAATATAAGCTTGATTAGCAACATAACCGACCGCATCATCAAAACTACGAAGCCCGCTTGGCAGTTCTTTTAAATAGTCAGATTGTGGATTAACAATTCTTTCAGTTGTTTGGGTTGTGCCATTATGGACTACCATATCAGGCGTATGGACTAGGACATAACTACTTCCCTTAATTATACTATTCATTACGAGGCACCTACCTTAATTAATTACACATATTTTATAGGGAATGCTGCAAAATAGTTTTTCCATTTCACAACATCCCCTACCTAAGCTAGTTAATACTTGCAATATTGATCACGAATCGCTGTCATTTCTTCGACGATTTCATCAATATCTAATACCATTTCCATCATGCTAACCTGTTCTTCATAAACAGCTTCATCAAACTCTGCTTTCATTTCATCTTCACATACATGATACGTTCTAAGTCCCAACGAGACTCCTGTCAATGGACCGGCAAAAGTCGGATCGCCTGCTGTTACAGTTTCCGCTGCAATTCCTGCAGCTTCACCTTCCGCTGCGCCTAAGATAACAACTAAATTCTCAGGCCCATGCTCTAAAGCAAACTCTTTCACGCGCTTTTGATTTTCCAAATCCATTGCACCCGCACTCGTTCAGACAAAACATTCTGTTGAAGAAAAGATCACATCCGCACCTGCAGTTATCACACATTCTGCAATTGCAGGTCCTGGTATTCCGTCGCGATCACCAACAACAATCGCTTTTTTTCCTTCCAAAATGGCCATACAAATCACCTCCTTTCAAGTAACAACTAAACCCTTTACAACTGCCTAAATCAGGACGCCATCACTTAAAGATACTTCTTAATCATCGCTTCAATCGCCTCAGGCGTCGCATCATCTTTGACAAGCTCTTCCACTTTTTCGCCACCTTGATAAATGGCAATCACCGGCAGGCCAATGATTTTTTGCCCAATGGCTAGGCGTCTAGCTTTTGACGTATTAAGCGAAACAAATTTAATTTGCTCACCATAAGTCGCTTCTAGTTGATGAATATGCGGCATTAAGGCTTCGCAAGGAACACACCCATCGCCGAAAAAGTCAACTAAAATATGTCCTTCACCTTGCAAAACGATTTCCTCAAAATTTTGTTTTGTTGCTTCTACCATAACAGCTTCACTCCTTACTATTGTCTAGTTAAAATTTTAATGCTCCAAATACTTCTCCGCTTGCGTGGCAGCAATTGCGCCATCGGCGGTTGCCGTAACAACTTGTCGTAAACTTTTAACGCGAATATCNCCAGCAGCAAACACNCCAGGAATGTTNGTTTTCATCTCATCATCAGTTTTGATGTAGCCTGATTCCATTGTTAAGCTGGCCTCAAACATTTCAGAATTTGGAATTACCCCAATAAAACCAAACACGCCAAACAGACCGTCAGCTTCATCAGCTTCAATTACCGTCGTTTGCCAGTCTTCACATTTTTCACCGTCATCTTAGCAAGTAATTCATCGCCATGTAGCTCTTCCACAACGCTATCCCATAAAAAGGCAATTTTGTCATTTTTGAAAGCTTTTTCTTGAATTGACTTCGCCGCTCGTAGCTCATCACGGCGGTGAATAATTGTGACTTTTCTGGCAAATTTTGTTAAGTAAAGAGCTTCCTCAACGGCAGAATCGCCGCCACCAACGACAAATACCTCGAAATCTTCGAAGAAATTTGCATCACAGGTTGCACAATAAGAAACGCCTTTACCGATAAATTTGCCTTCACCTTGGCAACCAATTGGTCGCGGAAAAGCTCCTGTTGCCACAATAACCGTTTTGCCAAGGTATTCGACGCCTTTTGCTGAGATTAATTTTTTTACCTCACCATCAAGCTTGACTTCTTTGATAATGTCAACAACCCGCTCGGCGCCGAATTTTTCGGCTTGTTTAGTCATTCTCGCAACTAAAGATGGGCCACCTTCACCTTCGACGATTTGTCCGGGATAGTTTTCAATTTCGTGGGTAATTGCAATTTGTCCGCCGTCAACGCCTTTTTCAATAATCAACGTTGATAACCGACTTCTACCAGCGTATAGACCAGCTGCTAAACCGGCAGGACCGGCGCCTAATATTAAAACGTCATAGATTTTACTCATTTGTTTTTGCCTCCATTTATTCAAAAATCGTTTGCTCGGTCACTTCAGTTGTGAGGGCTGTTAATGCTTTTTCAACGATTTGATGTCTTAGGGTTTTTTCTTCTTCTTGACTTAGCGTCGGGTTTCCAAATGGGTAAGGAATTGCGACGGTTGGCACAATTCGGTTAGCGCCTACGGTCATGGAAATTGGTGTTACTGTACAAGCGTGAACTACAGTAATTCCCGCTCGCTCGATTTCTTTTACCATCGTTGCACCGCAACGAGTACAGGTGCCTCAGGTGGATGTTAAAATTACCGCATCAACACCAGCAACTTTTAGTTTTTGGCTAAATTCGGCAGCGAATGCCTTTGAGGCAGCAACTGCGGTACCGTTACCAACAGTTGAGTAGAAAAATTCGTGTAATTTACCAATTTTTCCNGATTTTTCCATGTCGCGCAAAACNTCAACTGGTAAAACGCGGTCAGAATCGGCGTTAGCGTACACTGGATCATAACCGCCATGCGCTGTTTCATAGGTCATGTCAGTTAAGTTAGTAACTCCGGAAATATCGTATTGTCCGTAACGGGAAGCGCTTGAGCTTTCCACGTGATCGGGATTGCCTTTTGGGACGATGCCACCTGAGGTAACCAGCGCGATTATTGCTTTGGTGATGTCTTTGATTGCCGGATTTGGTTCGACTTTGTCAAAGCTTGGCATTGGGTATTCAGTGACGAATTTTTTCCCGCCAAGTTTTTTAATTAACATGTCAACCGCGCGTCTTGAGCCACGCTTTTCTTCAAAGAAATTTTTACGAACGCCGTTCGGTAGGTAGCCTTCTTGAATTGAGGCTCCAATTGCTTCATTTTTGGCTAGTTTTAAGGCAAGTGGCGCCATTTTGCTAACCGCATCGCGCATCCCAGCAGCACTTTTTTTGGTCGCAATTGTATAGACCTCATTTTTAAACATGTCAGCTCCAGGATTTTCTTCATACATTCCCGAGACAACCGGAATTCCTAGTTCGGCTTTGACTAAGGCTGCAATTGTACCACAAGCAACGCCGTAGCGTCCAGCGTTAAAGGCAGGACCGGCGATAAATACGTCGGGATTTTGCGCTTTAATCATTGCTAAAATGTCAGCTTTGGCTTTTTCGAGGTTTTCGTTAAAGTATGAATCACCGCAAACAATTGTGGCGATAATTTGTGCCTCTTCGCCGAAGTTTTGCGTGAATGCAAGTCCCGGACCAACAACCTCGCCAACACGAAGCTCAGCCGGATAGTCGGCTTTTTCCTCACCACCAATGTTCGCATAAAACTGGTTAATATAATGTACTACTTTGATTTTACTCACTTTATTTGCTCCTTTCGTTATCTGGCACTCATTTTATTAAAGCCAAGTTCGTTGGTTGCCCCAGTGATTACTTGAATTTCAGCTTCAATTGTGCCATCTTCGCGCAAGCTTTTTTCGTTACCGCCAGCAATTTTGTTAACAAAATCGAGGGTGCCAATGATTTTGTCAAGCTTTGGTAAAATTACGACTTCATTAGCATTGCCACCGGTAACAACAGCATCAGCTGCGATATCAGCATCAGCAAGTGATTGTGATTTACCATCAGGACCCGCGTATTCGTCAGTGATAATTACGGTTTTTACGCCTTTTCCTTCGATTTTTTTACAGTTCATAATTAAATCGGTGTCAGGATTACCAAAGCCTTCTTGCGAGATGATGACGCCATCAAGTTCAAGCATTTCACACATTTTCGCCGTCCAATCTGATGAGCGTTCTTTATCCGCTAAGAAGACGTTTTCGTTAGTAATGATAACGCAAGTGAAGTTCAGCGTTTTTCCGTGTTCTTCGAATAAATCTTCAATAACGGGATTGTTAAGGTGATGGTAAGTTGTATTTTTATCACAGGCTGATACACAGTTTCCTGAGACAATGGCCCCATCCATCATTTCGGTTGGATTCATAATGGTTGAGAGCGTTTGTTTAGCATCAACACCGTAAACGTAAGTATCATGTAGCAACCCTTGACTTTGAAGCATTTGCACATAAGCAACTCGCGGAAGCTCTGGATAAGCTTCTAAGCCTTTTTTCATCGGCAGGGTTTCGTAGATTTTAGTTTCATCGGCAGTTAATTCACGAGCTAGCGAGCCGAGGTAAGCAGCCACTTTAAAGCCTGCTAGTCTAACCGCTTCTTCATAAGCATACGGGGCTAAGTCGTCGATTGGTTCGCAGACTAAGACTAAGTTGTTGAGTTTTGAAAACGGTGTATAATCTGCACCAGTTCCCATCATATCAATAATGCCTTCTTGAAAGCCAACAATTTTACCAGCTGTGATGACCGCCATACCTTTTAAAGCGTAAGTTGTCCCCGTGCCAACGGTATCAACTTTTGCAAGTACCCCAGGAAAAATGCCCCCAGGACCTGATACTTTGACTCTTGGTTCGATAACATCTTTAACCGGCGTGATTCTGATGCTTTCGCCAGGTTTTGCTATCTCAAGTGTTACTGATTTAATTTTTTCATCCTCAAGTACAATTTGCTCCACTGCAGCTTTTGCAACATAAAGGACGCCGTTTTCAATCTTCGACTCACTAGCAAAGACAAGATCGCGAATCTTGATGTGACCTAATTCTAATTTCATTAAATAAAAACCTCCTTGTAATCCTTATTGCTTGCTTATAATCTTTACCGTGATGCGGACTCGATGGCACTTTTAATCAGCGAATAATCAATATATTCAAAATCGGCTAACACCGCTGGTGAAATCGCTTTTGGTGTTGGCGCTAGTTTTTCATAAGTTGCAATACTAGCTTCAATAACGCTCACCGATTTTAGATCAAGTTGCGCCTTCATCGTTGTCACCATCACCGACCGATATGGCGTTTCATTTGGTTTAACACTCCCAGCTAGCGGATGCGTTAGTAGCGTATGACCAACGTGCAGATAGTCTCTTGTTTGCTTTAACACACACATCGCGGTAGCTTTTAAATAGTTAACTTGATACTCAGCTTTTAGCTGGCGATTAACCATGGGATTGTTGGTAATGATCAAAAATTTCGAATTCGTAAAAAATCACCTCCTAACTTGCAAATTGGTGGTAACTCTATGATAAACTATTTTTGCGAAAAATGCAAACATTTTCGTACTAATTTTAAAATTTTTTTTCAGATTTCAAAAATTTTGATTGCATTTTCATAAAAAGCTTGTAGTTAATTGAAAACTTTTGGAAAAATCAATATAGTTTGCAGTTAACTGCAAACTATGGTATAATTTGAATAAAGTTTGCTCCACAGAGTAAATTAATTGGAAATTGCATAAAATACTTGCTACTCGCAAACGAGTAGCTGATGAGGATTGGAAAAATGATTAAGCGCGAAAAATACCTTAAACGAATTGAGAAAATGGTTGATACTGAATTTATCAAAATCATCACGGGAGTGCGTCGCAGTGGTAAAAGTTTTTGTTAACGATGATCAAGGAGTTGTTAATTGCAAAAGGGGTTAACGCGCATCAAATTATTTATCTTAACTTTGAACACCCTGATAACTACAACTTACAAACAAGTGCCACGCTTGATGCGCATCTTCAAAAAATCACAAAGCTAGGCCAAAAATCATATTTTCTTTTTGATGAAATCCAAGAAGTTAATGGCTGGCAACAGTTGGTTAATGGTTTGCGGGTTGCCTTTTTGTGTGATATTTATTTGACAGGTTCAAATGCTTCTTTGCTTTCGGGTGAGCTGGCAACTTATTTAACTGGGCGTTATGTTGAGGTGAAAGTTCTGCCGTTGTCTTTTGAGGAATATTTACGATTTAAAGGTTATGAAAAGCATCAAGGCGAGCGCTATTTCAAAGAATATTTAACGTATGGCGGATTTCCTTCGGTGGTGTTACAAGATGACGCTCAACTGAAAAAAGATGTTCTCGACGGCATTTATAATAGCGTTTTATTTCGCGATGTTGCCGGTCGGACAATTATCAAAGAGCCAGAATTATTAGAGCGGATTGCGATTTTTTTACTTGATAACGTTGGTCAATTAGTCACAACTAATAAAATTGCTAATACTTTGCGCTTGAGCGGTCGCAAAGTGAGCAACAACACGGTTGAAGGTTATTTAGCGCTTCTTGAAAGTGCCTTCTTGTTTTATAAAGTCAGAAAATATGACATCCGCGGGAAAGTGTGCTTGGCAAATCAAGCAAAATATTACACTGTTGATCTAGGATTTGTTTTGTCGCAAGCTAAAAAGATTGCTTCAAATCGGGGCAGTCAGATTGAAAATCTTGTGTTTTTAGAACTTCTGCGCCGTGGTTATGATGTTTTTGTCGGCAAATATGGTGCAAAGGAAGTTGACTTTGTTGCCATGAAATTCGAGGGAACGCTTTATGTTCAAGTTGCCGAGCAAATTCCCCAAAGAAATAACCGCAAAACGGATAATTTGCTACATCTGCCAACTGGGCATAAAAAACTGGTAATTACGACTAGTTGGGACGATGTTGGCGAGCACGAAGGCATCCCGATTATTCATATTGCTGATTTTTTACTGGCGTTAAGTTAGGCGTTAAGTTACTTATGGTAGCAATTTTACAAAAAAAACCACACCCCGATTTTAAAGGATGTGGCTTTTTGCTAATTTTGCTAAACTTTAACGGCGATTCCTCACAGTTTGCGGGCTAAGTTTGCCAAATAGCAACGCTGGTTGATTAGGAGAAATCACGTGAAACTCCGCGATAATGTTGTTAGTTGTTGCCGGTTGTTGCCACGCTAAATCCGTTTGGCGGTTAACATCGGCAAAATTTTCAAGCGTAACTGCTTGATTGGCTGATACTTGATAATCTGTCGGGGCTTCTAGTTCTTCAAAATCCTCCGCCTTTGGCACATCACCTTCAAGCTCCACCGGCGCCTCTAACTCGGCCTCGATGCCTGGGTCTTCTAGCTTTTCTGATGCGTCAGGCTCGGCTTGGAAATCAGGTTCGGCTGAGATTTGCGACTCATCAAGTTCTTCATTACCAACAATTTCTGCCAAACTAGCTAACATCGTTGCTGGATCTACTTGAATCCAAAGAGCGGGACGAATCCCTCTAGTTATTGGGGTTTCGGTCGCATTTGCGTTGCTGATTGCCCCAGTAGCTTGGACTAGCGCGTGCCGACTATCACCACCGGGGCCACTAGTAGCGGTGCCATTTCCAGGTGAGCGGAGCCACCACTCGGCACTTGATTGATTATCACCTACTAAACTAGTCTGGCGTAAGTCATTATTAGCAAAATATTGATTGGCTTCCGAGGTACTCAAAATAAATGGCTCGGCGGTAGCATGACTATTTGCCAATGGGCGGGTATGCCCCTGGGAGTAGTTTGTACTTGCAGACACACTTCCAGCATTATTCCCACTGCCTTGAGCACGATTGATTTCAATGCCAGCGCCGGTTTCGGTTGATGTTCTTTCAATGCCAACATCACTAGCGCTTTGGAATTCATAATCAAGAGCCATCGCTCTTAGTGTTCCACCGATAACCGTGCCGGCCGGTGAGCTATTATTAAACCATTCATTGAGGCTAATTTGAATTTGCGAAGCTTGAAAGAGCGTAAAACCAACGTTGTTATGATATTGGATACTTGGTAAATGGACGTCCTCGGCAATAATCAAGGCGCGGTAATTATTAGCTGTTGTTGCTGGTTGCAACACGCGCCACTCAACCGCTGTTTCTGGATCGGAGAAAATTGCATGCGCTTGTGCTGGAATTTCAATTGGTTCGGGAATTGGCACTGGCGTTGATGGGGCT
>JGI990J12352_1000364_pt1 | contig 10328 bp, 15 predicted proteins | sample Intmic4MA4BA4MSA_FD_12352 | JGI IMG/M metagenome (IMG submission 12352) | reverse complement strand
GCCGTCTGCCTATGTCGCTTAAATGAAAGTTTAGCCATTGCCGCCCGACTTGCTTGGCTATGCCTATGCCGCCCATTATGCCCATTGCGGCTACTGGAGGCATTTTTTTAATGGTCTTGTTCTTAATTTCTTCGTCTAGGTTGAGTAGGCGGTAAGTTAGCGGCTTTTTGCTTTTACTCGTTCCGCCCTTTACGCCGCCTATTCCCTCGCTTTCGCCGCTGGCTCTACCGTCACCTATAACCGTTATTTGTAATTTCTGTGTTGACATTGCTTGCCTCTCTTTTTGTTGACTTTAATGTTTTGTGTGATATAATTAAATTAATGAATATAGTTATTTTAATTGCATCTACCATAAGTGCCCTTGCGGCTATAGCCGCTGTTGTAATTGCAATAGTGCATAAAAAGCAAGAGAATGAGCGCATGTGGATAGACACGCCCAATGCTAGAACTGAATGCTACCATGGCGGCAAGCAATGGCTTGTTGTTGATGTTGTCGTTAAAAACAAATCTAAAACCAAACCTTTTACGATTACTGGTTTTTGCATTGAAAAACTGTATGGTCGCTCCAACCTAAAACCTAACCTTAGTAAAATAGCTATAGGAGATTTTGAATTCCCGCACCGAACGCTTGTTCCTCTTGAGGAGGCAGGGTATTCTCTGTACTTTCCACTAAACAAGCGATATGACATTGAGAGCGAATTTGCTCTATACTGTACGACAACTCAGAAACGGTTTGTAAAAATTGCTTATGTTGTTCCCTCATGGCACGAATAATATTTATTATGGCTATAAGAAAACACACGCAAGAAACACCTAACGCTATTGCTATACTAATCATTATCTTACCCCCCTGGGTACTAATACCAAACTGTGGGTTTCGTTGCTTATATCCGCTACTACCTCTATGGCGTGTTGCTGTAGCACCATACTGTGCGGTGCGTAAGTTTCGCCCTTGCGGCTTAATGTTACGCTTATGGGCGTGTTAAGGTCTGCCATGCCGTCACCGCCTAGCGATTGCCTACATAGCCAGTCTACAAACTCGCTTTCTATGCCCTCAAAAGATAGGTGCATACTTTTAGAGGCGGATAGGTTTACACTGCCTACATTGCTGGGGTTATGTACATACGGCACAGGTCTGCCGCTTATGTCGTTGCGGTAAGAGAATTGCAATAATGGCAAGTTGGCAGTCTTATACTCCGCACCGTCTACATAGCCAAATTCTGCTGTATAGTCGCTGTAGGTCGCTGTGCCGCTCGGGTTTAAGATAATCGTCCAGCCTACGCTTATGCGCACGCTTTCGCCTATTTGGCTTTCTAGTTCAAACTCGGGGATATCGGGGGCATCAAAAATTACGCTTGCTTGCCTTTGTATGTTTTCGGGTAAAAAATTAACCTCGAACCTTGCCCCTGTTAATGCCTTGTTGCACCTATCAATAAGCTGCTCTAATAGCTGTATTTTGTGGGTTTGTACCCAAAAATCTAGTACGCCCTCTACGCCTACTTGGTCTATATCGTGGCTAAAACTGCGCTCTACGCCCCCTAACACAAAACAGCAAAAACTGCGCTTTAGTCCTTGCATGAGGTCTATATCTTCTTCGCCTCGCTCTTTTAACTCCGCTATAATCTGCTCGGTTGAAGCTGGGCGATACTTAAAAGTATAGTAGGCAGCATTCAACTCTTCTTGTATCGTGTTGCCGTCTGTTAGCTCGTTTATCTCGGGTGAGAAAAACACCCCTTTCACTATATCTAGCATTTTGTCTGCCGTTATTTGTACTCGTTTCATTACTTTTTACCTCTTGGTTCTTTATACCCAACCAACTTAGCCCACCTTGCTTGTTCTACGCTAAAGTTTCTACCGCTGGTATTGCCCACGCTGCCTAAGCTGTTGAAATCAGGATTGAAATTTATATTATCTAGCACGATTTGCAATAAATCTAGCTTTTTATCTACATCGCCCTTTTTAAGGTCGGCTAGTTGTGTGGCACTGCTATAGGGCGTGTAGAGCCGTGTGTTTTGTCGCATGTTTTTAACCAAGCTTGGCATGCTATCAAAAAACTTTTCTATAGCGGGTATCATGTCTTGCACACGCTGCAAAATATCGCTGTGCTTGCCCCTTACCGTTAGTCCGTTGATGTCTTTTCTGCCGCCTATTAAACCCCTTATGTAGTTGGTGGCTCGCCGTACGATTTCTGCACCGCTATACACATTTTGTAGCGGTTGGTTTGAGGGGAATTGCGGCAATACACTCGCTAGCTTTGGGTTTCTAAATAGGTCATTCATGGATAGGTTGTTATTGTATCTGCTCATAGGCTAAATCTTAGATTTTAGGTCCACGTAATAGACCATCAGTAGCGCAGGTGCACGCCTTGCTACTCTACCTGTAACGTTTGTAACCATCCATCTACTGCCAAAAACTTCGACAACATCGTCAGGCACTACTACGCATTCCCACTTACTGCGTTGGTTATTGAAATAGCTATCGGTAGTTTTAACGGTAAGATAGGCGGTATCTATGGGCAGTCCAGGGTTGGGCAGTTCTACACTGCCTGCTTCGTCTGCCGCCTCTCTAAACTGCACATCTTGCCCTAGTTCTCGGTAATAGTTTTTCTCAAACTTAATGACATCGCTGGGTAATTCGCTTAGCTTGAGTTCTGCCACGGCGGTAAATCGCTTGTATAGCTTGCCCCAATCGCCTCTAAAGCCGAAAGGGTAACGCCGTTCTATTGTTATGGGTTGTGGCATATGTCGCCTCCTCTAGTATTTTGTGGGGTCTAATCTTACAAATGCTTGTAACTTAAACCATCTTGTTAATCCTAATGTTTCTAGGGTGCGAATGCACTCGGGCGACATATCGCTTACGTCTCGTAATGCCTCCTCGGGTCTTAGCGGCATAGCATCGTCATTTTCAATGTTTGCACGGCTGAATCTTGCACTGTCGCTGTTTTCTACCAAATACCTAGCTTGGTCGGCGAGCAGCTCCTCAAACTGTTTACGCATGTAATATTGGTCGGGATAAATGGTGGGCGGTGCTGTGGCTATGCGGTACATTTGTACGTGGTAGCAATCTCGCCCCGACTTGTACTGGATATAGTCGTATACCTTTTTGCTGGTCTTTTGTATAAGCTCTTGCACCTTATTGGGGTTGTCTGTTACATACTTGCGCTGTACATCTATGCCGTAATGGCTCAAAGCCTCTTCCGTTAAGTGATAGCGGTGTAGCAGTGGGTTGTAGGTCATAAATTGCGTGTTGTTAGGGAATTTGTTAGGATATTTAGGACTGTCGTCTGCGAAGTCGTCTGGGTCGTTATAGAATGGGATGTCGCTTTTTCTCATAAAAATATTTTTCCTTTTTTTTGTTTTAATGTTGACTTTTGGTTTTAAGTGGCGTATACTATGGGTAGTTGGTGGCTTAATTGTCCGCTCAAACGGTGGAGTAATGCGGGCCACCACTGCCAACATCCAAAAAAAGCCTAGTGGTTAATTCCACGAGGCTTTTCTTGTTTTGAAAGCTGTGACTACAAAATTAAATTTATTGCCCTTAAATTCTGGCTGAACAACCGCCACTTGCCTATTCTTTATAATTTCATAGCTAGTGTATAGTAGTCCTGTTTCTTTATCTCTTCGCAGCGTTTTTCTAAGTTCTCCACTCTCTATAGTGTCAGCAAGAGTTGATATAAAAGTAGTAGCATCTATCCCCTGCTTTCCTCGCTCTTTAATAATGTGTTGTAATCCAACATCACCATTGCCCCACAATAAATCAATTTCGCCTATGTCGCTGCGGCTAAACGCACCTTTTATGTGTCCGTTCTTTTCAGCTAGTAGTTTGTCCACTGCAGCTTGCCCTTTATAACCTTTAAACTCTTTGCCTAAAAGCTCCGTTATATCTTCGGGGCTTTTCTCATTCTCTCCAACGATTTCGGCTAGTCTTTTCTTTTCTGCCCCGCTGTCTCCGCCTTGTTCGGCGAACCGTCCATAATCGTCACGGACTACATCGCTTTCTTTAAACTCTTTCACATTATTCTCCTGTTAGCTGCTCTAAGGCTTGTGTGTCATTTTGTTGGTTGTTTTTGCTTATGCCCATAAGCCTATCTCGCATAAGTTCTTTGCCTGCAGTGTTGTTGCCGTGCCTATTGCCGTATTTAATATTACTGTCTAAACTCCAAAGCGTTTTGGCTTGTTGCTGGCTCATGCCTCGCTCTGCCGCTAGGTCTTGCCACTTTTGCCCGCCCGGCAAATCTAGTACATTGGTGCCGCCTTGGATATACTTTAGCCCTACGCCTTTGTCGCTTAAACGCTCTGCCTCTTTCTCTGCGTATGTGCTGTCTGCGGCGTTGGACTGCTGAATAGTAAACATGGTCTTGTACGTCCGCCCAGTCCGCCAGTGCGTTACAGGAGCTACCACTCTTTGACCTACTCGCATTCCGTCCTTGCCCCAGTAGGTGTATTGTTTACCGCTTGGGTTATGCCCAAATCCGCCCCTGTATTGCCTCATAGTGACTACGCTCCTTTTTTGTGGTATGGGGTTTTTGTAGGGATACCCCAATAAACCCTGTTGTTACTTGGTTTCTTTTTTACCTTTGGCGGACTTATCGTCCTCGGCTTTGTCGTCTTTAGCGGACTTATCGTCCGTATTAAACGACTCGTCTACAGCGGTAAGCTTTTTAACTTGCGCCTCTAGCTCTGCCACTCTAGCCGTTAGCTTGGTGTTCTCGGCGGTCAGTTTTTTAACTTCTGCCGCTTGGTCTACAACAATACGCTCCACAAATCCGCTTTTTTTAAGCTTATCAAAATACGTTTCTTTAAGGTCTATAACCTCACCCACTTTATACGCTTTAGCTTTGTCGCTATCGCCCTCTCTAAAGGCTCTCAATACTTTTGCTTTTATCATTTTGTATCCTCCTAGGGTGCCACTACTGCCGCATTAATTTTTGCATACGCAAGCGCAGGGTTAGCAATACCACCGCCAATAATGCTATCGCATTGGCTAAGCGAACCCGTGAAGTCAATCGCTGGAATTAGACGAGGTGCAAACAAGTCGGCAGCAATGGCGAATGTGTTGTGGTCATAAATTACATACTCGCAATTTTCTGCATTGCCTGTATTGGGTAGTGCGTTGCCTGCTACTGGAATTTCTAACGGTGTACCACTGCCGATTAAGTTGGTTGCAAATACTTGCAAGCCGTACAATCTACCAATTCTGCCTGTGCGCAACCATTCTTCGTTGGTTTCGGGCACAAAAGCGTTGCCTGGCGTTAATGCGTTGGCAAGCAAAATCGTTTCCATTTGAGGCGACACAAGCAGAATATTTGCAGTACCGCCGTTAACTCTAATTTGCTCTCTTGCATCAAGGACGCTTTTTACTAATTCCGCTACGGTTGTGATAGCCGAGCCGCCACTGTCGGTGGTTAGCGTTGAGCCGCCTACTTCTACTTGTCCTGCTGTTGCGGGCGGTTGTAATAGATAGCCCACGTACTGCATTTGCAGTTTCTCTTTCCATGCCTCTAGTGTTTCGTTTACTTTATCTACGCTTTGACCGCTAGAGCGCAACGTTTCCACAATTTCGTACACTTCTTCGCTTGCATGCACCCTGTCTTTGCGTGGTATCATGATAAGACTGTCCGCCGTTTGGGCGTGGGTAAATTTCATACCACCTGCCGCTGTTGCGTCCGACACATGTACGGTAGGCTTGCCTAAACGCCTAACGTAAATCTGACCACCACGCTCGTTATACTTGTTTGTAAAAGTTACACCGGGTCTAAAAATGCTATCTTTAAACATGTTAGCTATCAAAAGACGGCTAAACACTGTGTCCGCCGTCTCTACTTGTTGCAGTCTAAAACTGCTGGGTAATTGTTCTGCCATTTGTTAATCCTCCTATGGCTTGTTTTTTAATCTCTAGGGCTTACCCCTAGTTTTTTAAGTTGTTTTTCTTCGTTGGTTAAGGCACTGGTATTGTCGCCTAGTGGCATGCCAAAACCTTGCGCACCGCCAGATTTAGCCAGCCATTCGGGGAATGCAGATATTTTTATGCGCAAATCCTCTATGCTCAACCCTTGCTGTAATTCGGGTAAAAATAGCCTTTTGGCTACTTCTAGCCTATCCTCTCGCACGCCTGCACGCACGAGTTCTAACTCTAGCTTTGTTTCTAGAAGTTGTCCGTTAAGGTCGATGGCAGGTACGCTCTCTGCCTCAGTGGGTACTTCTACTGAATCGGCTGTGTCGCTAGCTACCGTTTCGGTTTCGGGCGTTTCCTCCGCTACTTCTGTGACGGTTTCGGTTGAATCCTCGGTAACCTCGTCTATGGTTTCGTCAGCAACCTCTGCCAACTCCTCCTTAGCCTCCTCTTCGACATTATCAGCTATAGCCTCTACAGTTTCGTCAGTGGGGTTTTCTCGGGTTTTCACCTCATCCGCTACCTCTGCTACTGCATTTTCTACTACCTCCTTGTCGGCGACTACATCGTCCTCTTTAACCTCTGCTACCTCGTCCTCAACCTCGGCGGCGATATACTTTTTAAACACTTTCCTAAATTTAGGGTTGTGCATGTTAACGCCACTAATTTTGGATAACTCGGATTTTAATTCGCTTAGTTGTTTACTGTCCATTTTTTGCTCCTTTCGGCTAATTAGCCTTTTTAATTTTTTTGGGTGCTATTCCCTAATTAGCCTTTTTTGTGGGGTCGCTATTACCCGAATTACCATTTGTTTGAGCGGTATGCTCAATATTCGCTGCGGTTGCCTGCTCGCCGTCACCTAAAGCGTCCTCTAGTACTGGCTGTCCGCTTGCCGCTAAAATATCCATAAATTCTTGCTCTGCATCCTCTCTGTCATAACCCTTGTTTAATTCTTCAATGGCTCTAATGGGGGATTTTAAGCCTGCTGCCACTTGCTTAGCTATAACATCGGTCATGCTCTCTATGCTAGGACTACTGTACTCGCTAAAGTGTATTTTTATAAAACTCGTGTAGTCGTGTGGCTCTTTACCTTGTATGTAATCATACACTTGCAAATACTTATTAAAAAGTTCGGTTAACGTCTTGCGCCATGAGTTAAGGGCAATCTCTCTTGTGCGCATAGAAACACGCTCCCTTGCCTCTTGGCTTTCTTGGCTAGAGTTAATACTCTCTAGCCCTGTCATACCTATGGTGGTGGGGCTTAGTCCTGCCTTGTTGCAAGCATAGCTTATCAATAACCGTACCTTTTCTACATAAGTATATCGCCTTGCACAACTTGGTAGAGCTGTTTGGCGTTGCCTGGACTGCTAGAACCTTTAGTCCAAACAATCGTCTTGTTGAATGGGTCTAACGGCAAATCGTTGCCTTGTGCGTCTTGCGGTCTTAATTCCTCACTTACGTATTCTCTAACACCGCCTTTGCGGATAGCATCCATAAAGTCCGATAACGTTTCGCTAAGGTTATCCTCTATTTGGTCTAACCCCTGTATGTCGGGTACACCCCTAAGCCCTTTATACAACTTTTCTCGGTTTTTGGTGTTCTGCTTGTACACGATAGTGGCAAAACCTTTTATAGGCAATACTCGGGCGGTGGTATCTATGCCCTCAAAATGTTTACGACACTCGGCCAACATCGCCTCGTCATTAGGGGCGACATACGCACCGTTGTAATAATAGCTATACGATATACAGCAATAGCCGTCTTGGTTGAGGGTGTGGAATTCGTGAAGCTCATATTTGGGGTCGTCTTCTGCCGTCTCTTTAACCACATAGGCTACTACCTGCTTACGGCGGTAACGCACCTCTAAGTGGTGCGGCTCTATGATGTCTATGAGCGGGCGGTCGCTCACCGTGGGGTCATAGCTTAAGCGGTACGCAAAATCGCCTATACCGCTTTCCCAATACACGCCGTCCTCAAATAGATTTTGTAGGTCTGCATCGTCTCTTAATTTGTTTAACCTTTCGTCTGCTTCTTCAAAGTCGCTTTTGCACTCAAAGCCACCGCTTGCTATAAGGCGCACCATGGTATTGGTGGTCATGGGGCAAATGCCAAAATAAGAAAATGCTTGCCCTGGTCGGTACTGGCTTAAAAACTTACTCTCTCTCTGCATAATAAGCCATGCGTCTTGCGTGTACTCTTGTATCTGCACTTGATAGAAATGCCTTACCACTGCGGCATCGTTGCTAAGTAGTGCAAGGTTGCGTGCAAGATTAAACTTGTAAATGTACGGCGACCTTAATGTGTCTATTAATGCCCTTTGCGATAGGTCAAATTTATAATCTGTGTTGTTCTTTTCCATATTGCACCTTATCCGCTGTCGCTACAAAACAGCTTGTCGTCAAATTTTTTAGGTTGTCGCCTTGTCATGTCTATATAGTTTTTTACTTGCGTTTGCGTTGGCAAGCTCTTTACTGTTTCTTGCACAGGGTTAGATGGCGGCTTCTCTTGGCTGTCTATATTCCAGCCGTTAGGCTTGTATAGCTTTAGATACGCCGTTTCTGTAACCTGTTGCCTTAGCCCGCCCTTGATTATGTGTAGTAGTTCCATTATCGTCTCCGTTCTTGTTTGGTTAAGTAGTTCCAGTTTTCGGTTAAAGCATAGGTTAAGCTGTCCGCACTGTCATTATCTTGCTCGCCTAAATCTTTCTCGCTGCCGTCTTCATCAAGCAAAATGCGTGTGTGAGCATTGTAGCTGGCTAGTGCCTTACTCACCCACAATAGCCGCTCTTGGGATAGCAGTTGCTGCTTTAACTGGCAGCGGCTTACTAGTGTTATTTGGTCTTTAACGTACTTAACCGCCCCTTTAATCTCTAAGGTGCTAAAGCGTGTCTTCGCTTTCCATGTGTTGATTAAAATAGCCTCGGCACTGTCCACCACTATCTTGGTAAGCTTAGCCATGTGCCTAACCCACCAGTTTTCTATACGGTTCTCTAGCTGCTTTATAATCTCGTCATGGCTCACGCTAGGCACAACGTAATGCTCTAGCACCACCGCCCTTTGATAACCTTTAGAAAAGCCTACCAAAGTAGCCACGGTAGCAGATTTCTTGGTGTTGGCTGTGTCGGTACTTGACCCTATATCCACGCTTAAGACAATCTCTTTTAGGTGGCTTTGGTTGATGTCCTCAAAATCTCGTAAGTGTATTGTTTTATCCATGTGCTGAGCATAAGCCGCACCCTCCACAAAACCACGACAGCCTAATACTTTAGAGTTGTAGTAAAAGCTACCTACGGGGTATAGCTCCTTTAGCTTTTCCGTATCCTCTTCGCTTAAGTGTGGACTATCGTGTTCTAGGTTGAAGTGGTAATAGTGCATATACGGCTTGTCCTGCACCATTTCCGCAAGTTCTTCCGATGGGGTTGTTTCGGGCGACTGCACTACCGCATGGTTTAGAAATTCCGTGTAAAACTCTTGGCTAGGCAGTCCGCCGTTGGTAGTCGCTATTAGGCGGCACTTGCGGCTTATGGCTCTACCGAAACATTCACGTATGAGTTGTATATGTAATTCGCTTAACTCTTCTAGCCAAATGCCGTCGGGGTTAGAACCTAATATTTTGCTCCACGCTGTGCGATCGTCTGCGCCTAAAATATATACTATTTTTTCGCCATGTAAGCCATAAAACTTGAATTGTAAACCGCCCTCTTTACCTGCGCTGTACTCGCCTCGCAGGTGCGGGTACATACTGTAAAAGCTGGCTTTGTTATGCAAAAAGTTACGCACACCCGTGCCACGGTCTTTAAAGATAATGTAAAATTGGGTGCGCTCTTTGGGTAAATTAAGCAACCAATCCATAACCTTATGCCCTGCCACTAAGCTTTTACTACAGCCTGTAGCACCACCTAAAAAAAGCACCTGCGAATCATCCGCAAGCACCTTTTTTATTTTAGGCGTCCATATTATATCTTTGATTTTCATTGGGGCTATTCCCTCTTTAACGCATCCAGCATTTCTTTAACCTCTTGAATCGACTCTTGGTTACTCATAGCAACGTCCACCTTATCTACAGGCTTTTCGCCGATGGTGTCCCTTATTACCTCAAAAGCTTTCACGTTGCCCTTTAAAGCTTGTTGCAATAGTGCCGCCGTTAGGCTTTCTTGCAAGGTTTTGCCATTATCGTTAGCACCCTCCAATAACGCCGTCAACTCCTCTCTTAGTGTTTTTCGTGCGGCTCTTGCTTTGCCGCTGGCTCTTCCGCCCTTTTGGGCAATTTCGCTTTGTTCCCGCTTTGTTCGTTTGCTTTGTGGAATTAGCTTGTCGGGATTGCCTCTTGGTTTTTTTAGGTTTTCGCTCATGGGCTGTTGCCTCCTTTGTTTGATTGGTGTATAATTGTGCCTATGGAAAATTTACATTGGATAAAAGTTGGCAAATNNCGCATTG
>JGI990J12352_1000363_pt1 | contig 10329 bp, 12 predicted proteins | sample Intmic4MA4BA4MSA_FD_12352 | JGI IMG/M metagenome (IMG submission 12352) | reverse complement strand
TGGCATTTTAATGATGATTTAAGCTGATTTTGAGCGAATAATCATCATTAGTTCGTCGTTTTTGGCATTTTAATGATGATTTGAATTGTATTTCGCAATTGTCTACGTTTTGGTATGATAGAAAGGAGTCTGGTTATGATGTTCTTAGAATGGGCAATAACAGCGATCTTAATTGCGTCGATAGTGTTCAGCTTTTCGATTGTTTTTGCGCAGAATAAATGGAAACGGCTTTTGTCGATTTCGTTAGTTTCTGCGAAAATTCTGATGATTATTGTGTTGTATGCGTTGCATACGGAGACGGCGCTTTTCCTTGATGTTGCAATTATTTATGCGCTTCTTAGTTATATTGGTGTCATTGTTCTTGCGAATTATATGCTTGAATGGCGCGGGAGGCAGAAAAAATGAATGTAATTATCGGGAACATCATTATTGGGATTGGTATCGTCATCATGTTTATTGGTATGTTTGGCGTTTATAAATTCAAAGATTTTTATGCAAAACTACTTGTTTCTGCGACTATTGATACGATGGCACTTTTAACAACATTGATTGGGGCAATGGTACGCAGTGGGTTCAGTTGGTTTACGCTGAAAGTGACACTTATTATTGGGATTGTTTTAGTGCTTAGCCCAGTATCAATTAGTAAAATTGCTTTAAGTGCTCGCAATAATAATATTGAGGGTGAAGAAGAGATTGATGAGTTTTAACAAAACGTAACTATAAAGTGCATCCCTGTGCTTTACGCACAGCCGATTGTATCGCCCAAGATAAGTTTGATTAATGCCACGATTCTTGCGCGCTACCACTACCGTTTAAATGGTTGGCACTATATAGTTACAACAACAAAACATCAATAAATTTAACATTTTGAGCGAAACAGCATCAATTTTTTGTAAAAATTACGAGAAATTGATGTTCTGGTAATAATATACCGATAAAGGAGGTCACTAGAATGGAATTTATGCACTTGGTCTATATTTTGTTAATTGTGTTTGCGATTTATAGTGTGTTCGCGAAGAATTTAAAACGTGCCATCGCTGGTGCTGGAATTTTTGGGCTCTGGGTCTCGATTATTTATATGTTTTACCGTGCCCCAGATGTGGCTCTCGCTGAAGCGGTAATTTCCAGTTCACTTGCCACGATTTTATATGTTGTTACGATTAAGAATTACAATGATATCGGGTCAAAGCATTCAAAATTGCATTGGAGACAAGTTGTAGTTTATTTGGTTGCTTTTATCAGTATCGGTTTGGTGATTTATTTGACCCACTTCGGGACACCATTTAGCGAGTCAATGATTGGGATGATGGTTATGGATAATTTCTTCGAGGGGGGGCGTCGCATTAATCCTGTTACGGGAATTGTTCTTCATTATCGTGTATTTGATACAATTTTTGAAGCTTTGTTGTTATTGATCAGCGGAATCGGGGTCGTCCATTTGGTGAATTCCGCGAAAGCAAAAAATGTAGTGCAAATTGATGATGATGACCCTTGGCATGAATTACCTGATTTCGGCGCTGCTAGTAAATTTTGCCACATCACCCAAAAGTTCATCCCGATGGACTTGAAACCGAAAGTTGAACCAACCGTAACATTACGGCATAAAAAACATCCTTCTGCTGTTATGATCATTACTTTTGCATTACCGATTCTCATTTTGATTAGCATTTATTTGATTATTAGTGATCCGATTAATCCAGGTGGCGGGTTCCAAGGTGGGGCGCTACTTGCGGGGGCATTTGTAAGCCATTATTTGATTATGCCTGATCACCCGGTGAGTGTAAAATTCCTAAATTCAATCGAGAAATTTTTGTTTTTGGCGTTGGTTGCGGTGATTGCTGTTTATGTTTTAATGGGAGCAATGCAATTCTTTCCGCAATTGTATTTTGCGTATTTTATCTTGACAGATGCGCTCCTTGGTGTTAAGGTATTTTGTGGGTTGTCGATTATGTTTTTGAGTTTTGCGCGGGAGCATAATAAGGTTTAGGTGTTTTGTAGTTGTATGTTTCACAACTAGCTGAACTTCACGAGTTTACGAGTGTTAGTTTCCATTAAGTGAGCGTGTGAATTTTAGGCAGATTGTATACGACAGGGATTTAGCGAATTTATGAGCTATTAGTTCCCACGGCGTGTAATTAGTGAAGGAGGAAAATTATGCTGAAGTTAAGTGTTTTAGTACTTTTATTATTTTTGACCGCTTGTAGCAGGATGTCTGGTTCGACGTTAACAAGCTGCGCCGTCGAGGATGGCGGTCTAGTGCGATCTGGAGTTGGTGAGTCGATCATCGAAATCGAAGGGTTTGATGAGACCATTATCACCTGGACTGTCAGCACAACGCTAACAAGAGCCGAGTTCAACGCGGAATTTTTAGACGGAAATTACTTGAGTGTTGAAGAAATCCATGACTTGTTCGCCCGTTATAACCCGTACATAATCACTGGTGTTATTGTTTATATCGCCGAGTTGAACGAAGATTATATTACAATTAGGCGTGTTTATAATTACGGTGGCATTAGCAATGAGGAACTGAGCCGCTTATGGAGTGTTGAAGATTTTGCTGAAGAGGTTACTTTGTCGGGAGCAATTGGAGGTTTAACAGAAAACGGGGCGGTCTGTACGATAGTAGACGATTTAGTAACTGAAGATGAAGATTAATCGACAAACCATCACGACCACATGTTTCTTTTATGACAGCTGTTTGATTATTTTGAAACGGGTTTAATCTTGAAAGAGTATTCAAATATAAAATAAGATGAAGTTTTATAGTGTTTTAGGTGGAGTGCTTTTTATCTTTCTAGAGTTAATAAGAATTTGTCTTTTGAAGAAAATGTTATCGAGATGTTTGCGTTACTTAGTGAAGAATGTGAAAATTTAACTGATTTTGCATTGATTTCAAAGCGAAGATATGATAGTATCTATTTAAGTGGATTCAAAATAGAAAAATAAGGAGGAATTATATGAGAAAAGAAAAAAGGTTAATACGATTGCCGATTCTGGGTGCTCTTGCGCTAATTTTCGCATTAGGAATTACTGTCACTATTCTTGCTTCTGAAGCTACAAATAATGATGATCCAATTGTTTCAGTATCATTAACGGAAAATGTAATAGAAAGCGTTAATGCGACATTAGGTCAAGCACAGCAAGCACTTATAAATTTTCAGGATGAAGTTGCATATGATCTCCCAGATGAGACATCATTAGCGCAGTTTATACTAGCGTTCGTGAACTATCTCACGCAAGCTAATGAGATTTTGTTGGCTAATGGTGAAGTTGGTATTCCGATTTGGGACGGTCAACTTGAATCTTGGGATATTTGGAATGAAGACTACCTTACACCTTGGTATACAAACTGGATAAATAGGATTGACGAAGTTATGCAGGCTAACCAACCTCAATCAAGATTTGCGGATGCAGATCATCGAAACGGTGCTGGAACTGGCTGGTTTTTCCAAGGGCGTAACCGACATTGGTTTTATTATATTGGATGAGAGAGACAGATGAACTGGATTCAAGTTGGTCAGCAGTGGTTTTTCCTTAATCCACCCCTATTTAGTGCGGCACACCAGGTCGGGAGAGACTGCTCGCGGAACAATGTTAACAGGTTGGAGAAACCCTTATATCAGCAATACGAGTACTATTCGAGATTGGTTTTTCTTTAATGAAAACGGCGTAATGCAAACAAGGTGGAATAATATCCCGATTAGCAATAGCAGTGCAATAACTGATTGGTTTTATCTCGGTGCGAATGGACGTGCGTACAGGTAGACAGAACATATGATGGTCTAATAGTAACCACGCAATTTCTTGCATGGTATTTAATAATGATGGAAGATGGAACGCCAATCTGTCTATGCGAGGACAAAGTTGTAATTAGCAGATTAATATCAAAAAATTGAGAGTCTACTTCAAGAACAATTTCAAATTTAAAACCTTTCGTATTCATATAATTAAGATGAATATGAAAGGTTTTCTTTTGTTGTCAAATGCTCTTAAAACATAGGAATTTTAATCAAATTGTCTACATTGCTAAGTCACTAAGTAAAACAAGCGCTCTTTTGACCAGTATCATAATCTTGTTAAAAGAAGAACATTATCGAAGTATTAAAAGTTCAGAAAAAAGGAAAATAATGTGAAAAAAATTGATGAAATATTTTAACTGCTATATTAATTTTTGCTCCAGTACTATATTTTGGTTCTTTAGGTAGAGCTACTAAAATGGGATTAATCATTCCTGATGGAGGATTGGCTGTTACTTGCTTGAGGCTCTTGATAAATTTAAAAATAGTAATTGTGAACCCTTTTAATGAATACATTGTCCAATTAACACATGAAAAACGACTAGGATGGATGACACAAAGTGAGCAAAATTTGTAATAATTAATGTCAACGGCATTGATATAAATGAAATAGTTATTAAAATATTTAAAAATGGTTAGTAAAGAATATGAAATTGAAATGATTTGCGATTGGAAGTAATCTTGTTAAATCTCTAAACATCAATTTTTTAAAAATTATCTTCAACGCTTACTTTAGCAAACTGCTTTATGATTTTTGTGTGGTCGACAAACGTTTTTTAATATTACGGAAATGAAATAGTTTGACAAATAAAAGTATTTGTGTATAATTGTTTATAGTAGTGAATATCATATTTTAATAGAACCACTACTAATCAGGAGGAGCAATGAGTTCACTTTTTCAAAAAGTGATTACGATTGCTTTCGCAAAAGTTTCCTCATGAGGTAGGAATGACTGGAAGCCATTGCGCCTACTAGATTGTATAACTATGAATAAAAAGGAGAGTTTGGGTTATGGTATTTGACGAATTAAAGGAACTTATCAAAACAGAGTTAGGATTTGAAACAGCGGGGTTAACATTAGATTCGACCCTTGAGGACATGGGGGCAGACTCGTTAGATGCGGTCGAGCTAATCATGGCAATTGAAGAAAATTATGTAATTGAAGTTGCAGAAACAGATGCGAAACAGTTCACTAGTTTAGCTAATATTGTTGCTTATATTGAAGCGAAAAAAGGGAGCAAATAAATATGTTTCAGATAGTTTCAGACGGTGGTTGTGATTTTTCAAAAGTAAATGCTGATAAATATAACGTCAATGTGGTACCATTTTATGTCAATTTCGGCGATGGATTCTTAAAAGAAGAATTTGACATCACGAAAGACGAGTTTTTCAACCGCTTATTATCAGACAAAAAGCTATTCCCAACTACTTCGCAACCCAATCCAACCGATTACATTGATGTCTGTGAGCCATTCCTCAAGGATGGAAAAAATGTTGTTATATTAACCATTTCGTCAAAGTTATCTGGTTCTAATAATAGTGCTAATATTGCCGCTGATATTTTGCGTGAAGATTTCCCTGACCGTACAGTCGTAGTAATTGATTCTGAAAATGGAAGTGTGGCGCAGCATTTAATCTTAAAAGAGATGATTGCGATGCGTGATGCTGGACTTTCATTGGAAACAGTTGAAGTATTGACAAAAGAAGTTATCAAAACAACGCACGTCTATTTTTCACTTGATACACTTGAGTACCTAAAAAAAGGTGGTCGTGTCGGTTCGACAACGGCGTTAATCGGTGGTATTTTAGGGTTGCGACCGATTCTGCAATTAGAAGATGGTATGATCTCCCAGCTTGACAATGTTCGTGGTCGTAAAAAAGTTATCAAACTAATCACAGAAGCAGTTTCCCATGTTCTTGCTGATGTAAAAGATGATGTTCAGCTTTGTATTGGGCACATTCTTGATCAGAAATCAGCTGATGAACTTCAAGAAAGTATTGAAACAACCCTTGGAATTCAAATTGTGAATCCTGTTGTCGAAGTCGGAGCAACAATCGGTGCTCACGCTGGACCAAGGGCGATGGCATTTGCTTATTGCAAGAAATACACGACTTTAGGGGGAAAATAAGATGAATACTTGGTATATTATTGCGCAGGTTCTTGGGTTAATTACCATTATATTTGAAATTATTACATATCAGATTAAAGACCGCACAAAATTCTTCATGATTTCGTCGATTAGTAGTTTCTTTTGGTTATTGATGTTCATCGCCATTGGGTTGGCAACGGGAATGGACACGCAGTACTCGGTGATGCTAGCAGCAGCTTATAGTACATTGCGTAATACGTTGTTTTGGTATATGCATAAAAAAGATGACCCAAAAACAAAAGAGAGGTTATTACGTGTTTTGTTAGTCATGGTTGCTGCATCGTTGGTTGCTGGTGTATTTACCGTTTTAGCAGCACCGCCACAAGTAAGATGGCTTCATATTACGGGAGTTATCGCATCGGTATTCTTCGCAATCAGCCAGTACTTACCAGGTGTTCATGCTGTTCGTGGTGGCATTGTTATGACGGCGGTTTTACTTGGTTTAACTCAAACGCCGATTAACATTTTAGAAGGTGATTTTCGCTGGAATATCATGGGAATCGCGATTGAGGCGGCGAAAATCATTTCGGTAGTCGTCTTTTATATCCGTTTCTTATCAAAGCCGAAAGAACCACAAATTATACTAGCAAAACCTTGATCGTTAACAAGTTAAAAATTCCGCAAATTTGTTTGCGGAGTTTTTATTAGTGTGTCAAACAAGGAAATGGAATATATTACTTAATAAGCAAACGTATCAGGAAATTAAACAAGTCATTATGAGGTGGGTTAATTACTTCAAGATTGCCAAGATGAAAAGTTGCATTCAAGAATCCGTGTGATTATTTGTAAGCAATGGAAAATTCAAGGAAAAGAATTAAATCATTGGTAAAACTATATATTCCAGAAGTAGCCAAAGGTTTAGCATGGTGTCGTAAAAGGATAGAACTTCATTGGATACTCAAACGTTGTACAGTGTGTATTATCAAAAGATTAAAAGCAAAGGGGAATTTCCCTCTGCTTTACTAGGTATTTAGAAAAGTACACACTGTAATATAACTAGGAAAGCCCGAAAACCGTAGCTGATGGCTTTAAAATCTTTTTCTTCGTCCAAACATAAAAACCAACGATAAAGGAACGCCCGAACGTTTGCTATGTATGGTAAATATTCGGGCGTTTTCTATTGTACAAAAAGAAACTTCCGTTTTGGTAATTATTAAATCATAACTAGCTAGTAATCTTACTAAAACAAGTAACTACTAAAACAGGAAATCTATTTAAAATTATGATTGGCACTGCGTGCCGACCTTAGTCGCTCTGCGACGATTTCAAGAAAATGCAACCTTACCAAAATTCGCCCATGATAAAATGAAAAATCATGTACCAAACAAAGCCATTCCGTATCAAAAACCGAAAACCTTGAAACATAGGCAGAAAATCTCTGTACTGGTGGTCGTAAAAAAGAAAAATTTTTTAATGGTTCATGTGATTATATGAAAAAATTAAACCCTTTTCAGTCAAAAATGTTGACAAATTAATTAGAATAAGTTACAATGTAGTTAAGTGTCAAAAGATTTCTAATTACATTGCAGAAATTCTTGGCTTTAACGGTAACTTGCTCAATATTTTAATTGATTATATTTTAACAATTTCAATGTACTGTGTAAAACTTGAAATTGTTTTAGTAAAGTCTTGTAATTAAAGGTTTTGGCATTTTAATAGCTAGCGAGAGTTTTTAACTCTCTAAATGATTAGTTTCAAAATAAATTGTTTAATTGTATTAAACCAATATTAGTAAATGGCAATGATACATTAAGCATTGAAAGGAGATATACTATATGTAATATTTATGATTGGCTTTGTGAATACAGTCCAAGCAAATGCAATAACAGAAGCGAATGCTGCTCGTGGAACAGTGACTTGTCAATTGCCAGTTGATTGTGGACCGCTACGTGCCCAAACTAGAACTGTAAATGGAGTTATAGAGTACAATGGTGGTGTTGCTGCCCAGAATATACACGGGAACGGAGCTACCGTTACAGTAACAGGTTTTGGAAATAATAATATTTGGCAAAGTTTTAATTCAACCCAAACTGCAAGTGGTCTTAATACAGCGACACAACGCATTCCTTGGGTACGTTGGGGTTTTCAAGGAGTAAATACTCTCAGCACTAATGGTACAGCAAGATAAAACTACATTAATAAAAATACTTGCTTTCATCAATCAAAGTAAGTATTTTTTAGTTTTCAAGTTTACTTTAAAAACTAAAGGATGTGAATACTAATGAACATTATTAAACGCGGACAGATAAGTATTAGGAAAAATCTCGGAAAAAATCTTGTTTTTTTGATTATTATATTATTATTAGGAATTGTTGCATCAGGTGCAATTATCGTTAATCAAGCCATAAATCGGACAAATGAAAACCTAAGACTAAGTATACCGACAGTTGTTACCGTTGGAGTCGATGAGGAAGCGGTTTTTGAATTATATTCAGAATGGGAGCACCGTTGGGGACAAACTTTGCATTTATTTGAGCCAATTACGGCTAATATGATTCAAGAGATTGGCGAATTACCTTATGTCCATTATGTTAATTATTCAATCAAAGCATTTGCATTTAGCCATTTTGAAAGATATACTCCCATAACAGAAGCATTAGATGGTAATATGGATGGGTGGGGTGGGGTTTTTTTAACGGTTAGAGGGGAAACAATCAGAAGTAATATTCTTTTGAATGGTGTTTCAAGTCCTAATATGATTCAGTTTGAAAACGAAATCTTTAGACTAGATCAAGGGCGACTTTTCACGGAATCAGAACTAACTCAAGCCTCGCCTAATCAACCAACACCTGTTTTGATTTCAACTGAGTTTGCTCAGTTGAATAATTTATCATTAAATTCGGTGTTTAATTTGTATCGTTCCTTATTCACACCACCCGAAGACGCAGATATTCCTGGTGATGGGTTTATCAATTTAACTTTAGATGAAATGCAAAATCACCCTTATAATACTTGGTTGTTAACTCCTTACCAATTTGAAATCGTTGGTATTTTTGACATTGACATTCCGCCAGCACAGCATTCTGAAACCTTTTCTATGCAAAGCTCTTTATACAATACTTTTCTGATTCCTAATTGGAAAGCAGAAATAATGACAATTGATGAAATTAATGATTTAATAATGTGGCAAGGAATTTTTAATCCTGGTGATGGAATGGAACATTATTTAGGTCTCAGTCCAGGACTATTACAATTAGATAATCTTAATACTATTCTTGAAAATATTAGTGGACATCCAAATTTTTTATTAGAAGATTCAAATTATATTGAACAATTTAGGATAGCGGCAAATGAAATTTTACCTGAATTTTGGACAATTGATGCTTTCACCCAAATATTTGACCCTCTTCAAAATGCTACTTCGCAACTTGCTTTAATTGCTAATCAAGCATTATTGTTTACACTAGGTGCGACTTTACTCGTTTTAAGTTTACTAATTACTTTGTATTTACGTGACCGAAAACATGAATTAGGGATTTATTTAGCTTTGGGTGAGAGAAAAAGGAAAATAATTTTTCAAATTTTATTTGAAGTAATCTCAGTTGCTCTAATTGGCTTGACCTTTGCTATTTTTATTGGCAATGTAATTTCTACCCAGTTGTCGAATGAGTTAGTAATTTCAGAGCTAACACAAAGATGGGAGTCAGGTCCACCACCGAGAATTGTGGCTGACCCGACCACAGGGATAGGAATGGAATTGTCTGTCCTCCCTTCTGAATTAGAGTTTAGTGGTTTAGTCCGTGAATTAACACCTGAAGAATTAATGGATTTTTTCGATGTATCACTTGATATACAGACCATTGTTATTTTTTATGCCGTTGGATTTACGACGCTTATATTATCGGCTGTTGTACCAATTATCTATGTATTAGAATTAAATCCTAAAGAGATTTTAATGCAGGGAAAAATTGGATAAATTTATTAATTTAATTTAGAAATAAGAATATCAGTTAACAAAAAACATCGTGAATAGCAAAGCTTGAAGTCAAGTAATGGGGAAAATCGAACGACTCCATAAATTGCGCATCAAATATATCCATTTATTACCCGAAAAAAGCAAACATCGTAATTTGGATGATTAACTCGGCGTAATAGATGGATATTATTGCGACCATTTTAAAACCTTTTGGTACGACTGTTTTAAACCTGTACCATCAGTTCAAGCTAGATTTTCTATCAATAAGGGTTTAATTTTTTCAGAAAATTGAAGTGATTGGATTGGTAGACCGCTAGAAAGAGATTGACCGTAAGGGCAAGCTCCAGCGGTCTACCAATCCAATCACATGAACCATTAAAAAATTTTTCTTTTTTACGACCACCAGTACAGAGATTTTCTGCCTATGTTTCAAGGTTTTCGGTTTTTGATACGGAATGGCTTTGTT
>JGI990J12352_1000362_pt1 | contig 10344 bp, 11 predicted proteins | sample Intmic4MA4BA4MSA_FD_12352 | JGI IMG/M metagenome (IMG submission 12352) | reverse complement strand
AGTTTTTCTTGCACCTCCTGCTCGGTAAGGCCAGGATATTGTAGCGCAAAAATATACTCTTCTAGGTATTCCATAAGCTGGCCCATACCTACATTATCTTCGCAAAGTTCCATAAATTTCTTTTCGGTAATATCGGGGTTTGCTTTTTTTACACCCGCAAATAGAAACTTAATTTGCTCTTCAATTTTCATGGTAGCAATGCCGTTGATTACATCTAAAAACGCTTTATCAAAAAGTTTTTCGATTTCACGGATTGTGCCAAGTGTAGTTTTTACGTCATAATTTTTGTCTAATTTGATGTTCATGTGTGTTTTCCTTTGTGCGGTTTAAAAAATCAATTTCTAACCGCATTTTTTATTTTTTTGGTGGTGAAATATTTTTGGGTTTTACCCAAATTTGTTTCATAAAAGGCCTTGCTTTCAAGGAATTTAACCTTTAGGCGCAAAACCAAAAAGCCCTTTAGTTGTTATCAAATATGCTATATAGCATTAGGGTTTAAGCCTGGATAAGCCAATTCTTCACAACCCGAAATGCTGATAGAAATGTTGCCTTTATCCTCTGCCGATAAGTCTACGCTTAGCGATTCGATAAAACCAACGCCCTCAAATTTAACTGAGTTTTTGTACTGCGTTGTACCGCCCACTACAGTGTCAGAATACGGGCGGTCTGCTTTATCTGCATCGTGCAAATAAAATTCGCACTTAACTTTAGTGCCGTTGTTCATGGCATCAAAAAGGCTTTTGTGTCCGCTACGGCCATCGTTGCCAAAACATACCGTGCCGTCTGCACTGGCGTTCCAACTCACTTGACCTGCCGCCTTTTCTTTGTATTTTTGGCCCAATACTGTTACCTCAATAATTTCACGAGATAAGTCTACGCTCCAGTTGCTGATGTAGGCAACCTCTCCGCCTAGGGTTACTTTTCCTGTTAAACCTGTATAAATTGTACTCATTTTAAAATCTCCTATGGTTTTGAATTTTTAATTTTTGTTTTTTAGGCTCTAGCGATATTGAAAAATTTTACCGCTAGCCTTTGGTTGATTATTTTTTTACTTTAGCGATTTAAATGTTATCGCCAATTGCAAGAATGCATCGTCAGCGGTTTCGATATGCTCAAAACCGCTAGCTTGTATGTACCCTGCATGTTTAAGTGCATCACTCGCCTTAATCAAAGCATGCTCAAGTTCAATATAGTTAGCACCTTTCAAAACGATTTTGAATACTTCAGAGCGAATGATTGTACCGCCCATAATATTGCGGGGTTTGTCCTCGTAAGCAACACCCATGCCACCCGCAAAAATAAATTTGCCATGTATCGGTGACGGATTAGGTGAATAGCGTCCTTCTTCAAAAACAACACCCAATGCTTCGTTTGTAAGTATCTTTACAACTTTTGATGATATACTCATTTTTTATTCTCCAATGTTTCACTTATTCTGGGTTTGTCAATCGTGCCATCACTTTGACCAAATGTTTCATATCCGCTTTGGTAGTAGTTAATTCCGACTGCATTGTTGCAAGCTTTGATGAAAGAATTTCAACTTCTGCTATACGCTCAGCTAAAATTGCTTTTGTGTCTTTAAGTGCAAGACTCACGCAGTCATAGCGCTCTTTGGCTATTTTTTCTATGATGGGTTTGGCGTGACGCTGGTTTTCTTCTTGTTTGCCTTTCAATTGTTTTAAACCTCTCTCTTTTGGTATCGCAGTTACCTTCTGCGTATTATGGGTTGGTATCGCAGACCCACGCTGCAAATTGCATTTGTTGTCGCAGTTGTCTTCTGCGAAAGATGAATTTATCATCTGCAAAAAGCATAACACAAAATATGCCTAACAAAATGGACGATTTTGGGACTTTTTACACTGTTTTATTGGCCACAACTTACCAAATACAACCTTTCATAAAAGTCGCCAAACAACTTTATAAAGTCATTAGTGTCAATTCTTAGCTTTTTTAATGTAATATAAAATTCTTGTGATACCTCCATTTTACTGGTGAATCTAAATGAATGATTGTGTGGATTTCTTGTTTTAGTGTTACTTTTAAGCATCGTAAACGATAAGCCGTTTGCTCCGTTAAAAACTTCAATCCCTGTTCTTTCAAACAATTTTTGTGCTGTTAACAAACGCTTGCTGATTATCATCCACAAGGTAGCACCCAATAAAAATCTTTGCACTATCTGTCCCATAAATGCGGTCATCTTGTTCAAGACGCTGTAAAACTAATCCAACCGCAGCTAAGACTTTTCCGTGTTCCGTTGTCATAATTTCTTTGCCTCTCTTAGTTACATCCCAAGTATTTTTTATCAGATTTTCTAGTTGTGTCTTTTCTCTTTTGGGTTTTCTTGTCATGCAATTATTTTCCTTAAGTTTGTTTATACAAAAAAAAGCTGCACCAAAAAATGATAACAGCTCTAAAATATCGTAAAATATAAAAATACCCTTAAGCTCAATTTGGCTCAAGGGCATACTAAAAAACTATGTTAGCAATTTGATTTCTATCAAAACGATTGATATAAAAAATTTAAGAAATACGTTTGACATATTACCTCTTTGCGTGCATAGTTTTTCTTTTCAGTCTTTTATTTTGTTTCATTTTATTATTGCCTTTGGATTACATCTTGCAATAATTTTTATTTTAATAAGTTGTAAGTTGAACGTTCTTTATAAGCAATAGCATAAACATAGCTAACCTTGTATTAAAATTTTTCTCACTAACTATATTATCACTTTATATCGTTCTCGTCAATACCCAATATAAAATACTTAACTTAAAGCTATAAAAAAATAAACTGCTAAAAAGTTCCACGACAAGCTAAGGAGGTAATGCAACGCAAAATTCAGTATAGAGTAATCTATACAGTAAGTGGAAAATATCCTATTCAATCAATATGTAAAATATTAAATCTACCCTGAGTTAGTTACTACAAATAGCTTTATCTATTGATACAACAGATAAAGCTATTCAACTATAATAATCAAATCAAGTAAATTTAAAACAAGAGTAAGCAAACTTACGGTTACAGAAGAATAACTATTGCAGTTAGGTTCAAATCATCTAATCCAAATATAGGGGTTTATTGTTATAAGGTAATTTTACGACTAATTACCCCCTAAAAATGCTATTTTAGGGGGTTTTCAACTATAGAATTTCTCCAAACTTAAAAAATATAAAGCTTAGCACCCATTATCCCAAATTTTTCACTTTTTTCGGAATGAAACGGTTATCGTCTACCAATACAAACACTTTAAGACGGGCTGCCCATGTATTTACAAAACGATTTAATGTCTTTTTGTTTTTACGGCTGTATTTTAAGCCTTCAAAATTTACGTAAGCAGCTTGCGTATCTTCTTCTGTTTTAATTGCCATATTTAAGGCACGGTATTCTACTACAGACAACCTTTTAAGGCGGCAATTTAAACTTTTTGCAAGGCCTGCCGCACGCACACGCTCTAAAACTTGCATGCGTGTTAACTGCTTTTCGTCTTTTAATGCACGACTATAGCGTACAAATTCTAGCACCGTAAAACTTGCAAATGGGATACTCGCCTTTTTGCCTCTTTGAAGCGTTTGTGACTTTTTAGTCACATTGCCACCTCTTTGCGCAATCGTTAGTGTGCTTAAACTGGCAGACTCTTCTTCTGTCATATGCGCAGTAGTACCTTTAGAAGATACAATATTAGTTGCCATTTCTTCATTATCGCAATTGATTAGCCCAGGAGCCCGCATCGCACGAAAATCTTGGGAATTGCCTACACAATACATTATCATGCTAGCAAGTATGCCCACTACGCACCAACCTAATACCTAAAAAATGACGATTTTTTTACATTATTTTTGTACAACCCTTTTGTCACTTGACGGAATAAGTTTTTACTTGTATGCTAATGGTACAACTTATGTACGTAGAAAAACTAGACATCACCAATTTTAGAAATTATGCACGGCAAAGTGTAACGTTACAAAACGGCGTAAATGTTTTTACGGGTAGTAATGGCATGGGCAAAACCAATCTTTTAGAGGCGGTTTATTTTTCTAGTATCGGGCGTAGCCCCCGCACCGCTCGAGATACTGAGCTTATTAAATGGAATGAGAACCGTGCCCGCATATCCGTAACATGCCAAAAAGACATTGGTGACGAGCAAGTAGAAATCATTTTATCTAAGAGCGAAAAAAAGCGGGTTTTAGTAAACGGCATGCCCGTATCTCGTATGGGTGAATTGATGGGTGTTGTGGCAACAGTTTTCTTTTCTCCTACCGAACTTAAAATTGTACAAGGCGCACCCTCCGAAAGGCGTAGTTTTATGGATATTGCAATTTGCCAATTATCCAAAGCCTATTTTTATTTGCTTACCCGTTACCAAAAAGTATTGTCACAACGCAATAAGTTACTAAAAAACGAAAGGTTAAGCTTAGAAGCATTAGACATTTGGGATGCACAACTGGCACAAGAGGGCGCAAAAGTTATAAAAAATAGAAAAGGTTTTGTTAAAAATCTTGCCCCGTTAGCCTTAGAAAGCCATACGTATTTAACAGATAATAAAGAAGAACTACTTTTAAGTTATGAGGGATTGCATGGCGAAACTTTAGAAGAAATTCAATCTGAATTTTTATTGGCACTTAAAAAAGACCGTCCTAAAGATTTAAAACTAAAGTTTACACATACAGGCCCCCATAAAGACGATTTAAGTTTAAAAATAGGTGCAGTAGATTTGCGTACGTTTGGCTCACAAGGGCAACAACGCACAACGGCACTTAGTTTAAAACTGGCTGAACTACAGCTTGCCAAATTACAAAAAGGCAACATCCCCGTACTATTATTAGACGACGTTTTAAGCGAATTAGATATCTTTCGACAAACTAAACTGCTTACCCGAGTGCAAGGTTTTCAAACCCTTATCACTTGCACACACCTAGAACCCGCCGTGCGAGATTTGCTCGGCGGAAAAATCACCGAGTACAAAGTTCATGAAGGCAACGTAGTGGGTTAATATTTTTTGGGGGAAAACTCTAACTATTCGTGATGTTTTCTAATTAATAGTTTAAGGGCATAAAAAACTCCTATGATATTTTTATTTTATCATAGAAGTTTTTTTTACGTAGTACCCACTTTATCACACATTGTTCAAAATATACTGAATTTTTTGCAATAACAAAATAATATTAAGGCATATTCAAGCAGTAATAGTTTAGTTGCGGGTCGCACCACGAGTAGGAGAAAATCCCTAGATTGCGGGTCGCACCCCGAGTGCGACCCCTACAGATAGGTTAAAAGAGCAATTGCAATTGGTGTAAGCAATGCAGGTGGCTAAAACCCAATTGCGATTGATTACAACAATCTTATAGGGGTCGGGGGTCCTCTGCGACCCGCATAAAATCGGGTAGTTCTAAATATTGATGAAATTTTCTAGTTATAAGTTAAAGAATAAAAAATACTCCTATGATATTTTTATTTTATCATAGGAGTTTTTTTGCTAGAAATTTTTTAAAATATTTTTTCACTGCCACCTTACAGAACAGAGGGCAATTAAATTTATAAATATACTATCGATTGTTATCACTTTTGTCGTTATCGTTTTTATCAAATGCATTTTTTACTGCCGAGATGATTATCATAGCTACTACAATTAATCCTGATAGTACTGCCGATAACATGCCTACGCTTTGCAATGCACCCGCCAACGCCATTAAATTAAATGAACCTGTCAGCGTAATGCCTGCAAGCACTGCACCTATGATAAGTACAGCAATAGATACAGCCAGCACGATAACTGCGCCTTTAAAAATGGATTTATTTTTATTGTTCATGCGTGGTGAGTTTCTCCTTGGTGTATAAGTTGGGTTTAACGCTTACCATCGTACAAAATGAATGATTAAAATCACCCGATTTTGTGCGGACTACAGGAAACAACCCCCGAACCCTACGGGCGAGAGGAAACCCCAAAATTGCAGGTTACACAAGAGTGCGACCTCCTACAGATGGGTTGAAAATTAATTGCGAATGATAATTTTGGGTTGCAGATGCGCTTATTACTACAAAAATGACGGTATCGCCAAACTTAATATTGCGCAAGCCANGTATTCACCTTTTGCATGGTTTNGGCACTGGTTGCAGGTACGCCGTCTAGTGCGTACGGTAAACCTGCCGATTTCCATTTGTCTACGCCCATCTTATGGTAAGGTAACAATTCTATTTTTTGTGCGCCAGCAGATAGTTCTTTTAACCGCTTAATCTGCGATTCGGTATCCGTTATACCTTCTACAATAACCTGTCTAATCCAAAACGGCTTATTATGAGCCTTTAGATACGCAAGAGTTTTTAGTGAATCGTCTATTTTAATGCCTGTTAATTCTTGATAATCCGCTTTTTCGGTATGCTTGATATCCAATATCACCAAATCAACTAAACTTAACACTTCCTCATTATAAGGATAGCCAGAAGTATCTAGTGTTACATGAATATCCACGGTATGCAACGCTTTAGTAAGCGTAATCACGGCCTTAGGCTGCATAAGTGGCTCGCCCCCACTAAGGGTAACGCCGCCGTCTTTGCCGTAAAAGTTTTTATAACGCTGTGCGCCCTCTACCAAATATTCAATTGAGTACGTATGTCCGCCACTGCTAGAGAGCATGTCCGCATTATGGCAATATTTGCACCTAAGCGGACAGCCCTTAAAAAACATAATTGTGCGTAAACCAGGCCCGTCCAATGCCCCCAATGTTTCGATAGAATGAATATTTACAGTCATGGTTATAGTTTGTGGAAAAAGGTTCTAGACAATACTTCTTCACGGTGTTTAGTAGAAAGTACACCAAATTTAACGGCATAGCCAGATACACGAATGGTAAGGAAAGGATATTTTTCGGGTGCTTTGTGCGCCTCTACCAATTCTTCACGATTAAATACGTTAATATTTAGGTGATGACCACCATTTTTAAAGTAACCGTCTAAAATGGTGCTTAGGTTTTTGTACACTACGGTACTTTCTTTACCTAAGGTGCTAGGTGTTACGCTAAACGTATTAGAGATACCGTCACGACAGTATTTATAATCTAGTTTAGATACCGAGTTTAAGCTTGCCAATGCGCCATGTTTTTCACGGTTATGCAGAGGGTTAGCACCAGGGGCAAACGCTTCACCTTTACGGCGAGTACAAGGCGTGTTACCTGTTTTTAAACCATACATAACGTTAGAGGTAATGGTTAATAAGCTAAGGGTATGAATCGCACCACGGTACGCTTTAGTTTTGGTTAATTGCTTGTAGAAGTATTTGGTTAACTCTACGGCAATGTCATCTACACGCTTGTCGTCGTTACCAAATTTAGGGAACTCTCCTTCCGTTTTATAGTCTACGATTAGCCCTGTATCGTCTGTTATGGGTGTAACTGTACCGTATTTAATTGCGCTTAAGCTATCTGCTACTACAGAAAGTCCTGCAATACCAAATGCCATAAGGCGGTCTACTTCGGTATCATGTAAGCCCATCATAAGTTTTTCATAAGCGTATTTATCGTGCATGTAGTGGATAACGTTCATGGTGTTTACATACGCTTTTGCCAACCAATCGATATACTTTTTGTATTGTTTTAATACTTTATCGTAATCTAATTTGCCTTCATTCATGACGGGGGCAGTAAACGCCACTTGGTCACCTGTTATTTCGTCACGTCCGCCATTCATAGAAACCAATAACAATTTAGCTAGATTACACCTTGCACCAAAGTATTGCATTTGCTTACCGATAGTCATAGCCGATACGCAACAAGAAATACCATAATCGTCGCCGTATTCGGGGCGCATCAAATCGTCATTTTCATACTGAACGCTACTGGTATCTACCGATATTTTAGCGCAGAAGTTTTTAAAGCCTTCGGGTAACTCTTGCGCCCATAAAACCGTCATGTTGGGTTCAGGTGCGGGCTTTAAATTGTATAATGTATGCAAGAAACGGAACGACGTTTTAGTAACCAAGGTACGACCATCTTTACCCATACCACCGATTGCCTCGGTTACCCATGTGGGGTCACCTGCAAAAAGCTCATTATAATCGGGCGTACGCAATTGACGAGCCATGCGCAGTTTTAATACAAATTGGTCAATAAGCTCTTGTGCAGCTTGTTCGGTTAAAACACCTGCATCAATATCTTTTTGAATGTACACGTCAAAGAACGTAGAAACACGCCCTAAACTCATGGCCGCACCATTGGCTTCTTTAATAGCACCTAGGTAACCGTAATACGTCCACTGAATCGCCTCTTTTGCGTTGGTTGCAGGCATTGATACGTCATGACCGTACATAGCCGCCATTTTTTTAAGCTTTTCTAATTGCGCTACTTGACGGAAAACGTCTTCACGTAAACGAATCACCTCTTCGGTCATATCTCCGTTTTCTAATTCTGCAAAATCTGCTTTTTTAGCGGCGATAAGCGCATCTACACCATAAAGTGCAACACGGCGATAGTCACCAATAATGCGTCCACGACCATAAGCGTCAGGTAAACCTGTCAATATACCACTTTTACGCAGTTTAAGCATTTCTTTGGTATATACACGGAACACACCGTCATTGTGCGTAGTTTTATATCTAAAGCTAGCATCAATTTTAGGACTCATGGTATAACCATAGGCTTCACAAGCCGCTTTAGCCATACGAATACCACCAAAAGGATTGATGATACGTTTAAGAGGACTATCGGTCTGAAAACCTACAATCTCCTCGTTTTCTTTGTCCATATATCCAGGACCAAAAGCGGTTAGCGATGCAATATTTTCTGTATCAATATCGTATACGCCGCCACGTTTCTTTTCTTCTAATAAAAGGTCTACATATTTAAGACGCAAACTTTCGGTTTTATCCGAGATAGTAGACAAAAACGAATCATCGCCCGTATAGGGTGTGTAGTTTTTTTGAATAAAATCACGTACGTCTATTTTTTTCTGCCAATTGCCTTTTGTAAATGAGGTGTGAATGTTTTCCATAATTACTCCTTACCTATAACCAAATCGAGTGTCCATTTTGAAGGGTGCTAGGGTTGCCCCACAATACTCCTTTAAAACATAACCCGTTTGCTATAAGTATACGCTATAATGCGTATGTTTATTTATTTCCGTGCTTAATATACCATAATACTACACGATTGGCAAGCAAAAAATTGCATTCCTGCACGTAAAATTTACATAAAAAAATGCCACTCAAAAGAATGACATTTTTATGTATGTACTAAATACCTATTAAAAAGGCATTACGCTGCAATCGTTAAAGTAAACGGAACGCTAGGGGTACTTGTAGAGAAAGGGCCTCTACCCATTGCTACTACAGTGATAACATGATTGCCCGCAGGTAAGCCTAAAGCAGTAACAGCAACACTGATGGTAGAATGCGTCATTACAAATTCACCATCTGCATAAATTCTAAATTGATTAGGGATAACGTTTGCCATATTGACATTCCATGTCAATTGCGCACCTACCACTCTTACATTAGTGGGCGCACCAAAAGGAGTAATCGTAAGTGTAGATTCTGCCGTTACTTCGCTTTTTTCTGATTGACTAAAGTTGTTTGCATCCCCATGCTGAGGAACAGCCCTTACTTGAAAAGTTACCGTTTCGGTTGTAAATATATGCGACGTAAAAATCAAGCTTGTAAGTGTAGTGTGGTCATGAAATACGCCATTTACGTATACATTATAACGTGTGCTCATAGTACCAAACGTTACTGCATTCCAATTTAAATTAAGTGCATTCCCCGTATGATTGATGATAACACCTGTAGGAGCATCTACTTGGGGTAATGTAGGTGTACCGCCGCCGATACCACCTGAACCTGGAGGAGGTGCTTCGGGAAGTGCAGGCGCAGGATCTACGTTGTTAAAAATATCACGAACATAATTTAGAAATGCTGTGTTGCTAGCACCTAAAAACACACGACCTGACGACGTTGTAGCAGAACCAGAAGGTGCTACGGCAATAAATGCTGCCTCATAATTGATTGCTTGACTTGCTGTGGGAAATAGTACGGCCAGCACCTCTGCACTGCCGCCGTGGGCTGAAAATAAAAAGCTTTCGTTTGCGGCAGACGGTCTAGAATGTTGCACCGCTGTCCACTCGGTAGACGTGGTAAAATGTAGCCTAGAACGGTTCCACCGTTGCATTTCGGTCTCGCCATCACCATCACCCAAGCAACCTACAAATGCAAAAGCGGTTAAGCTTAACATAGCCACGATAAGCAAAGTGACGAGTAGTTTTTTCTTCTTCATAAGATTTTTTTCTCCTTGATTTGTGCACTAAAAATTTTGAGTTATACACATTTATTTAAAAATAGCACCCCCCCCCCCGGTGTCAAGCGT
>JGI990J12352_1000361_pt1 | contig 10355 bp, 10 predicted proteins | sample Intmic4MA4BA4MSA_FD_12352 | JGI IMG/M metagenome (IMG submission 12352) | reverse complement strand
ATGGCGCATAGGTTTTATATGTCCGATGCCGTGTGTGGGTCGATTCCTAAAAAAAACTTTAAACAAACTTTTATGTTGTGTTTGCAAGGTAGCCCTTACGCTAGGGGTGTAATGCTAGAGGCAGACGGCGAAGTAGCAGGGTTTGCGCTTTTATCCTTTACCCACTCTACCGAGGCTGGTGGGTTAGTAGTTTTGTTAGAAGAACTTTATGTAACAGAATGCTTTAGAGGCAAAGGTTTAACCACGCAATTTTTTAATTTTATAAAAGCCGAGTACGGCAAAAAAGCTGCAAGGTTTAAGTTAGAAGTTACTCAATCTAATAAACATGCCATAGAAGTATATAAGCATTATGGGTTTGAAGTAGTAGAATATTTAGCCATGGTGCGGGAAAATACTATTTAACACTGCCTACTGTCTAATTGAGAATTTTTAATTTTGTGCTAAATTTGCACTTGTTACTAGAGAGTATCACAAAATAATTTATAGCTTTAAAGAAGAGTTGCCTAAAGGTTAACTCTTTTTTTAAATTCTTGCATAATAAAGTTTGTAATGCAACACATTATAGTGTATGGCACAGGTAATTTATAAAGGCAAAAAAGCGGTATTTGCGGCGGCCACTAAAATGCCGCAGGGTGTTGTAGAAATAGGAAAATCTCTAGATGCAACCCACACTTTATTTAAAAAACCAAGACGGTCTAACAGTGGTCAGACGGTTTTTTTTGAGAAGCCTGTCCATATTTTGGCGGGTGGCAGTGTGGTTGCAAATAGGGAAGGCGAAGGCCCAGTAGGCAATTTTTTTGATAACGTGATTGCCGACCATGACAAAGAAAAAAATTTTGAGCATGCGGAAATTAGAATGCTTAAAGAGTCTATTTTGCATGCAGTACAAAAATCGGGATTACTTTTAAGCGATATAGATATGTTGCTTTCGGGCGACCTTCTCAACCAAATTACCACCAGTAATTATGTGGCAAGAGATTTAGGTTTGCCGTATATTGGTTTATACAGCGCATGCAGTACGATGAGCCAAGCGTTGGCGATAGGTGGGTGTTTTTTAAACGCAGGCTATTTTGACCATGTTGCATGCGCTACCGTGAGCCATTTTGCAACGGCTGAGCGTCAGTATCGTCACCCTCTAGAGTATGGTGCGCAGCGTCCACCCTATGCACAATGGACGGTTACGGGTGCCGGTTGTACGGTGCTTGCCCGTGACGTTAAAGCAACTACGGGTAGTGGTGTTAGGCTTACCAGTGCCACGTTTGGTAAAGTGGTGGATATGGGTATTACAGATGTAGCCAATATGGGTGCGGCGATGGCTCCTGCTGCATTGGACACTTTGTTGGCTTTGTTAGACGATACAGGCTATCGCCCAGAAGAGTTTGACCTTATTTTAACGGGCGATTTAGGTAAGCTGGGCAGTGACGTACTGCGAGAATTGGCGGCGGAGCAAGGCTATGCTTTGGGGCAAAATTACACGGATTGCGGTACGCTTATCTACGACAATACGCAAAAGTGTTATCAAGGCGGCAGCGGTGCAGGGTGCAGTGCGTCTGTATTTAACAGCTACATTTTAGATAGAATGCAAGAGGGGTACTATAAGCGGGTTGCCTTTTTGGCGACAGGTGCGCTTATGAGTCCGCAAAGCTGTTATCAAGGTGAGAGTATTCCTTGTATTAGTCACGCCGTGGTAGTAGAGCGTTAGCGTGGGCTTATCTTAGCATTAACTCGATAAGTCCGTTTGCTAGAGGTATTATAATTTGCCTTAAAAGAGAAACAAAATCACGTGGAGAATCATTAACCTATGCCGATAGTTTTAGAAAAGATAGTGATGTTACTAACCGTATTTGCGGTGGGTGGAGCGTTGTGTGCGCTTGCGCAGATTTTAATTGTGCGTACCAAATTAACGCCTGCTAGAATTTTGGTTCTGTTTTTATGTGCGGGTATTTTATTAGAAACCGTAGGTGCATTTAGTTACATGCGTCAATTTGCCCATGCAGGGGTAACGGTGCCGATTTTAGGATTTGGCGCAGCTTTGGCAAAAGGTGCGATAGAGGGTGCTAAAGCCAATGGATTTATGGGCGCATTTAGCGGCGGTTTGATAGCCACCGCTATGGGCATAGGCGTAGCGGTAGTTGCATCTTTATTGGTTACGTTGGTGTTTAAACCGAAAAGCAAATAAGAAAAATAAGTTATCTTCTCAAGCGCAAAAAGGATTAGGTTTTAATATGGTTGTCAAAAAAAAGCATAGACGGGTTATCGTGCTAAAAATGTTTTGTATTATGCTATTGTGTGCTATAATAGGTATTATGCCAAACACCAAAGCAAATTTAAAAGATGTACATGCAGAAGGTTGCATTCCTCAATCTGCCTTTACCGTAACGTTTACCTATGATGGAATTTTTGGAATAGGGTTGGATTTAGCCGAAAGCTTTAAGCCGATTGTTTTTACTTCTATAGAGGAGTTAAAAGAATTTCAGTCGGGTATCGTGACAGCATTTAAAAACAGTTTAGCGCACATGGAACACGCAGAAGAAAAAGCAGCGGCTGTGAATGCATTTACGCAACTTGTTCAAGAATATTACGCAACTTATGATGACACCTATTTTAGTACTAAGTACGTAGTAATTGCGTGGGTAGGCAGTGGTAGCAGTAGGCTTACCTATAACTTACACCATGCACAACTAAAGGACGGTGTGTTAAACCTAAGCGTCATTAAAGATACGCCCATGATTATGACGATGGATTATCGCCAATGGTTTATGGTGCTAGAAGTAGATAACGATTATAAAGCACACACGGCGATAGTAATGGTGGACTAAAACGGTTATAGTAGTTTTTGCTTGACCATAGCTAAAACAGCATGTTATACTGTAGGTATTGTGAGTGATAAAAATGTTTCGGCTAAGGGCAATACGGTTAAAATGGATACGCACACGCACACCAGCGGTGTCAGCTTATGTAGCGGCGCACAGGTTGATTTACTTGCTAAAGCGTTTGCCAGAAAAGGGTTGGATAGGTTTGTTTTAACCAACCATTATACTACAAGACCGGTTCAGGGATACGCCAGCTTAGACGCCCAAGCGGCTCATTTTTGTCAGGAATATACGTTAGCACGGGCAGAAGGTAAAAAGGCAGGTGTTGCCGTCTTGTTTGGTGTAGAGGTTGCGCTAGATACGTTTGATGGTGGCTATGCAGAATATTTGTTGTTTGGCATTACGCCTCAGTTTTTACAAACGTACCCCGACATTGCGCAACTCAACCAAGAGCATCTATATAAGCTATGCAACGATAACGGTATTTTAATGTACCAAGCGCACCCGTTTAGGATTCAGCATGGGCAGTATCCACAAAATCCTTACTATATAGATGGGGTAGAAATCAACCGTCACCCCAGCTTTAGCGATAACATCAAAAAGGTATTAGAGTTTGCCGACCATTACAATTTAGGTGTGACGTGTGGGTCAGATTTACATCATTTTAATCAAGTGGGCAGTGATGGTATTTTTGTAACCGAAGACGTTAAAACCGAAAAAGCATTGGTTAAATTTTTGTTGAAAAATAAAATGCCCAAAATTTTTATGGACCATACCATTAAAGTGCAATTGTAAAGCAGAAAATATATTTTAAACATTAATTGAAAATCTCTTACAAACACTAGACAAACTTTTTATCATATCCTATACTATATATACTCGTGAGGGAGTAATTGGCGCAAACAGAACATTGCGTGGCAAGTCAACACACTGACCAATTGGTCTGGCTTGTCTTAAATAATGAGACTCATGTATAGTTGCATAAGCGGCTTTACATGGTCTTATAAAAATTATTTTAATTTTTGTAACTCAAGTAAAGCTAAATGCAATACTTGGGTTTTTTTGTAACCAAAGGAAAAAAACGTATGAACATCATTCAAATATTAATACTTGCTTTTGCTTTATCTATGGATGCCTTTGCGGTTTCCGTGGTGTTAGGGTTAGGTATGGAAAAGGCTACTTTTAAAAGAGCCTTGATTGTTGCATTGTACTTTGGGTTGTTTCAGGCGGCAATGCCTCTGATAGGCTTTTTGATAGCGAGCCTTTTTGCAAATGCAGTACAAGCGATAGCGCACTGGATAGCGTTTGCATTACTTTTAACTTTGGGTGCAAAAATGCTTTTGGGTGTATTGTTAGAAAAAAAGAAAGCCCAAAAAGAACAAGCGGCTGCACATTGCAAAAATGATAAGCAAATAAGCGTTGATGCAAAAGAGTTTTCGGGTGGCGTATCGTTAAAACCTAAAACGATGATACCTTACGCCATAGCAACAAGCATAGATGCATTGGCGGTAGGTGTATCTTTTGCCGTGTTGGCTGTGAATATTTTTTATTCGGTTGCAATCATTGGCGTAATCACTTTGGGCATGTGTCTGCTTGCGGTTAAGATAGGCAGCAAATTGGGTAAAAGGGTAAAATCTAAAGCGGAAATTATAGGCGGTGTTATTTTAATAGCCCTTGCTTTCACTGAGGTATTAAGCTATTTTGGGTTATTGCCTTTTTAATACAAACGTATTTTTCACGCCGATTTTTTATGCGAAAAATAAATATACCCTAGTGTGCGTTGCAGTGAAAAAGTTTGGATGGGTCTAGCCAAAAAAGCTGACTGCAGCATATAAGGGAAGTGGCAAACAAAGTAAGCCACGTTTTTTATAAAAAATCCCGCATTAAATGCATTTAATCTGCAATTGTATTGCATATAATATTGACGTACAGATTTAAAACTTGTATAATGGCTTAGAGATGTTAGATTTTACAGTACCATCTACCATAGCGTTTGCCGTATTTTGCGGGACGATATTTATAGCGTTTATGGGCTATGCGATATTTTTAATGGTTAAACAAAAATATCCTCGTAGCGGCTGGGACGTTTTTTTTGGTATTGCTAATTGGATTTTAATTGCAGTATTTGCGCTAGCGTTGGCAACGTTGTTGTTGCCCGCTACCTTGTACTTTGTATTTGATTTTATAGAAGCGTTATATCTGGTAAGCGGATATTGGATGACTACACTATTGGTAGCGGCTGCTTTAGGCACATTGTTTTTGTGTGCTATCTTGCATATTGTTAAAACCCGCAAAATTACTGCCCAAGAAAAATCAGAACTGTTAGAGTTAATTCAGGCAAAAAAAGACATTAAGCGTTCACGCAAAATACAGAAAGCTAATGCTGTAGTGGATTTAAGTGGGCTAGACAAAGAGGTACAAGAGCAAGAAGAACGTGCAAAACAACAACGTTTGCAGCCTAACGAAAAAGTAGGTGTAAACGGAGATTTGTTTAACCGTGAGTTTTTAGCAACCGCAGAATTTGAGCCTATCGAGTACGGCACCATGACGGCGCAACATTTAGAAGAAGTAGAGCGTATGATGCGTGATATGTCTTTGTCCTCACAAGAAGATGACAACGATACAGAAACGTTAAAAGATGACGATACAGAAATCTCTGCCGATATGGTGCTTGCGGACGAATCGCCCAATACCATGGACGCCATAGCGGCACAAGTGTTTGCCGAGGTGCGAGAGTATACCAAAACGTCAGAAGTTTCAAAAGAAGAGCATGCAAAGTATCAGTCGAGCGAGGCAGAAAAAGCAGTTGCAAAAAACGCACTGCAACAAGAGGACAAACTCTCTGTAACGCAAGATGTAGGTTTGGGTGGACATGCTGAGTATGCGGCGCAACTTGCCAACAGCCAAGAGCGTCTTGAAAGTGCAAACCAAGAAATTCCAGAGTACTATCCTAAATCTTATCCACAAACGTATCTCGAAGAGTGGCAAAACGCACCGCAAACGCTTTCGGAAGAGATTGAAGATTCTAGTATTAGCAGCATAGACAAGCTAGCGCAAGACATTGCTGACGCTATACCAGAAACCAAAGATTATCCTATAACAGGTGCGTACGATTTTGCTGCATTCGAGAATGGAAGCGCAAACGATGCGGGTGCGGTTACAGAATCGCAAGACTATCCTATAACAGGCTCATACGATTTTAGTAGCTTTGAAGAAGCAGAACCCGAATCGGCTGAAGTGTTACAGGGTATGCCTTTTGATGAAGATAAAGCGTTGTCTGATTTGCAGGCAGACATTGCCGCTTTTATGCAAGAGGACGAGGGTGCGCAAGAGCTTGCATTGGCATTAGGTGCGCAAGACATGCAAGAGATTACATTGGCATTAGGTGCGCAAGATGTTGTATTGCCTTTAGATGTGCAAGAGGTGCAGGATAAGTTTGCTGTGCCTGTTGCTGCTGCTAAAACCAAACGCACGGTGATTCCTGCGTACATGTCGGGTGTCGTGCCGCCTGTAAGGGTATTGTCGTTAAAACGCAACACTAAAACAGAAGAGTTGGCTAAAAAAACAGAAGTCGTTTCGGGCGCTAAAAAAACAACTTCGGCTACGGCAACCAAAAAAACAGCGGCAACTAAAAAAGCTACCACAACCTCTACAAAAAAGGTGGCAAGTAATGCCTCTATAGCCAGCACTAAGACCCAATCTATCGCTGGCACAAAGTCCAAAGCGGTGGCAGCTCAAAAAAAGGAAGTGGCTACAACGGCAACTGCGCAAAAAAGTTCTAAATCCACTGCGCAAAAATCAACGTTGTTTCAGGCTAGTAAATCGTCTTCTAACAATACCAGTGTTAAATCGCAAGTAGCTGTGTCTAGTGTAGAAGAAGAAACGGTTGCTACCGAAAATGCCGCTATGCGTAAAAAATATACGGTAATAAACCGCCGTAGTGCAGGTGCTATATTTGGCAGCTATTTAGATAAGATGGATAAAACACAAAAAGATAGATTAAAAGATTCGATGAGTTCTATCCACATCGACGAATAAATAGTGCTTCAGCGCAACGAAAACATTATTTAAGCAATTAAATTTTTGATATATTGGCATTTTACATTAGTAAAAACATTCTAAGGAGTTAATAATTAACATGAATTACGTAGGCATAGACATTGGTGGTACAAACGTTAAAATAGGTTTGGTAGACAGCAAAGGTGAAATTTTAAAACGCTCTTCTATAAAGACGCATGGCGCACGTCACCCTGAAGAAGTAGTAGCGGATATTTGCAAAGAAGTTNATAAGCTAAGCAAAGGCTATAGCGTAACCGCAATTGGNGTAGGTGTACCGGGTGCAGTGGATTCTAGNCAAGGTNTAGTGGAGTATTCTCCTAANTTGCAATGGCACAATGTNGCACTACAGCAAATGATTTNTGATATTANGGGTAAGCCTGTTAAGATTGCCAACGATGCCAGCGTTGCGGCTTTGGGNGAGACCATGTTTGGTGCGGGTAAAGATTATACCGATACGGCTATGATAACGCTAGGTACAGGTGTAGGCGGCGGTTTTGTAGTAGANGGCAAACTTTTTGAAGGNTACAAATCTATGGGTGCCGAGATTGGNCATACTGTTATNAGAGAAAANGGTGTGCAATGTACTTGNGGCCGCAANGGTTGTTTTGAGGCATACTCTTCCGCTACAGCATTAATAAGAGAAACCCGCAANGCATTAGAAGAAGATATCAANAAAGAGAGTATGATGTGGGAGTGGAGCGGTTACGACAAGCAAAAACCTACATATGACATTAAAAGAATAGACGGACGTGCATGTTTCGCTTGCGCCAAAAAAGGTGACCCATGGGCTAAAAAAGTATCAGACGCTTACATGAAAAGTTTAGCAGAGGGTGTACTTAATGTTATTGCCATTTTTCGTAGCCAAGCAGTTATCTTAGGCGGCGGTGTATGTGGCGAAGAAACGCTAGCCCCCCGTGTGCAAGAATACGTAGATACCTTGCGCTATGGTGGCCCTAACAGCTTATCCACAAAAGTACTGATTGCGACACTGGGTAACGATGCAGGGATACTAGGTGCTGCAAGCTTAGTAATGTCTTAACGGCAAAGTTTACGCTTTATTTAAACTGCATTTAAACTGCATGCAAAAGTTTTTAAGTTTTATGTATGGGTTATACACTTCAACTTTTACATGCAAATATTTTGGCGTGTAATCAGTGGTTGTGGTGTTGCTTTTAAGTATCTGTACATACAATAGTGGCTCGACAATAAAATGTAAAATTCTTCTTGCTTTTTGGTAATGAATGTGCTATAATAATAGTGTTGTATAAATATACAGCACTATTCATTTATTTACAGGAGATATTGTATTATGAGTAACAAAAAATTTAAAGGCACCAAAACAGAAGCCAATTTAAGTGCAGCATTTGCAGGTGAGAGCATGGCGAGGAATAAGTACGATTATTACGCTAGCCGTGCCAAAAAAGATGGGTACGAGCAATTGGCTGCATTTTTTACCGAAACCGCTTTAAACGAAAAAGAGCATGCAAAAATATGGTTTAAATTGTTACACGAGGGCATGCCCGATACAGTGTCCAATTTAGAGGACGGTATTGCAGGCGAACATTATGAGTATTCTGACATGTATGCCAGATTTGCCCAAGAAGCAGAAGAAGAAGGTTTCAAGGACGTCGCCGCACTTTTTAGAGGCGTAGGTGAAATTGAGCGCACGCATGAAGAGCGTTACAAAGCACTTCTTGCCAATATGCAAAATGGCAAAGTATTTGCCAAAGATACCGTCGTTACATGGGTATGCCGCAATTGTGCGCATGCTGTTTCTTCCAAAAATTCTCCTAAAATGTGTGCCATTTGTGCGCACCCTCAAAGCTTTTTTGAGCAAAAGCAAGAAAACTATTAAAGACAACGAGGGTTAAGCTTTATATGGAAACCATAGGTAGCAGAATCCGAAATTTAAGAGTTCAGCTAGAATTAAAACAGAAAGATGTTGCGGACGCAATAGGCGTAGACCGTTCTCATTTTAGCAAATATGAATTGGGTAAACTTGAAGTAAATAACGATATGCTTGTTGCGCTGGCTAAATATTTTGATGTTAGTACCGATTATATTTTAGGTATTAAAGATTCGTACAATTAGTGGTTCATGTTTTAGGTGCTAAAGATTCGTACAACTTTAAGCGGTATTTTAGATATTAAGGATTTGTGCATTTGACAATCGTTTTTTTAGCTGTTATACTTAGGGCATGAGTTTGAGAATCTGCTCTATATCTTCGTCGTCTGGCGGAAATTGTATATATGTTGCAAGTGATAGCACCCGTATTTTGATTGATGCGGGTGCACCTTTTGTGCGTGTAGCAAAATCTTTAAAGGTATTGGGCGCAGGGGCGGGCGATTTAAACGTTTTGGTTACGCATACGCACAGAGATCACATTGCCCATTTGGCAACGTACGTAAAGCAGGCAGAGGTAAACGTGTTTGCAAGCGGTAATGCGGGGCTAGGGGCTAAACAGGCGGTAAAACATACAGAGTTTGATAGGGAAGGTTTTGCGATAGGCGACATTTGGGTTTCGCCTTTTTCGGTGAGCCATGATGTGCCATGCACAGGCTATACGTTGCGCAACAAAAGCGGTGCAATCAGTGTATTAACCGATTTGGGTACGGTAGACGAGCAAGTAATACGTAATATTATCGATAGCGATATTGTGTTGATAGAATCTAACCACGATGAGCATTTGGTAACAGAAAGTGCATATCCACATTTTTTAAAGCGGCGCATTTTGTCTACTAGTGGGCATTTATCCAACAGCGCATGTGCCAAGGTATGCAGCAGATTGGTAACGCAGGGCAAAGTCCGCCAAATTATTTTGGGGCATTTATCCTTGGAAAACAACTATCCAGAGCTTGCTTTTAATACAATGCAAAATACTTTAATGCAAGCAGGTTGTACCGAGGGTAAAGATTACGCTTTAGAGGTTGCGCCAGCAGAGCGCATGAGTGGCTTATATTCTGTAGGTTTTAAAGCGGATTGACCCCCTATCCCAAATTTAGTAGAGCCAATGTTTAAAGTGTATTGAATGGTTTGCGCATTGGTATTGTGCAAATTATAACCAGCGGGTCGCACGGGAGTGCGACCCCTACATGTGGGTTAAATTAATTTGCAATTCATGTAACAACGCATGTGGACTAAAAAACCAGTTGCGATTGATGTAAGCAATACATGTGGGTTAAATTAATTTGCGATTTATGTAACAACACAGATGGGTAAGAATCCAACAGACAATGTATATAGCAATCATGTAGGGGTCGCACTCCTGTGCGACCCGCAACATCTAGAAAATATCAATTAATATTTAGTAACTACCCAATATTGTGCATGTCGCACAGACCCCTTTGGCTGGAAAGGAATCCTTTGGTTGGTCGCCCCTCTCCGACTCGCAACATCTAAAATTATCATCAAAATTCAACACCACACATTACCACACATTTTAAAAAAATAAGGAAATACTTACATTATGTTTGTAGAAATTCG
>JGI990J12352_1000360_pt1 | contig 10356 bp, 11 predicted proteins | sample Intmic4MA4BA4MSA_FD_12352 | JGI IMG/M metagenome (IMG submission 12352) | reverse complement strand
TAATTCCCCGAGGCTCTGCCTCGTAGAAATCTTCTTGTGGCACCCCGTGCCACTGACTCAGATACCCCGCCCGAAGGGGGAAAGTCCCCAGTGGGGACTTTCAGGGCTCTGCCCCGGGGTAGTTCATTTTCTTTCATTGCCTACACCTACTGTTTAATTGATGATTGAATTTTACCATCTTTTGTAGATGACAGCTCCCAACTTTCTTCAATTTTTTTGTTTTATGAAAACAATTTGAAAATTTATGAAACGGGCGTGGTTTTTTTATTTTATCCTTGACTTTGGGTTCACTTTATAGCGCAGCGAGGGTTATTTTTTATCTAACCGAATAAGGGATGTTCAGGCGATAGTCGGGGGTGTGCTTGTGGAAGAAGGAAAATCAGAAAATATAATTATCATTGATATTTTGATTTGAGATGAGAAAGTCGATGTTGGTGAATCAAAATCTAAATATACTAAAAAGAAAGATTTAAAGTTTAAACAACTTATGAAAATTTTGAATAAATAAAAAAACAGCGATTTTTTGACTATTGGCATCTAGTACAGACCAATATTTCAAATTATCGCTGTTTTTTTGTTTTTTGGTGATGTATAATGATGTTACATAAAAAGATATAGTGGTGGTGGAAAAATGACAGCTGTTTTAAATGATGTGATGCTGGAGGAAGCTTCAGGGTTAGTAAAGGCAAAGGTGGTAAGGGTCATCGACGGAGATACAATCAATGTCATTATTGATGGAACAACAGAAAGAGTACGATTTATCGGAGTAGATTCTCCAGAATGTGGTGACACTGGATTTGAAGAAGCAACAGAATTTACCCGTAGTCAAATTGCAAACGTAGGCAATATCGTTTGGTTAGCGAGCTCTGGGAATGATCGTGATAGATTTAATCGTTTACGTAGATATGTGTGGCTAGACGATTTTGAAAATATGACTGAAGTTGAGCGCGTGGATAGCAGCTTGTTGCTTAACCAAACGTTAGTAGATAGTGGTCATGCTGTTATGGCCATGATTGTGCAATCAAATGAATTAGAAGACTCTGAATAAGCGCGCTTTTTAATATTGTTTAAATGTTAGGTCTATTATCAATGTTTAAGTGTGACACTAAAGCTTCTTGTAAAATCCTCGAAAAATTGACTCCTTGTCCTGAAGCTTCTGCACTTAGCCACGCAGGGAGTGTTACGGTTCTTGTGACCGACTTATTGACCTCTGCCATTCTAACGGTTGGCATATGGACATCAACTAACACCGCACGTTCATTTTCCTTGAATTCTACTTCTGATAGCGCAGTAGGAACAGGAATTTCTTCACCGTCTTCTTCCAACCCCACGAGCGCAACGCCTAATAGTTCTCTGGCCATCAGTAAGGCTTCTTCTTCGTCCGCTCCACTGGTTGCTACATCTAAATCAGGAAACCAGACAGCAATTTGTTGACCTTCTTCATACATAAATACAGCTGGGTAAAAATAACGTTCGTCTTTTTTCATTTTTAAAATCCTCCTTGGGAGGGCTAAAATTTTAGCCCCGATTGTCTTTCTATAGATTTTAGTGTTCCTGTTGGAATGTCCTTGTCTGGGTGCTTGACTACTGTGCGCCCTTTTTTAGTAGGATGTTTATACTGCCAATGGCTGCCAGTAGTTTTAATATGATACCAACCATCTGCTTCAATCAGTTTAATTATTTCTCTTGATGAGTAACTTTTCGGCATTTAGTATTCCTCCTGATGTATATATTATAACACATATTATTATGTGTATCCATGGTCTTGACACATATTTTTATATTTATTGCAGATGGCTGAATAACAAACAAAATAAAAAAAGCACTCTGCCAAATATTAATCCTATCAGTCTACTTCACCAACTCACAAAACAGGGGTTTTGTTCAAGGTAATAAAAAAGAAGTACTAACTACCCCTTTAACTACCCCTGTATGCAACTATATACGTTTCTTTGAATTACTCAAAAATAAAAAACCCTATAACAACAAGGTTTTGACATTATATGCAAGTCTATATTATTTTTGGCGGGAATGTGTAGGAATCGAACCTACCTAAGAGGATATTAACCCCTCATGCTGGTTTTGAAGACCAGAGGGAACACCAGAACCCATCCACTCCCGTGCGATGATGTTGATTTTATCATAGTTGCTAATTTTTGTCAATTGGGTTGTCAATTTACCATCGAACAACCGTTTACATTTAGCTTGAAAAAAGATTTTCAGCAACAACATTTGGAAAAAATGCAACTATGATTTATCAAAATATTTTTTCATGAGTTTAGCCATGCCGCCGATGGCGGCACAAATAAAAAATTAAAGTTTCCGCTTCCCTTCAGTAACGAAAGAAGATATAATATAATAAACAGTGGCAAACTACAGAGCACGACAGTCCAAGTGGTGATCAGAAATGAAACCCGCATGCGTATATGTGCCGTCGTCTACACAAGCACAAATAATTGGGACATGGAACCCGTACACTTTACATGACTAAACAAGTCATCGTTTAATAGCTTAGGCGGCAGTCACTGCTGCTGTTTTTTATTTTATTTGGGAGGTGAAGCTAATGAAGATTGTATACCCTATATGTTGTGGTGTTGATGTGCACAAAAAGATGATTGTAGCTACTATCGCTACCACTGATGTAAAAGGGATCACACAATATGTTGTCGAAACATTTTCCACATTAAATTATGATTTGCATCGTTTTCGAAAGTGGCTTATAGATCATGATTGTTACGATGTGTGCATGGAGTCCACTGGTAAATATTGGATTCCAGTCTTTAATATCCTCGAACAAGGCGGAATTCGTGTGTTGCTAACACATCCTAAATTTGTTAGAGCCATAAAGGGTAAAAAGACAGACAAAAAGGACTCAAAGTGGATAGCAGATTTATTTAAACACGATTTAGTCAGTTCATCCTTTATACCACCACCAGAAATTAGGGCACTTAGAGAACTCTCACGATACAGATACAAGCTGTCCTGCATGCGCTCCTCTGAGGACAATCGTTATCAAGACTGTATGACTGTCTCTAATATTGGACTCGCCAGTGTTCTAAGCGATCCATTTGGTAAAACAGCTACGGATATTATGTCTCATGTGCTGTCATCAACAGTTATTGAGGATCAAGAAATACAAAAGCTAATTCGAGAAAGAGCTAAAAGAAATACAGATCTCATTTTAGAATCAGTTCGTGATTGTCACATCGAATCAGATCAACGATTCAAAATGAATGAAGTACGCAATCACCTTGACTATCTTGACCAAGCTATCCAACGTACAGAAATTGAACTTTACACTCGAATACTTCCTCATATGCACCTTGTTGAGCATTTGTCTGAACAACTACCTGGCATAACTCAACTTTCTGCTACATTGATTTTAGCTGAATTTGGTGTTGACATGTCCGTTTTCGAATCAGACAAACATCTTGCATCTTGGGCTGGACTTGCACCTAGTAACGATCAAATGGGTAGAGTTCTAAAATCCCCAGTGGAAATTTTCCCCTGCCGGTCGGAGTGTCAAAAAAGGGGGGGGCAGTGATACTTGGTGACAAAAAAAATTCACAAGGCCAAGCTTCGGGAGAATTACACCCTTATCTATTATTAATAAGGATTTTGAAAAACAGAAATCGCTAACACAAAAGGCTAGTCGAGAATGTCAAATTATGATATTATAGATGTTGGAAAACGTTGTATAAATTTAAAGGAAGTGTTTAACATGGGAAAAAAGGAAAAATTTTCGTTTTTAGATCGTGTGGAGAGGGTTGGGAATAAACTACCACATCCTGCGATAATCTTTATTATTTTAGCTGGATTTCTTGTCGTACTGTCAGCTATTTTAGCAGCAATCGGGGTTGAAGTGTCATTTACCAGCATTAACATAGAAACTAGAGAAGTTGAAGACGTGTATGTCTATGTTAGAAGTTTATTGTCAGTAGAAGGTGTGCAATTTATGCTTACCTCTACGGTAACAAATTTTACGGGATTTGTACCACTTGGCGTTGTTCTAGTTGCGATGCTTGGTATCGGGATTGCCGACGGCAGTGGTCTTTTAACAACAGTGATTAAAAGGGTTGTTACAAAAACACATAAATCGATGTTAACAGCTGTGATTATTTTTATCGGGATTTTATCATGTCTTGCTTCTGATGCAGGGTATGTGATAGTTATTCCGTTGGCGGCTTTGGTATTTATGAGTGTTGGTCGTCATCCGATTGCAGGACTTGCGACAGGTTTTGCAGGGGTTGCTGGTGGATTTGGAGCGAGTTTACTGCTAAGTCCAATTGATGCTATGATGGCTGGATTAACAACAGAGGCTGCTCAAATTATGGATCCAACTTATGTCGTTGGTATCGAAGGTAACTGGTTTTTTGGGATTGCTTCTGTATTTTTACTGACGATATTAGGGACATTTATCACTGAGAAAATTATTGAGCCACGTTTAGGTAAATATGATGGTGATGTAGAGGTAGATACTGAATTAACGACTGTTACTTCTGAAGAAAAGCGTGGATTACGCTTTGCAGCAATTGCGGGAGTTGTATCATTAGTCGTGATTATTTTAGCGCTTATACCAGAAGGTGCGCCGCTTCGTGGACCAGAAGCAGGAACAGCAGGGATTTTAAATTCACCATTTATGAGTTCACTGGTCGTGGTACTTGCTATTTTCTTTGCGATTATGGGGATTGCATTTGGAATTGGAAAAGGCTCAATTAAAAATGATAAAGATGTTGTTGGTTTAATGACAAAATCAATTGAAACGATGGCAGGATTTATCGTACTTGCTTTTTTTGCTGCGCAATTTATTGCTTATTTTACTTATACTAATTTAGGAACAATTGTTGCAGTTAGTGGCGCGGACATCTTAGTTAGGTTGGGAATTGGTGGTATTCCATTAATTTTGATGTTCATGGTCGTGGTTGTTATTGTTAACTTCCTGATTGGTTCAATGGGTGCAAAATGGGCGATTTTAGCACCTATATTTGTTCCGATGTTAATGGAAATGGGATTCACACCAGAATTTATTCAGGCAGCTTATCGTATAGCTGATTCAACAACAAACATTATTTCGCCATTAATGGCTTATTTTGCTTTAGTTGTTGTCTTCTTCCAGAAATATGATAAGAAAGCAGGTGTTGGTACTTTGATTTCAGTCATGATGCCATACACAGTTATTTTTACCATTGGCTGGATTGCATTGTTAGTTGTTTGGTACATTTTTGGCTTTAATTTAGGTCCAGGTGTTGGTATTTATTTACCATAGATTTTAAAAGTGAATTAGTATTATTTGTAGAAATTTTGCGAGATTTTTTTCTATCATACGTGAAAGCGGCGGTGTAGCGTATCTAAAAGATACGTGAGCAGTTGAGGAATTATGATAGACTTGTTTTAAAAATCTAGAATCAAGCATGACTGATCAATAGTTTAAATTTTATTTTACGAGGTTTTAAAACAGGTCTAAGTGATCAAAAAATTTTGGTCACTATTTGACCTGATATGAAGAATCTATGAAAGTAAGAAGTTTTCTAGAAAAAACTAATTCTAGGCGTAGCTTTTTGCTTTTTCTACTGTTTCTTTTTTAAAATGTGTTTATAAAATTTGAGTAGTTCTTATGGTTGAGCCTATTATTAACTATTTTTAAGAAAATAGTTGGTAATTTTTTAAAAGGGGAGCAGGATTAGCTTGGCTGTATTTAACAGTGTAGTGTTGTAGCATTTTTGTGAAGAATATCGCAAAATCCTTGACAAGAATGATTTTACAAACTACAATATTAATTATGAACGATGACTTTTATCATTTGATTTTTATGGTCAGGTTCAATTCTAGAGAAAAGGAGGTGTAAGTGATGAATGTCTATATCAAGTTAAGACAACATGTGGGTGCTCCTTGTCAGACAAATGTTAAAGTAGGTGATACTGTTTTACGCGGACAGTTAATTGCAACACCAGTTGGTCTTGGTGCTAATATCCATTCGAGTGTGACGGGTGTTGTGTTAGAGGTTACTGATGAGCAAGTTGTGATTCAGATGGTCGGCGAGCAACCTGATGAGTTTGTGAAAATCCCTGAAGGTTTAACGTATTTAGAAGCGATAGAGCAAGCAGGGATTGTTGGTGCGGGTGGAGCAGGCTTTCCGACTCATGTTAAATATGCAAGCAAGGTTGAAGGCGGTTATGTGATTGCAAATGCCGTTGAGTGTGAACCTGTTTTAGGACATAATGTGAAGTTGATGGAAGAACACCCAGAAATTATCATTCGTGGTTTAAAGTATTTGCTTGAAATAAGTGGCGCAAAACATGCGTATATTGCAATGAAGACGAAATACCGAAAGGCAGCATTAGCACTAGGTAAAGCATGTAAAGATGAACCTCATGTTGATGTCAAGTTTGTTTCTGACATGTATCCAGCAGGTGATGAGCGCGTGATTATTCGTGAATTACTCGGTTTTGAACTGCAACCTGGACAACTGCCAAGCGAGGCAAATGCCGTTGTTTCTAATGTTGAAACAATCAAGCATATTGTTAATGCGATTGAGATCCAAAAACCATACATCGAAAAAGATTTGACCGTTTCAGGTCGCATCCAAAGCGGTATAAAAGTTTTTGTAGACCAACCGATAGGAATCCCAGTAAGCCACTACATCGACCAGTGCGGTGGATATGTAGAACCATATGGCGAAATCGTCATCGGGGGACCATTTACAGGTAGTAGCGGCACAGAGGATACACCATTAACAAAAACAACAGGTGGCGTTTTAGTTGCAATGCCATTTCCACAAGAGAAGCGTAAAATAGGTCTACTTGCTTGCGAGTGTGGCGCTGGCGTCGAAAGGTTGCGTGATATCGCAGAAGCGATGGGCGCCCAAGTCGTCGCAAGCGAAATGTGCAAACGCATGGTCGAACATAACGGAAGATATAGATGTGACTTGCCTGGTATTTGCCCTGGTCAAGCTGAGAAAATTCTAAAAATGAAAAAATCAGGTGCCGAGACTGTGATTGCTGGCTCATGCGAATCTTGAACGAATACGGTCATGACCGTCGCTCCTAGGTTAGGAGTCAGAGTATATCACAGCACAGATCACGTGCTAAGAGCAGCAAGTCATAAACTATATCGACGAGAATAATTTTTCTAAAGGCGCAGGTGAGCAAAGCTCACCGCGTCTCGAACCATCACAAATGTTGGCATCTCATCCAACATTTGTGGAGAAATATCTCGTGTTAGAGTTAAAATCTGGCATTGAGTTGATATAAATACCTAAATTATTTTGGAGGTTTTGATTTATGGCAATTACTGTAGAATCAGCAAAAGACCATGCAAAAGACCCAGCGGTCCTATGCTGTCGAACTGAAGAAGGCACTGTGATAACACCAGCAAACTTAGAAGATCCAGCTTTATTTCCAGATTTAGAGGATTCAGGACTCTTAACACTTCCTGAAAACCACTTAACAATTGGACAAGTACTCGGGGCAAAGTTAACGAAGACATTAGACTCACTTACACCTTTAACACCTGATGCAATGGATGGCATTGTAGCATTAGAAGAAGCAACAGCAGTGGAGGCTCCAATTGTTGAAGCTCCAGTAGCCGTTGCACCTGTTGCTAGCGCTACTGCTGTAAACGATGGTGTATTAAGATTAAACATTGCAGAAGGAAAAGGAATTAACTTGGAAATTCCATTAAGCGCACTAGGTTCTTCTGCTCCTGTAGCAGCTACACCTGTTGCTCTTGGAGGAACAGAAGCGCCAGCAACAACTACAGCACCTGTAGTTGGAGAAGCGAAAAAAATGCGTAGCGTCACTCAAAAGCATTTTGACATCAAAGAAATTAAATTTGGTGATGAAACTAAGATTGAAGGAACAACCTTAACAATTCGTAACGCGACTGACATTTGTGCAGAAGCTGTTGAATTAGAAGCTCTTGTTGAAAAAATGAGCGTAGAAATTATCACGCCTGAACAATACGATACGTTCAGTGAAACAATTATGGACGTTCAACCGATTGCAACAAAAGAAGAGGGCGAGTTAGGCGAAGGAATTACTCGTATTCTTGATGGAGCCGTTATCTTATTAACAGGAATTGATGCAAACGGTGTTCAAATTGGTGAATTCGGTTCTTCAGAAGGCGAAATTGAGAAAAACGTCATGTGGGGTCGTCCTGGTGCGGCTGATCGCGGAGACATCCTCGTCAAAATTGAAGTTGTCATTGAAGCTGGTGCGAACATGGAACGTCCTGGACCTCTTGCAGCACATAAAGCAGCTGACTACATTACGGAAGAAATTCGTCAAGCGTTGAAAAAAGCTGATGAATCATTAGTTGTTTCTACAAACGAAATTGCACAATATCGTCGTCCTGGAAACAAAAGAGTTGTCCTTATCAAAGAAATCATGGGACAAGGTGCTATGCATGACAACTTAATCCTACCAATGGAGCCAACTGGTATTGTTGGTGCTAAGGCTAACGTAGATTTAGGTAACTTACCAATTATGCTTGCTCCAACAGAATTATTAGACGGCGCTGTTCATGCCTTAACTTGTATTGGACCAGCTTCTAAAGAAAATACACGTCATTATTTCCGTGAGCCATTAGTTATCAAGACAATGGAAGACGAAGAACTTGACCTAGTGGGTGTTATTCTTGTTGGTTCGCCACAGGCTAACTCTGAAAAATTCTACGTATCTAAGCGTCTTGGTATGACAATCGAAGCGATGGAAGTTGATGGCGCAATCGTTACAACAGAAGGATTCGGTAACAATCACATCGACTTTGCAGCTCATATCGAAGAAATCGGTAGCCGTGGCGTAAGCGTTGTAGGAATGACTTACTCAGCTGTGCAAGGTGCACTTGTAGTAGGTAATAAATACATGGATTCACTCGTTGATAATAACAAATCAATGCAAGGTATCGAAAACGAAATCCTATCAAACAACACACTTTGCGAAGAAGATGCAATCCGTGCACTTGCAATGCTTAAAGCAAAAATGGCTGGCGTAGAAATCAAAGCACCAGAAAGAAAATGGAACCCAAATGTAAAGGCGAGCAACATCGAAGCCATCGAAAAAGCAACGGGTGAAAAAATCCAACTAACAGACAACGAGCAAGTTTTACCAAAGAGTAAAAAACGTGCCCAACTTTACGAGAAAGAATAAACAACTTCAAATGGCGCTAACGACTAAAGAGTCGTCGCGTCTAGCTATCACAAACGTTGGAACCTCGTCCAACGTTTGTGGACAAAGATTAAATAATAACAAACAGGTGAAACTTATGGATGGAATAGATAGACTAAAATATATATCAACAGAAAGAATGTACGAAGGTGTTTTAGTTGAAATTAGTGAGGGTGCTGTAACAATCGACCTAAAAGGAAGGTTGGGGCAACTCAAAATACCAAGACGGATGCTTATATCAGAATATAATCCTGTTATTGGTCAAGAAGTTGGCTTTATGATGTCCTATCCAGAAGTTTTAACCGAAGAGCCAAACGCTCATTATGTTCATGCAATAGAAGAATCAGCGAGGCGGAAAGCCGAAATGATGAAGGAAAAAGACCTAAATTCATAGCTTTGGTATGAATTTTGGCCATTTAAAAAAGAAAAGGAGAACGACCAAATGAGTTTAACAGTCGTAGAAGGATTACAGTCGGAAATTTTCGTTCCGATTACACCTAAGCCTGTTTTTACACCCGTGACAAAGCCGTTAAGTGAAATGAAAGTTGCGATGGCGACAGCAGCAGGTGTTCATTTAAAAACAGATGAAAGATTTAACTTCGCTGGAGATACAACTTACCGTGAAATTCCAGGAACTGCAAAGGGAGAAGACCTAATGGTTTCTCACGGAGGATACGATAATGCAGATGCAAACCGCGATGTTAACTGTATGCTTCCAGTAGATCGTCTTCATGAAATTGTGGAGACTGGATTCTTCAAAGAAGTTGCACCACGCCACTTTGGATTCATGGGTGGAGGAGGAGACCAGACTGCATTTACAGAGCAAACTGGGCCTGAAATCGCTAGAAAATTAGTTGAAGATGAAGTAGATGCTGTTTTACTAACTGCTGGTTGAGGGACTTGCCATAGAACTGCCGTGATCGTGCAGAGAGCAATTGAAGAAGCAGGGATTCCAACTATCCTTATCGCAGCATTACCACCAGTTGTACGCCAAAATGGTACACCAAGAGCAACAGCGCCTTTAGTACCAATGGGAGCAAACGCTGGAGAACCACTTAACATTGAACAGCAAACAAACATTGTTAAAGATACTTTGGCACAACTTATTGAAATCCCAAGTGCAGGTAAAATTGTACCTTTACCATACGAGTACATTGCGAAGGTTTAACTAATACTCATTATGGTTACAGTA
>JGI990J12352_1000359_pt1 | contig 10357 bp, 12 predicted proteins | sample Intmic4MA4BA4MSA_FD_12352 | JGI IMG/M metagenome (IMG submission 12352) | reverse complement strand
CCCTGCGCCATATCGGTGTCGATGCCCAGTTGCGTAAACTCGGCGTGGAAGACGGCGATGTCGTTCGCGTACTTGAGTTTGAGTTTGAGTTCAAAGAATAAAGCCCATTTTAATGGCCATCATGTCGAAGACGACATGGTGGTTTTTCCTACTTCAAAGAAAAATATCCCTACAATGCAAAAAGACGCCAGCTGAAAAATTTCGCAGAAATTTCAGATGTGCGCCATTAAAAGTTTTTAAAAATTCAAATTCGGGTATATTAATAGGAGTTTTTGCTTGTTAGGGAGTGATTTTGTGCGTAAGGTTTTTTGTGGTATTGGAATATTTATTTTTATTTTTATCGGTATTAATGCGACTGCGGTTGGGGATGGTTTAGATTTTTTAGATATTGCTGAATCGGCTGATCAGAATCAAAAGGTTGTATATCTTACTTTTGATGACGGACCTTCGATTTATACGCGGGCGATTATGGAAATTTTGAATGAACATAGTGTGCCAGGCATTTTTTTCATTCTTGGCGAGAGTATTGATAATATTCCTGAGTCATATGATATTTTGAATGAATTACATGGCGCCGGGCATTTCCTTGCACTTCATACGATGACGCATAATAGGAGGTCGCTTTACAGGCTCGAAAGGTCGCCACAAAATTTCGTGGATGAAATGTTTGAATTACAGCGATTGATTGCTGAAATTACAGGTCATCATACAAACCTCTGTCGAGCACCATATGGTGTAGGCGGAAATTTCAAGGCGGCGCATTGGAAAGCTGTGACGTCTGCGGGTTTGTACTGCGTTGATTGGCACATTGATTCTCGAGATTGGGAAAAATCAACAGCGCAGCAAGTTTACGATGAGGTTTCCAGGGGGTTGAAGAAAAAACAGGATTCAAACGAATTAGTCATCCTATTTCACGAGAATGCGCGTACGATAACAGCGCTGCCCCAAATTATCGAAATGCTCCAAAATGAAGGTTACACCTTTAGACCCTACGCCGAAAATCATAGATTTGAAGGTTTGAGATAAAAAAAGGCTAAAGGTTTGTAGTGCCTCAGGCGAGTCGCCACCAGTCTCGGGGGAAACCATATGAACAGAATGAAAAAAATGACAAAAAAATACAAAAAAATCTAAAAAAGGACTGTTTAAAATTTGCAAAATGGTATATAATATAGATTGTCCATAGGAGGCGACTTCTATGGACACTCTCTCCCATTTTTATAGTTTTTTATTTTTTCATACTCTCCTTATCATTCTCTCCCAAATATTTGCTTTAGGCTAGCTTGGCGACTTTTTCGCCAAGTTTGGGTCTAAGGTCTTAAAGCGACTAGCCCCTCCCCCTTGGCTAGTCGCTTCCTTATTTAATAAGGAATATAATGATAATAAGACTGACAAAATATTTCGGAGGTTTAGTGCTCTGGAAAGTACATCGAGTTTGGCGCCGTGATTTGGCGTGACCTTTGGAGGTTCAGAAAATCCATTGCTGAAACGTTAGTTTTGTGTCAAGTAGCTCAAGAATTAAGTTCCAAGATCCACTCGTAGAGTTGGCTCGGAACTGATTTGTCACTAAAAATTGCGGCGCCAAGTGATGATGAATCTCTAAAGACTGAACTGTAACTCTGAAATATTTTGCCCTCAAAAGTTTGATTTTAATTGATTTTGTTAGTGAATTTGGATATAATGTTAGATACACATAAACTGTTGAACAGGTGGTGAGAAATTTGGCAAATTTAATAGAAACAGTGCTTGGATTATCTGCATGGGATTGGGTAAGGTTTGTTTTTGATGTATACCTTGTTTGGTTTGTTATATACATGCTTTTTACGTTGATTAAGTTTAATGTACGTACTGTGCAAATTTTAAAGGGACTCGTTTTTATTTATGTTGTTAATTTCATCAGCCATCTTTTTGATCTTACTGCCTTGCAGTTTTTGGCGAGTTTTATTATGCAATTCGGTGTTTTAGTTGTGATTATTATTTTTCAACCAGAAATTCGTGGAGCGCTTGAACAGATTGGACTTAAAAGTATTATTAGTAAGCAAAAAGAAGAACAAACGCTTGTGGATATGTTGTGTCAATCAATCGACTTTTTATCAAAGCGTCGTATTGGTGCATTAATTGTGATTGAGAAGCGTGTAAAACTGGATGAATTTATTACGCCCGCAACTGTGATTGATAGTAGGGTTTCGGCTGAACTTTTGAACACGATATTTATCCCGACGACACCGCTTCATGACGGTGCGGTCATTATTCGTGATGAAAAAATTTATTGTGCGGGTGCTTATTTACCCCTTACTAATCGGGAGGATGTTAGTAAGGCGCTTGGAACGAGGCACAGAGCAGCTATTGGTGTTAGTGAAATATCAGATGTTATTACGCTTGTTGCTTCAGAAGAAACTGGTACGATTTCTATTGCTCATAACGGTGATATTAGGCAATTTGAAAATATTGAAAAATTTAAGAAAAGGCTAGAACTTCATATGGAGTAAGGTTGAATGTACTGTAACTGAAAACATGGTCAACTGTGGGAGAAGGCGTGTATTTTGTTTGGGTCTTTAATTCAATTGGTTATGGGCAGAAGGAGGTGTATATCAGTTGAATCTTTTCAAGAAAATTATGGATTTGATTTTACAACCGCATTTACTTTTTAAAGCATTGAAAATCAAAAATTTCGATGAAAAATATCATAAATTTTTATCAAATGATACATTAGTCAAAGTGTTAGCGCTGGTCATTGCAGTTGTCTTTGTTGCTAGTGTGAGATATACGCCAGTAAATGAAGATACTTACAGGGTTGATATTCAAAACCAACAGCTGCGAGTTGAAATTGATGAAGGTTATACGATTGTCAATGGAACGCTTCCAGAAACGGTGACCGTCTTTTTAAGTGGCAATAGGTCTCAAGTGGGAATTGAACGTGCGAACGCTGGCTATGAGGTTTACGTTGATTTAAGGGGACTTGAACCAGACGTTGAACATACAGCGATCCCTATTAGGTATAGCGGTCTTAGTAGTAATGTAACGTTGAATACAGAGCCTGGCTTTGTAACAGTTACAATTGCACAAGTTCTAACAGAAGAGTTTCCTGTCAGTGTTAATTTAGTTAATGTTCCAGAATTTGATGAAGGTTATTATGTCGGATATATTTTGCAAACTGAATATGTGGAAATAAGTGGTCCGCGGTCGCTATTAAATGAAATTGCTTCTGTTGTTGCGATGGCTGATCTTACTGATGTACATGAATCAGGTACAGAGCGAGCGTTAATTGTTGCACATGACGCGATGGGGAATGCGCTTGATGTTCTAATAGAGCCTTCTGTTTCATTAGTAACAGTAATCATAGAAGAAAATAGTGTTAGTCTTCCAATTGAAGTCGAAGTTACGAATGTACCATCTAATGTTACCATTGACGATATCTTTGTTAGTCCTGAAGACGTTCTGTTTTTCGGTGAAATCGACCAACTAGGTGAATATTTTCCTGTTATTATTGATTTTGATGATTTAGATGATGAAGGAGAAATAGAAGTGCCACTTGATTTACCAAATGATGTTCGTGCTGAGATGGATGCAGTTTTAATTGGGATTGATTTTAGACATTCTAGTGCATCGAGGAATACCTGGTTTTTAAAACGAGAATCTATTTATTCATAAGTTAAGACATGAGCTACGATTGGTAGCTTACGCCATTAGAGGTTCAGGTTCTTAAGAATTTGAACTTTTTTTGATTAGAAATGTTAAATTTAGGAAATATTAGTAGATATATAAATTTGATAGACAAAGATGGGCGAAAAATGATATAATAGGAAAATTGGAGGCGAAATTTAATGGATGAAAGACCAGTTAGAAATTTAAAATTTGAAATAGGTAGCGATGAAAATGTGAATGTCGCAGGTGTTCCACAAGGGAGAAGGTCGAAGAAAAGAATGTCGAAGCGGACAAAAATTATCATTCGGGTCATTCTTGGGATTTTCCTTGTTATTGTTTTGTATGTATTATTTCTGATTTTTAGTGTACAAAGTATGTTTAATGATGTTCATGCGCCGCTTGATACGATTAATATGCGTGGCGCAGGTCAAGAGGTAGATTTAGGCGAGGAGCCGTTTTCAACTTTGATTTTAGGGATTGATCGTGAAGGGCCACATGATCGTGGACGTTCAGATACGATGATGCTAGTTACCGTAAATCCGAACCTGGGTACGACATATATTCTGAGTCTTGCGCGCGATACGATGGTAACCATTGACGGAAGACAAACTCGGATTAATCATGCGTATGCTTATGGTGGGCCGACCTTGGCGATTGATACGGTGCAACAACTTCTAAATGTGTCAGTTGATCGTTATGTTGAAATTGATATGCTTGGATTCGGACCGCTTATCGATGCAGCTGGGGGAATTACGGTTTATAACAACACGGTGGCTTTTTCAGAAGGCGGATATCATTTCCCACTTGGAGAAATCAGACTAACTGGTTCTAGTGCGTTAGTGTTTGTACGCATGCGATACCAAGATCCACAAGGTGATTTTGGACGTCAAGAGCGACAACGTGCTGTGACCGAGGCAATGATGCGTCAGATGACTTCTTCGGCAGTGACTAACCATAACGCGATATTGAGTGCAGCTGGAGATAGCATGCAAACTGATATTTCATTTGGCGATATGACGACCATTGCACTTAATTATGCAGGAGCACTAGGACATGTTGAAAATTTAGAATTAAGAGGTCAAGGTCAAATGATAAATGGGATGTCGTTAATTGTCGTTGCAGAGGCAGATAGGCTAGAAATGTCGACAAGGCTGAGAAATCATTTGGAGATGGATTAGCTTCTAAAAATTTGAAAATAACAGATGAAAGAGGACGTGGGAAGTTTGAAAAAAGTAAGAAAAGCAATTATTCCAGCTGCAGGGATGGGAACTAGATTTTTACCGGCAACGAAAGCGATGCCAAAAGAAATGTTACCTATTGTTGATAAACCAACCATTCAATATATCGTTAGAAGAAGCTGTGGCCTCGGGCATTGAAGACATTATTATTGTAACTGGAAAAGGAAAGCGGGCCATTGAAGATCATTTTGATCATGCCTTTGAACTTGAACAAAATTTGCTTGAAAAAAACAAGCACGACTTGCTTGAAAAGGTTAACAAATCAACCAATTTAGTTGATATTCACTATATCAGACAAAAAGAACCAAAAGGGCTTGGGCATGCTGTGTGGGCAGCGCGTAAGTTTATCGGGAACGAACCGTTTGCTGTTTTACTTGGTGATGATATAGTAGAAAATGCAGGAGACACACCATGTCTAAAACAATTAATCGATCAATATGAAAATACATATTCTTCTGTCATTGGAGTCCAAACTGTTCACGACGATCAAACTCACCGTTACGGGATTGTTGATCCGTTAAAGCAAGATGGACGCAGATATCAAGTGAAAAATTTCGTAGAAAAGCCTGCCCCAGGAACAGCGCCTTCAAACCTAGCCATTATGGGTCGTTACGTGTTAACACCAGAAATTTTTAAATTTTTGGGCGAGCATGAAATTGGCGCTGGCGGCGAAATTCAACTAACGGATGCGATTTCTAAATTGAATGAAATTCAGCGCGTGTTCGCCTACGATTTCGAGGGTACACGTTACGATGTCGGTGAGAAATTTGGCTTTATCCAGACGACGATTGATTTCGCATTGAGAGACGAGAGCTTGAAGGCAGAATTGATGGCTTATTTGCAAACATTGGTTATAAACGAACCTAACTAAATAACGCTCCAATTTTTCATTGTAAAAAGGCTTGGCTCACAGTTTTACTGTGAACCAAGTTTAAAAAATCAACATCCGCTGTAGAATCCACAGCGGATGTTGACCAGAAGTATGATCGTATGGGAAGGTGTTTTTGATGGCGATTTTGGTGACAGGTGGAACAGGATATATCGGTAGCCATACGGTTGTTGAATTGATAGAGTCGGAATACGATGTTGTTATTGTCGATAATTTATCCAATAGCAGTTGGGTCGTGCTTGATCGCATTGAAAAAATCACAGGGGTTAAGCCTAAGTTTTATGAGCGTGATTTGATTGATAACATTGAGGACATATTTGAGGAAAATTCTATTGAGTCTGTTATTCATTTTGCAGCTTTGAAAGCAGTCGGCGAATCGGTGGAGAAGCCACTAGAATATTATAGTAACAACTTGATTGGAACTTTGAATTTGTTGCAGGTCATGAAAAAATATCGTGTTAATAAATTTGTTTTTTCTTCATCAGCGACGGTTTATGGAAATCCTGAATTCAATCCGATACTTGAAGATTTCCCGTTATCTACGACGAATCCTTACGGTGCGACGAAAATTGATGGTGGAAGATGTGTTGCGTGACATTTGCAAAGCTGATTCGAACTTTAATGTTGCAATATTGAGATATTTTAATCCAGTAGGTGCACATAAAAGTGGTTTGATTGGTGAAGAACCGAACGGGATTCCTAACAATTTGATGCCTTATATAACGAAAGTGGCCACAGGCGATTTAGAGTATTTGAATGTATTTGGCTCGGATTATGATACACCTGATGGAACTGGTGTTCGTGACTATATTCATGTTGTTGATTTAGCTTTAGGTCACTTAAAGGCTTTAGAAAAATTAGATGGCAACTGTGGCCTGGTAACTTATAATTTAGGGACTGGAAAAGGATATAGTGTTTTAGATTTGGTAAGCGCGTTTGAGCGTGCGAGTGATGTTAAGATTCCTTATAAAATCGTAGAGCGTAGGCCAGGAGATATTGCCATGTGCTATGCAAATCCGCGCAAAGCATGTATAGAGCTCGGATGGGAAGCCAAATTTGGAATAAATGAAATGTGTAGAGACTCGTGGTATTGGCAAAAAAATAATCCAAGGGGTTATAATGAATAGGTAGGTGCGAAAAGTTATGTCTAGGAAACTTAAAAGAATTATATTGGCGTTAACAGATGTTCTTTTGATTGGCATTTCTTTTTCTATTGCACATGTTTTTTTACATTTCACCTGGGATGGATTTAGACTTTTTGAACATTTTTATGCTTTTGTTATCGCGGTATTTTGCCACTTAGTCATAGGAAGTATGTTTAAAATTTTTTCTCGTATTAATCGATATATTGACGATAAAACACTCCGTTCTTTACTGTATGCTTTAGTAATAGGATACTGTGTTAATTTAATTATTATTTATAGTTTTGACTTCCCTCAGAGAATTCGATTCATCACGCTCGCCTACATTTTTATTTTCTTTATGCTTTACTTATCGCGCTTGGCATGGTCATTTTTCAACCAAAAAAGAAATAAGGTTAGGATTGTGTATTCAAATGTGAGAAAGACACTCGTCATTGGTGCAGGCGAAGCAGCCAATATCCTCTTCAAGAGTCTTGAATTTGAAAGTGAAAAATACAAAATATTGGGCGTTTTAGATGACAGTGCAAATAAAATTGGGAATTATTTCCATGATGTGCGTGTTCTAGGAAAAATTGATGAACTGCCTGAAATAGTTAAAACCTTCAAGATTGATCATATTATTCTAGCTATTCCATCTTTGGGACCCGAACGACTTGAAGAAATCTTGGAAATGAGTAATGAAAGTGGTGTAACGATTAATCGGATGCCGCGTGTGCAAGCTATACTGACGCACGGATTTGAGATTGATAAACTTCGCGATGTTGATGTGACAGATTTACTAGGTCGTGCCGAAGTGAAACTGGATACAAAAGGCTTGCATGAAGAATTAGCAGGAAAAGTCCTGTTAATAACAGGTGCTGGGGGGTCAATAGGCTCTGAAATTTGCAGACAATTAGCCAGATTCAATCCAAAAAGCATTGTACTCGTGGGTCACGGAGAAAATTCCATTTACCAAATCCACCGTGAACTACAAGGCCAATATAAAGACATTAGCATTATTCCTATTATAGCTGATGTTCAAGACAGAAAGAAAATGTTTGAAATCATGCAACAATACCAACCATACATCGTCTACCATGCCGCTGCACATAAACACGTACCACTCATGGAAGTTAACCCAATTGAGGCAGTAAAAAACAATGTCTATGGAACAAAAAATGTAGCAGAAGCGGCAAAATTCGCGCAAGTCAGCAAATTCATCATGATTTCAACAGACAAAGCAGTGAATCCACCGAATGTAATGGGTTCAACAAAACGTATTGCAGAAATGATTGTGACAGGACTTAATGAAACCGGCAAAACGAAATTTTCCGCTGTTCGGTTTGGTAATGTACTTGGAAGCAGAGGGAGCGTCATTCCACTTTTCAAAGAACAAATCGCCAAGGGTGGCCCCGTCACAGTGACCGATTTTAGAATGATTCGCTATTTCATGACAATACCTGAGGCCAGTCGTTTAGTTGTACAGGCAGGCGCTCTTTCAGAAGGCGGAGAAGTCTTTATTCTTGATATGGGCGCGCCTGTCAAAATCTATGATTTGGCGAAAAAGTTAGTCAAATTAAGCGGTTTTACCGAAGAAGAAATTAAAATCGTTGAAACAGGAATTCGGCCTGGTGAAAAACTATTTGAAGAACTGTTACTCAGCGAAGAAGAAACTAATAGAAATGTCTTCGAAAAGATTTTTGTCGGAAAAGTAGTCAAAATTCCGATTGAATATGTCGTGGAATTTGTGGACGCCCTAGAAGATAATGCTAAGCTGAAAGAAAAGCTAATTTGGTTTGCAAATAACGATGACTGGCAACAGGGTCGAGTCATCGTAGAACAAAATGAAAAAAGCATCAGTAAATTTAAAAATATGATGAATAATGACATGATTTAAATGAATAATGACATGATTTAAAAAATTAGGAGTGAATTCGTGTGTATAGGCAATTTTTTAAAAGAATGATTGATTTTACATTGGCCTCTATAATGATTTTCGCTTCCACTCCAATCCTCTTATTAATTTGCCTAATGATTAAACTAGATTCCAAAGGATCCATCTTTTTCAAACAAAGGAGAATAGGAAAAAATAAAATTGAATTTAATATGTTGAAATTTCGAACTATGCGAACAGATGCCCCTAGAGATATGCCAACTCATTTGCTCCAAAATCCCGAAGCGCATATTACAAAACTCGGAAAAATTCTAAGGAGAGCATCACTTGATGAGTTGCCGCAACTATTTAACATCATGGTGGGGCACATGAGCATCGTCGGTCCTAGACCAGCCCTTTGGAATCAATATGATTTAATCAGCGAGCGCGATAAATATGGTGCCAATAACATTCGTCCAGGGCTCACTGGTTGGGCTCAAATTAATGGTCGTGATGAATTAACAAACTCAGTTAAATCCAAATTAGACGGAGAATATGTTAATAGATTGTCGTTTATATTCGATCTGAAATGCATATTACTGACAATTGTATCCGTATCCAAAGCAGAAGGCGTTGTTGAAGGTAGTGTCTCAAATTCAAAGCAGGAGACGACAAAAGGTGGGTAGACATGAAACAAGTACTGATTACAGGAAAAAACAGTTATGTTGGTAATTCCTTAGAAAAATGGCTATTGAAAAATCCCGACAAATACGAAGTTACTAAGATAAGTGTTCGAGATGAAAATTGGCAGAAACATGACTTCTCTAAGTATGATGTTGTGTTTCAAGTGGCTGGCATTGCCCACTCTGACACGGGCAACGCCAGTCAAAAGATAAAGCAAATGTATTATGATGTCAATACAGATTTAACGATTTCCATTGCAAAAAAAGCGAAAGCATCAGGTATAAAGCAATTTATCTTCATGAGTAGCATGATTGTCTATGGTGACAGTGCGCCTATCGGACAAAGAAAAATGATAACAAAAGAAACAGTTCCACATCCAGCTAATTTTTATGGAGATAGTAAAATACAAGCAGAAATTGGGATTAAGGTTCTAAATGATGCTGATTTTAGTGTTGCAATAATCAGACCACCTATGATTTACGGAAAGGGATCAAAAGGAAACTATCCAATCCTTTCTAAAGTTGCACAAAAATTCCCAATATTTCCAGATATTGATAATGAACGTAGCATGCTACATATAGATAATCTATGTGAATTTACCAGACTAATCATTGAAAATCAAGATAGCGGAACCTTCTTTCCACAAAATTCAAAATACGTAAAAACATCTGAAATGGTTAAAGTTATTGCCAAAGCACATGGGAAGCATATTGTATTGACAAAAACTCTTAATCCATTTATCAAAATGATGAGCCAAAAAATTGGAATTGCAAATAAAGTATTTGGCAACTTGAGTTATGACATGTCAATGAGTGACTATAAAGAAGACTATCGGGTGGTAAATTTTGACAAAAGCATTCATTTGACAGAAATCTAAACAAATGGAAGCGTTTTTTTTTTTTTTTTTTTT
>JGI990J12352_1000358_pt1 | contig 10381 bp, 10 predicted proteins | sample Intmic4MA4BA4MSA_FD_12352 | JGI IMG/M metagenome (IMG submission 12352) | reverse complement strand
GCAAAATAAAATTTGCGTACAAAAAAGTAGTGAAACCAAAACACATAGTCGTCAGGAATATAAGGGTTTGCACCTTGCTCGTGTGGCAGTATAATGTTGAAGCCTGCAGAGGGTTCGCCTGCATCGTGTGCACCACGATTGGCAGCCTCCATGACACCGCCACCTCCGCCAGAGCAAATGTAATATTTTTTATTGGTGGGTTTATCGGCAAAAGTTTCACTGCTCCACGTGGCAAGTTTTTTAGATAAGGCGTGCGCTTGCCAATAGTAGTGTTTGGCTAAGTCATTAGCATCATCGGGCTTATTGCGTGCCGAACCAAACATGACAATGGTGTTTTGCATACCCAATTTCTCTAGTTGTTTTTGGGTTTTATCAAATTCGTCTTTGATGCGTTGAGAGCGGTTATTATCGTACAATAATGGGTCGAAGCAGTCTTTAGGTGTCATAACAGTATCTCCTTATAGGCTGGGGTTAAATTTTAAATCTGATTTTTTAAGCGTATGTATTATGTCGTGATACATATCGCCCAACCTATCTAGTGTATGCGCATCCGAACCAAATATAACTTTTTTGCCGCCCATATTTTTATAAGCGGTTAAAATTTGCAGGTTAGGAAAAAACGCATCGTGTGTTTTGGCTTTTCCTGATACGTTGGGGTTAAGTTCTAAAGCTTTATTTTTAGCGATGATTTTGCGTAAGATTTTATCAATTATGTCTTTAAAATCGATGTAGTTTAAAGACGGGTCACTGTACGGGGCGTTTCGGCATACGTAACCGATATGTCCTATTGTGTGAAACGGGTAAGGGGCGTCTAGGCTGTCAAGAATGGCCTCTAAATATTCGCCATACGCTGTTTCTTTGATTTTATCTTTAAAATATGCTTCAAAATAACAATCATCCCCGCCCACTTCATGTACTGAGTTTATAATATAATCAAAATTATGGGGTTTGAGCGCATCGGCTAGCAGAGTAGCATATTTTTTAACGTACCCAACTTCTAATCCACATAATAGAGTGATTTGGGTTTTGTATTGCGTTTTAAGTGCGCTAATTTCTTGTATGTAGGCGGTAAGTTTTTCTTGCGAAAACGTTAAAACTCCATTTTGTACTTCAAAATGGTCGGTAATTGCCAAAGTGGTTATGCCTTTAGCAATAGCCGCTTGTACAATGTGCTCAATGGACTCTTTACCGTCAAACGAGTAGTTAGAATGTGTGTGAAAATCTTTCATAATACCAAAAGGGTGCGGTATATTATATACGCAGGTCTTTTCCGTTTAGAATATTGGCGAAACTGATATTTTTATCGAATAAGCGGCTGTAAAGTCTTTCGCCGTAGCGTGCAAGGATACCATCTTTAGATAGATTGGTGGTAAAGAAGGTAATTTTGCCGCTGTTGGTACGCTCGGACAATACCAAGTAAAGATATTCATGCGTAATGTTTTTAAGCGTACTTTCTGTGCCTAAATCGTCTATAATAAGTAGGTCGCTATCCAGTAAAGATTGTAGATGTGATTGTTTTTCGTCATCAAAAGTGGTATGGAATTTTAAGGCTCGGTTAACAAAACCAAACGCAGTAACCGCCGCTACCGTATAACCTTTTTTTAATAGACTACTGGCTGCACAACCTGCTAGTAAGGTTTTGCCTGTGCCTGTAGTGCCTAAAAGAGTAATAATGCGTGTTTTGTTAAGCGGATATTTATCACAGATTTTTTGCACCTTTTCGTATACACGTATATTGCGCTCTGCGTGGGCGGGGTCAAACCTTGTATAGTCAATATTAGCAAAAGTGTTTAGCGGAATTTCTATGTTTTGTTGTCCGCCTAAAACCAAACGTTTTATACAAACACAATATGAATGTTGGGTGTAATTTGGGTTGGTGGCGGTAGGGTTGTATGCCCCTACAATAAACCCTGTGTCATTACATTTTTTGCAGGAAGGGTCGGGGGGTGTTTCGGTTAGGTTTAACTCTTTTAATAAAGCGGATTTTTGTTTTTCTAAAGTCGCTTTTTTGTTGTTATCGATTTTTTCGCCTTTAGATTCTGCCAAAATCATAACACGCAATTCTTTTTCTAATGCCATCAGTTTGGGGTTGTTGCTAAAGGCATCACGCAATAAAACCGCCGCTAAATCTAGTTGCGTTTTGCGTTTTTGGGTGAGAGAGGCAATGGCTTGCTTATAGGTCATCATCAGAAACCTCCTTAAACATGGCGTCTAATTCTTCACTGCTTAGTGTGCGAGAAACCGTGTTTTTACTGCCCTCGCCAATTACTACTGTGTCGTCTGTTTTCTTTGCAGAAGAGAAAGAAGTGCTTTGTGTGCCTGACATAGTAGCCAATTCTTTTACTACCGCACCCTTTTCAAATATACCTTTTTGCGCCAGTGTAGCAACGATAGTATCGTTGATTTTTTTAAGACCACGGCTACCATAAGGCAACCCCTGACAGTGTGCGGCGATGGCGTCTAAGGCATCTTTTTTAAAACCTAAAGCAGCCCAGCCGCTAAAATACGTGTCTACAGCCCATACGTACGGCTCGTAAACGCCTAAAGTTTGCATAAACGATTTAGCAAGCGTATAAAGTGCTTCACGCTCGACCGTGTAAACATCAATTTCTTTGATAGAAGTTAAACGGTTTTGGCAGTATCTAAGCAGTAAGGTATCTAACGGCTTTATCTCTTTATGTGTAAGAGATTTGGCAACGTAGATAATAGTGCCTTGGCTAAAACCATACTCTTTTTTCCATTTACTTAACATGCGCCTATCGTTTTGGTCAGGGTGACGCTTTAGTTTTAATGCTTTAAATAATAATTTTAAATCGTCAGCGTAAAGTTCTAGTTCTTCTAAACGTTCAGACACCCTTTCAAAAGTTTTATAGCCCTCGGTAGCCAAACTCCATGCCACGGTTTTTATGTAACGCCCGTCCACTTCCTTTTCGTTTTCGCTATCGGGATTTTTACGTTTGGTGCGTATGCAATAGCCGATAATAATCAGCATAGCCTCAATTTCTAAACCTGTTAATTCCATCACGGTGTAGTATTCGTTGAGTTCGTTAGGCAGAAGAGGACGTTTAATCAGTAGGCTAATTTGGTCATTAAACGCTGCATATTTATCTTTATCAAATTTAGGTACTTGTTTAGAGATAGGGATAACAGGAAGATATTCTATGCTGTAAGGCTCGGGGTTAACAAGTACCAATTCTCGCTGTTGCCAATATAAAAAGGCGTCCATCACTACACTGCGTTCTAAATCTAACTTTAGTGCGATTTCATCTAACTCATTGTCTTCATTTTGTGCAAAAGCTAGCCCCGCCAAATATACCTTGGTGTAGCTTTCGGGCGCAAGAGGCATATACTCAAAAATAAATGTGGTGTCTATGCTGATTTTGCGTTGCTGCTTTAATGCTCTGTTAAGGCGTGTAAATCCCATAGTGTGATTGTAGCACATATACGCTATAAACTCAACTACTTATTACAACAAAAAAATATATAAAAGAAATTATCAAATCGGCTTGTGTTTGTTAGGTTCTTATGCTATACTTTTTACGGAATCACACTTTTGAAGGGGTAAACTATAGTTATGAAAGCCATTGTAACGGTAATTGGAAAAGATAAGCCTGGCATTATCGCAGCGGTATCGGGTGAATTAAACGCACTAGGTGTAAACATTGAGGATATTAGTCAAACTATTTTGCAAGACTATTTTGTTATGCTTATGCTTGTGCAAAGTAAAACTATGAAAATCGCAGATATGAATGCTAAATTAAGCGCAGTAGGCAAAAAGATTGGTGTAGATATTAGAGCGCAACACGAAGATATTTTCAAAGCAATGCATACCATTTAAGGATAAATCATGTTACAAAACAATCAGATATTTGAAACGGTTCAAATGATTAAGGACCAAAATTTAGACATTCGTACCATCACTATGTCGTTAGGGCTTATGGATTGCATTACCGACAATGCCAAAACAACTGCTCAAAAAGTGTACGAGAAAATTGTGCGCAAAGCGGGCAATTTGGTTTTTACAGGTGACGCTTTGGCGGGAGAATACGGTATTCCCATTGTAAACAAACGTGTTGCGGTTACGCCTATTTCGCTTATTGGTGCATCTAGTGGCGGCTTTTACGAGATTGCTTTGGCTTTAGACAAAGCGGCTAAAGAGATTGGCATCGATTTTATTGGCGGATATTCTGCCCTTGTGCATAAAGATTTTGGTGCAAAAGAGAAAGAGTTTTTGGCAAGTATTCCAGCAGCTCTTTCCGAAACACAAAAGGTGTGCGGCAGTGTAAATGTAGGCACTACCCGTAGCGGTATCAATATGGATGCGGTTGCCATTATGGGTGATGTGCTTAAAGATTTAGCCGCTAAAACCGCCAAACAGGGCGGTATCGGTTGTGCTAAACTTGTGGTATTTTGCAATGCTGTAGAAGACAATCCGTTTATGGCAGGTGCTTTTACAGGTGTAGGTGAAGCGGACGCATGTTTAAATGTGGGTGTGTCCGGTCCTGGGGTAGTAGAAGTTGCTGTTAGAAAAGCTGCAGGTGTAAACTTTTTAGAACTTGCGGAAGTGGTTAAAAAAACAGCGTTTAAAATTACCAGAGCGGGTCAGCTTATTGGTACCGAGGCGGCAAAACGTCTGGGTGTAAATTTTGGTATCTTAGATTTGTCGCTTGCCCCCACGCCCAAAATGGGCGATTCGGTTGCACATATCCTAGAAGCGTTTGGGTTAGAAACGGTAGGTACGCACGGCACTACGGCGGCATTGGCGATGCTTAACGATGCCGTTAAAAAAGGCGGCATTATGGCAAGCGGTTCGGTGGGCGGGCTTAGCGGTGCATTCATTCCTGTATCAGAAGATATCGGCATGATTAACGCTGCCAAAAAAGGCACACTAACGTTAGATAAACTAGAGGCCATGACCAGCGTTTGCAGCGTGGGGTTAGATATGATAGCGGTGCCAGGCAATACACCTGCTAGTACACTTTGTGGTATTATTGCGGACGAGTGCGCCATTGGCATGATTAACAATAAAACCACCGCTGTGCGCATTATTCCCGTACCTAATAAAGATGTGGGTGACGAGGTAGAATTTGGTGGTTTACTAGGCACTGCGCCCATCATGCCCGTGCATAAAGCATCTTGCGAAGAATTTATTAAAAGAGGCGGCAGAATTCCTGCCCCTATCCATAGCTACCGAAATTAACAAAAATTCAATAATAAGGCGTATTATTGCCATTAAAACCAACGTGCAAATTCAATGAGTAGGATAGAAATCATAAGTGTATTTGTTGACGGCATATCGTGCATTGGCAATGCAGTGGAGGAATGTTATGAATACATGTTTTAGCGNANNGGAATGCGCTTGTCCTAAAAAAAGAATGCCTAAATCACAGTAAATGCTGTTTGTGTGTGATAAAACACCGAGAAACAGATAGCTTGCCATTTTGCTTATTTTTAAACAATGGCGGCGACAAATCTAATCGTAATTTTTATCAAGTAAACAAAAAGAGATTCGAAAATAGGGGATAGAAAAATAATGATTCCAAAAGTAGATATGAAAAGATGTTTTGCATCAAAAACAGTTTGCACAGCGATAAAATGTTGTCCGACAAAGGCAATTGACTATATAGAAGTGGATGAGCCTATTTTAGATAAAACGCTTAATTGCAACTGCAATAACCCAAATCGCACAGGCAAAATTCCCGTCACTTGTAGCGAAAGCGGTTGCAACGATACTGGCTGCGGTAGTAATGATTTATATGCTTGCGGTGGCAATCCGTACGGTAGAATTATTGTTAATTACAATAAGTGTATAAAGTGCGGACTTTGCGCCAAAGAGTGCTGTGGGTCTGCGATTGACATGGTAAAAGACTTAAAAGAAACACCAAACAGTATTGAATGTTGCACTAGTAGTGATAGTTGTAGGGTTACGCACTAAAGGTGAGTAAAAAATTAATCGTAAATTCTCAAAATAAATGGGTTTAAAATTAATTGTGATTGATATAAAAATCTTTGTGCGAATGATGTAACAATCTTGCAGAGGGTCGGAAAAAAATCTAACGATTGATTGATTATGGTAATCCTGTAGGGGTCGCAGTCCTCTGCGACCCGCACAATATTAAGAAATCATCATGAAAATTAACATTGCCAAAAATATAATATCACCCTTTTTTGTAAGGGCGGATAATGTTTGTCTGCATAAAGAAATTTTGTAGCATACATAAAAAGCCACTGAAAATTACTTTCGGTGGCTTTATATGTATGGTTATTATGCAATCCCGTAGGCGGGAGGAAATCTTTGGGTGCGGGTCGCAGGGGACTGCGACCCCTACAGGTGGGTCTAAAATTAATTGCGATTTTTTCATCGCTGTAGTAGGGTTTAAAAAGGTTTAAAAGTGACACATCAAAATTGCATATTGTGTCGGTTTTCAGATTTATGTAAAATCAAACAACACGATTTTAAGCACGCTTAATCTTCAGATTCTTTATTAGATTCTTGATTAGATTCCTCATTTTCCTTTGGTTTCTTTTGTAAGAAAACCATAATTTCAATAATTATAGCTATCGTCATCGCTAAGAAAATCATCCAAGTGAAAGCCCAAAGGGTAGTTAAGAATGATACAAGCAAATATATAACTACACTAATCACTGCTGTAAGTATAATCCAATTAAGCAAAGAGAATCTTCTACCTGTTTTCTTATTGAAATATACCAAAGCAGCAAGAAAGAAAAGAAACGCCGCCGCTGGGAAAGTTATCCACGTAAGCCCCCATTCTCTACTAGTGAATGATGCAATTAAGTATATTGCTGTAACAATAAGCCAATAAGCAAAAACTCCTAGAGCAATCGTAAGCGCATTTTTTATTTTTATAACATTTTCTTTTTTCATAAATTAAGACCAATTCCTTTCTGCGAGGGCACAAAGTGGACATGAAATCAACTAGCCAAACGCAGGGATTTTATTTATTGATAGGGTTAAGTAAGTGATTCATATCCAAGGTTACATGACAGGTACATTGCTTAAAATTCTTTTCTTCATGATTTAAAACCTCCTGTTGCTTCATTATATACTTACTGAATGCTAAAAGCAGAGCAATAAAATATCATTCTATTGTGTTTGGGTTACTTACAATTATTTACACTTATCTCACATCGCACCAGATTGGTTACTTACATCTATTTATACTTGATATCTTAACATAGATTTACAAGCATGTCAAACGTTTTCAAACTCTTAATTTTGGATTACGTTTGCGATTTTTTACATTACACGCACTTTAATTACGTTTGCTATTTTTTTTAGGGCATCAACCGCTTTATCTGTTAAGGGTTTGTCTAAATCGAATAGGGCATAGTTTAGTTTTTTGCCCGATACGGCAGTTTGCGCAACTACTTTAATTTTTTCTAGCGTGATGGCATCGTTAACACTACCTACAACATTGTCGGTATAGATTATCGCTAAGCGTTGTTTGCCACTTTTAGGCATAGAACAGCTAGGGAAGTTTACGCTGTTTACGATATTGCCGTTTTCTATATAGTCTACCATCTGCTCGGCAACCATGTACGCACAATTGTCTTCTGCTTCGGGTGTGCTTGCGCCTAGATGAGGGATAGGTATAATATTGTCAATGCCTAATACTGCATCTGAAGGGAAGTCTGTTACATAACGGTTAATTTTACCCGATTTTACGGCTGCGATTACTGCATCGTTGTCGCACAATTCGCCACGAGAACAGTTGATAATGTTTACACCGTTTTTCATGGTGGCTATGGTATCTGCATTAACCATAGCTTTGGTTTGTGCGTTAAGAGGCGTATGTAAAGAGATATAATCGCAGGTTTCAAAAATTGTTTGAATGCTATCCGCAAGTTTTACTCTGCGTTTAAGGTTAAGCGCACCCTTTACCGATAGGTAAGGGTCAAAACCGATAACACTCATGCCTAACTTGCTGGCAGCATTGGCGGTTAAAACACCGATTGCACCTAAGCCAATTACACCCAATTTTTTACCTAAAATTTCACCGCCAACAAAACTTCCTTTGCCGCTTTCAATCAGCTTTTCTACCTCTGCGCCTTTTCCTTTTAAGCCTTGCGCCCAATTAATGCCGTCGGTAACTTTTCTACCTGCCAAAAATAACGATAAAATGCAAAGTTCTTTTACAGCGTTGGCATTAGCTCCGGGAGAATTAAATACTACAACGCCTTGCTCTGCATAGGTGTCTACAGGAATATTGTTGGTGCCTGCACCCGCCCTGCCCACGCACAACACGCTGGGGGGCAAAGTATAGTCATGCATTTTAAAAGAACGCAATGCAATCGCTACAGGATTTTTAGAATCTTTAACCAGTTTGTATGTACTGCCAAAAACGTCGTTTGCTTTTTCGCTNATAGCATTTAATGCTAAAATTTCCATAATATTTTATCTTCTCCGATTTGTTTAAATAGTAATTAAGTGCTTNTTATTTATTGTTTTTTTCAAAATCTTTCATAAACGTAACCAATTTTTTGATTCCGTCTACAGGCATAGCNTTGTAAATACTTGCACGCATACCGCCTACAAGACGATGACCTTTTAGCGCAAGTAATCCTGCTTTAGAAGCTTCAGAAACAAANTTNTCATCTAGCTCGGCAGAGGGTGAAACAAAAGGCACGTTCATTAAAGAGCGGTCTTCTTTAGCAACCTTGTTGGCAAAGAAAGTAGAATTGTCAATAAAGTCATACAGCATCGCTGCTTTATCTTGGTTAATTTTTTGAATCGCTTTTACGCCACCGATACTTTTTAGCCATTCTAATACTTCCATGGCAACATAGGTGCTAAAAGCGGGAGGAGTATTGTAAAGGCTAGATTGACCAATTTGCGTTTTCCATTTTAACATGGTAGGGCATTCTTTAACAGGATTGTCAGATAAGCCTTTTTTAACGATTACAATGGTAACACCAGCAGGGGCAAGGTTCTTTTGCGCACCCGCATAAATCACGCTAAATTTGGATACGTCTACTTCTTCGCTTATAAGCATGCTAGACATATCCGCAACAAGCGGTACATTGCCTGTATCAGGTACAGTATTATACTTAGTACCTACAATGGTATTGTTGTAGCAAATATGTACATAGTCAGCGTTTGCCCTAAACATAGATTTATCCAGTTTAGGAATATACGTAAAGCCTTTGTCTGCACTGGTGGCTATCTCTTTGGCATCAGTAAACTTTTTAGCCTCTTTAAAGGCTTTTTCGGCAAAAATACCCGTAACCACATAGTCGGCAACGTTGTTTTTAGACAAGTTAAGGGGAATNGCCTCAAACTGGGTAGATGCGCCACCTTGTACAAAGATAACGTCGTAGTCGCTAGGAATGCCCATAAGCTCTCGCAATAGGCTTTCAGCTTTGGCNTTGATTGCCTCGTAAGGTTTAGAGCGGTGGCTCATTTCCATTACGCTCATACCTGTGCCTTCATAGTTAAGTAAACCCTTTTGTACCTTTTCCAATACGGGAAGTGGTAACATAGAGGGTCCTGCCGAAAAGTTGTAAATTCTCATAAGTAAAACTCCTAAAAGTTAAATAAAGTTTCATTAGGCGTGCATCTATCGTTTAAATACTTAGCTTAAGTTTAATATGTTTAACTTAAACTGCAAACCTTTATAACAGTATAGCAAATCATATTTTTGTTAGCAAGCATTATAGCCAAGGTGCAAAAATTTTTTTAGCTGAAAATTTTGATTGGAAGTTTGCTAAAGACAGTGCTGAAAAAGTAATTGGCAATAATGTGCCAATATGTTAGAATGGTTGTATGGAAACAAAAACAACAGTAGAAAAAATTAAAACTTGTCGTGCATGTGGTTCTATGCGTAATTCTAAATGGGGTAGTCGCAGAGGAAAACAATGCTATCGTTGCTGTGAGTGTGGGTTTCAATTTACTATTGAGTCAGATAGACGCAGCCGCTTAGAGGTTAGGCGTGCAATCACCTTGTATTGTCTAGGCTTTTCGTTTCGCACAATAGGCAAATTAATGTCCTATCATCACACAACTATTTTAAATTGGATTACTACTTTTGCAAAAGAAAACCATCTTAAGCCTATACCTAAAGCAGAGATTTTTGTTGAGCTAGAAGAAATGCATCATTATATTCAGTCAAAAAAAACAAATCATGGATTTGGAAAATATATTGACGCACAACTGGACAGTTTATTGACTGAGAATGTGNCTAATAGAAATACCCAAACTCTTGAAAGAATGTTTAACCGATTAAAAAGATATAAAGATANAAAATGTACACCTAACCCATATTCGTCTTTGCTCATTTTTATGTCAACAACCCTCAACACAAGCTCTTTAGGTAGGTTTTACGATAAAAATAGGTAAAAACCATTACATTTTCACCCCCCC
>JGI990J12352_1000357_pt1 | contig 10388 bp, 8 predicted proteins | sample Intmic4MA4BA4MSA_FD_12352 | JGI IMG/M metagenome (IMG submission 12352) | reverse complement strand
CAACCGTGACTGTTAATAATAATTTTTTCAGTCATGGTGAGCATTTTATGACCTTCGAAAAACATTTCCCTGTTCACACTTTGTTGTGAAAAAATAGAGTCTTCCGAACAAAATAGAAGTAAAATTTTATCGTAATTAATTTCGGGCTTTTTTCCAATACACGATTCGTACATGAGCAGTAAGTGATAGCGATTAGAAATAATAAAATATTCGTCGCAAATATGATAAAAAAGTACATTTTTTCCAAAAGCATCTTGAGTTATTGTTATTCCTTTGTTTTCTTTCACTGCAAATGTAAAATAGCCGTCTAGATCCCCCAAAGTAATTGGATTTTGTATCTCAGCAGGCAATTCATTTTGCCCGATATACATCTGTCCTTTATGTTGTAAGTATCCAGAAAATATTAAAGTGCTATCAAATGAAGCTTCACGGCATAAAATGGACACATCATAATCACCATAATTGCCCCAATGCTTATGCATTAATCCATTTTCAATTAAAATATCAGTGTCTTTGCTTTTCTTTTTGAACGGATTATTCCATAAAGGCTTCTTGGTTTTATGCCCATAAATTAGAAAATCTTTAAAAGGTGATGGTGCATGAGAAAAACGTAATTTCATAGTAGTTATGTCTCCTTAAGTTAAAATTTCTTTTCATCAGTCAAATGATTTTTTTATATTAATCGATATCGAAAACCTTCCCGATGAGTATTACAGGTACCCCAATAACGGTTTGCTATTTTGATGTCAAACCGAACAATACGATTTTTCCATATTTCAGCTGTAATTCAAAACATCATAATTTATAACACCCTGGTAATTCGCAAATGTTCTTTGTATCAAGGATTAACTTACCCTTAAGGAGGAGCATATTTTGGCGGATATGCTCATGCCCCACCATAATCACAATCAAATCACAACAATCCAAAAACATCGAAAAATCAAGCAATTGACCATCCATTATCCTACTTCCACACATCGGATCATAAAATTTAGCATTGCCTCCCAAATGTAATTGCAACAATTCGTATAGCTGAACAGTTGGACTTGTCCTCGTGTCATCCACATCTTCTTTATAGGTGATTCCATAAAAACCTATTTTAGCAGTTTTAGAGAGATTATTTTCCCTTAAAATATCACCAACTCTATGTAACACGAATGTCGGCATGGAATCATTTATTTTCCTAGCTTCGTGCATCAATAAAGACAGCCTAGGATAATCACCAATTAGAAACCATGGATCAACAGATATGCAATGACCTCCTACTCCTGGCCCAGGTTGCAAAATATCCACCCGTGGATGCATATTGGCAATCCTGATTATTTCATAGACATCTAGCCCATCTTGCCGACAAATCTTCACCAATTCATTAGCAAAAGCAATGTTGATATCACGGTAAGTATTTTCTACTACCTTTGTCATTTCGGCCGTCCGGATATCAGTTAAGACGATTTCGCCGTTGCAAAAAGACGCATACATATTACGAACTTCTTTAGCTACTTCTGCTGAATCTGCGCCAATTACTCTCGAATTTTCACGCAACTCGCGGATCATCTTGCCAGGGATAATCCGCTCTGGAGCATGAACTAGATGTACATCTTCGCCGACAACAAAACCTCGCTGTGTAACATTCGGCCTAACAAATTTATCTAACGTTCCCGGCGAAACAGTAGATTCTATAACAATTATTGAGCCTTTTGGACATACCTCTAATACATTATGAACTGCAGTGACTACGTACGAAGGATCAATCTTCTTTGTATCCTTATCAAAAGGCGTTGGCACTGCTATTATATATATTTTTGCCTTTGGATAAACTGATTCAAAATGAATACCAGCTGCGATTGCCTCAGAAAATAATTCTTCAAGCCCATCCTCTTGAAATGTAAGCTTTCCTGCCCGTAACTGCCTTATAAGTTGTTTGTCGACATCCACACCTACTACTTGCTTTTCATGAGATGCCAACATCAGCGCAGTCGGTAATCCAATGTAGCCTAATCCTAAAACACATATATCGTTCATCATCTGACTCATTTCTCCTTTTTCCTAATTCTTAGATTTTGAAGGAATTGCTAACAACGTTTCATCGTCTGTTTGGGTAGCTTCAATTAACGTAAACAATTGTTCCATTCGTTGCCCAAAAGTATGAGATGAAAAAACAGTTTCTATGTTATTTTGGCGAATACATTCCAGTCGCTCAAAATCGAAATCCTCGCCAATGTACCATAAATTGTTACCAAATTGTTGTCTGATACCCAAAGATTCATTGCTGATTACAATACAACCACACGCCATAGCTTCATATACCCGCCTTGAAAACATCGTATCTGAAGTGCATACAGTACTCACATTAATTACAAATTCTACTCCACGATAAATATCTCCCAATTTTTCATACAAAACAGCATCATTTAGGTAAGGTTGATATTTTTCCGGAAAAGGCTTTGTAGAAATTCCGTTAGTTCTATTGCGGTCGTAAATACATAAAGGAATTTTAGCATCTAAAAGCATGTCGAATATATCTGCTAAATCCCGACAACGTAGCGGGTGTTCTTCAAACCAACTCCCAGCAAAAACAGCAACAAGTTCGCGGTTTTTGTGTGGTGGCTTGGGCGGGTAATAAATTTTAGGTGAAAATCCAAAAGGCCAGACATGCACATTTTTATGCCCTAACGCTTGATATTTAGGAACACATTCTGCAGCAGTAGTCAAAACATAGTCGAATTTAAGTGCTGTATCTGCAAAGTCATATGTTTCGCCTTGAAAATATAGTGGATCTTCTTTTGCCCAAAATACAGTGGGTATCCCTTCTGCGTTACATCTCTTTAAAATTTTCAATAACTCCTGCCGATTTTCATAAAGCACTCGTCTGTCTTTATATACTTGTCCACGCCAACAAGAAGTTGCTAGACCTTTCCAAGTAGCTTCGCAAAATAAAAACCTTATTTTCTTCCTTGGATCCGCTGAAAAAGCGTCTTTCCAAGTGCGTGGCGTTAATGAAACGGTAGCAAATTCTTGATGAAAATTCTTCCATGTCATCGTATCGCAAATTACTGCTATCGGCATTTGATTTGCTTTGCTAGTAAGAACATTGGCTTGTGGTTTAAATTTAAGTAGTACACGTGTGTAAACATAGCTCTTTAACGTAAATATCACAGACTTTATTTGTTGCGCTAGCCAGCCCCTTCGGATAAACAGGCATTTGGCAATAAAACTTTTCTTTACATTTAATCGCAAACAAATCACTCCCCATAAAACCACCACCCTTTCATTCGAAGCGCAACATCTGGTGGAACACAAGATATTTGCCCAGCATGGGCAAATTAAAAAAGGTGCCATCGGCACCTTTTTTAAATCGGCACCTTTTTTAAATCGGCACCTTTTTTAAATCGGCACCTTTTTTAAATCGGCACCTTTTTTAAATCGGCACCTTTTTACAAATTCAACTATCATTATACTGTTTTGTTCAAAAAAAGTCAACGTTTTTACACTAAATTTTTTTTCAACTGTTACAAATTTTGTCAGGCTAGCGTAAGTAATCCCGAGTTTGTTAAGGTTTTTGAGCGGCATTTTCGGTAAGTTTTTAACAGTTTTTGCCGCTAAGATGGTAAATCTAGTCAAAAACAGTAGAGATTTTTAGCGTTTTGTGTTATAATCAAGGTAATAATTGATGTTACGGTTAAAAAGGAATGGTAGTATGGTAATTAGTCCGTTAAAGGTTGATGATGAGTTTTTAGTGACGATTAAACGAGTTGGGATAAATGGTGAAGGTATCGGTTATTACAAGCGGCAAGCTGTTTTTATTCCCGGAACGCTTGTTGGGGAGGAGGTTGTTGCTACTTGTACGAGGGTTGCCAAGGGTTATGCTGAGGCGGTGATTAAGCGGGTGAAAAAGCAGTCGCCAAATCGCGTCAAGCCACATTGCCAGTTGTATGATAAGTGTGGCGGTTGTCAATTGCAACATATGGCTTATGCTGAGCAACTCAAGGTAAAGCGCCAGATGTTAATGCAGGCAATTGAGCGGTATGCCGATCTGCAAATTCCTGTGTTGGAGGCGATTACTAGGCAAACGATTGGGATGAAGCAGCCTTATCGTTACCGCAACAAGGCGAGTATGCCGGTTTCGCAAAATGATGAGGGGCTGTTAGTTGGCTTTTTTGAGATTAATTCACGACGGTTGATCCCGGTTGCTAGTTGTCCGATTCATTATGATGGCATTAATCAGGTAATGGCGAAAGCGGTTGAATTGTTAGATGATTTTAAGGTTTATCCGTATAATGCTAAGTCAAAAAAAGGGACGATTCGACATCTTGTCGTCAGACAGTCGCACAGTTCTAAGGAAGTGCAGGTTACTTTTGTCATGGCAAATAATTCTTTTCCAAAAATGGAAGCTTTGGCGCGGGAGTTGATGCAAAAGTGTCGCGAGGTTTGCAGTGTGTTTATGTCGATTCATTCGGGGGATTCAACGGAAATATTTGGTAGTGAGGTGCGGTTAATTCGTGGTAAGGAAACAATTAGCGATATGCTTGGGCATTTGAAGTTTAATTTGTCCGCCAAGTCGTTTTATCAGTTAAATTCACAGCAAACCCTTAGGCTTTATCATGAGGTTAGTAAAGCAGCCAAGCTTACGAAAAGTGAGAGTGTGATTGATGCTTATTGCGGGGTTGGCACGATTGGTCAGTTTCTGGCGCGTGATGCTTATGAGGTGCGCGGGGTTGATAGTAATCAAGATGCCATTCTTGATGCTAAGATGAATGCGGTGCTTAATGATTTGAATAATGTGAGTTATAAGGTTGGCAATGTTGGTACTGTTGTGCCTAAATGGATTAAAGCGGGTTTTAAGCCAAATGTGATGATTGTTGATCCGCCGCGCTCTGGACTAGATACGGCGATGCTTAATTTGATTTTAAAGATTCGGCCAAAAACTTTAATTTATGTTTCGTGTAATCCGTCAACGCTTGCTAAAAATTTAAGTAAGTTGCGGGGGCAGTACCAGATTGACTATCTTCAACCATTTGATATGTTTGCGCAAACGGCAAACGTGGAAACGCTCGCCCGACTTGTTTTAAAATAGTGTGAATGCAATGTTAAGGAAAATTTGGATAAAATGACAACTTCGTCTAGGTTCTCCTTCATATTGGAAAATTGGCAAGCAAATTGATGATTCGGTGGGTGAACGGGCAGAATATGGAAAAGGGTTGCTGAAATTTTTGTCTGAAAATTTGACTACAGAATTTGGCAAAGGTTTTACAATCCGAAATTTGCAAACAATTTTGAATTGCTTTGTTGTCATTGACCTTAAAACAGGAAAGCTCACTCATCAAGATGTGGGGCAAATCGATTTTTATGTCCGTTATTATAATGATAAACTGAAATTACCCGAACACAACCCCACAATCGGAATCTTGCTTTGTGCCAATAAAAACGAAACCTTAGCAAAATACTCCGTGTTAGCTGATAACGAACATCTTTTTGCGAGTAAATATATGCTTTATTTGCCAACGGAAGACGAATTGAAGCGGGAAAGGTATTTGTTGGAAGAAAAGGCCGGTGGTGAGGATGAAGTTTATTGCTCATGAAAACTAATGACATCAATTACGATGTCATTAGTTTTTTTAAAGGGATGCAGCCAGTTTTTTATGTACTTTCGCGAATGATAAAATCGGTAAATAGGGTAACATTTTTAGGTTCAAGGTAGGGCTTGTGAATTGATTCAATTAAAATTTCGCAAGAATGGTAGCCAATTTCAAATGACGGTTGCGCGATTGTCGTAATTGTCGGCGAGATGATTTGTGTTAAGTCGATATTATCAAAGCCAACAATCGCAATGTCTTCAGGAATTTTTTTACCAACTTGCTTTACGGCGGTGGCAGCAGCGGCGGCAAAAATATCCGAGCTTGCAAAGATGGCATCAATTTCCGGCTTGTTGTTAAACAAAAAGACTAGTCGCGGGAGCGCCATGGCGTAGTTAATCGTTGATAAGTGGATGATGGCTTCGTCACAGCTGTTAATTCCTGCCTCGCTCAGGGCTTTTTTGTAACCGATTTCGCGGTCGCGAGCATATTTACGATTGAGGGTACCATTGATGAAGGCGATATTTTTTCTACCAGTTGTTAATAAAAAGTTAGTCGCTTGCATGGCTGCTTTGACGTCATCAATCCCAACGTGAGAGATTTTGGCGCTATCCCAATGCTCCGAGCACATGACGAGTGGCCAGCGCTGATTAATTTGCAGAGCAATTTCTAGGCTCGCAATCGCTGATAAGGCAATGATTCCGGCAACGCTGATATCGCGTAAAAGGTTTTCGTAATATTCAAAATCAGCTTGTTCCTCCTTAGCAAGGACAATGGTAATCAGAAAATCGTTCAGTTTAGCAGCTTTTTTAACGCCATCAATAACTGTAGAATTAAAAGGATTAACGAGATCGGGGACTAAAATAACGATGGTTTTACTGCTTTGCGTTTGCTTTTGCCGATTATTTAGTTCGTAGTTTTCGTTGATAATAAATTGCATAACTTTTTTGCGAGTTGCTGGTAAAACGTTAGATTTGTTATTAATAACCCGGGATACTGTTGCTGTTGAAACGTTAGCAAGTTTGGCAATTTCTTTAATCGAAATGTCTTTCATTTTCCGCATAGCAAATCTCCTTCCGATATCGGGCGCTTCAACTATTTGAAGCTAAAGTTCAGACAGTTAAGGGGGCGCCTTATCATTTTACTTGCCAATTTGTTACCGTTTAGCACTTCGCCACCTAAAAAGTCACAAGTTTGTCAAAGTAGTGAGGACACTCAAGATAATTTTTGCTCGATATTCGCTGTTGTTTATATTATACTACTTTTAGGAGATTTTCTCAAGGAAAAGCCGCTAAAGTTTTGAAATTATCACAATAGCACTTTCTTCGGGTTCAGGCGGATAACGTACACAACAGACAGCAATGTTGCGAACATCACAACAAGTAAAGCGCCACCGTAAAAAATCAGAATTGTTGCTAAATCAAGCGATACATCAAAGGCTGTTACCAACTCATCAATCGAAAGTTCGCGAACCCCAACTCCGCCAAAACTCCACATTAAATCATCAGGATCAAAAAACATCGCTGCACTTGGTAATTGGAAGCGTTCACTTTCACTAATCAGCTCGGTTCTAATCAGGGTTTGTGACAGATTTTGCGAAACAAGCTTACCAACAAACACCGCTAAAATAATTCCTGCCAAAGACGTAAGCACAACTTCAAACATAACCTGCATAACAATCTTTGCCTTTTTTTCACCTAAAGCCAAATAAATTCCAATTTCATGACGACGATCCCGTAAAAACAACATAATTACCAAAGTCAAAATCGCCAAAGTTCCGCCAGTTGCAACCAATAAAATCAAGTCAGCCAGCTCTTGCAACGTGACCATCGTTGCCGAAAGCGAAGCAAAGGTTGCGGTTAAATCAACAATCGTCCAAAATTCGGGTAATAATGGTTCAACCGCGCGCCTAAATACCTCTAAATCTAGCGGATCGCTTAAAGTGAAAATCGCATTTATCTCCGGCTCTCCCCGAACAGGCAAACCAAAAAGCGCAAAATTGTCAGCCAAATCCAACTCCTCAATCAGTTGATATCTATTAATTTCGGCATTTTCAGCGACCTGATTTGGAACATAAAGCCGATTAGCAACATTATTCATACGACTCCATTCTTGGTGGCGTTGTTGATTTGTTGCTGTGTCAGGGAAGTTTTGTGGGATTATTTCAAAAATGCCAATTATTTCAAGCTCATAATGCGCCTGCGCCAGAAGATGCGCCTCTGAAAAATTAAAGCCTGTCGACCAATCGAAAAGACTACTGCTAACTGTAAATACAGAACCCACCGCTAAATTATTTACCTGGGCAAAACCTTGCGAAACAATTGCAACCTGCGCGCCTTCGCGGATTTCTAAATCGGTAAACTCGCGACCATCGACAATCCTAATCGTTTCCTCAACGACATCCCACAATGGCGAAGCAGCGACTCCTCTTAAGGCAAAGCTAGCATATTCTTCAGGATAAGTCACTGGACCGCCCATAAAATGCTCAGGTTCATAATTTTTTAGCAAAAAACTACCCACAGTCGAACTAAAATAATAATTAAAATGACTAACATAATCCAGTGCCCCAACCTGCCTAATCATTTCTACTGTTAGATTATCAGGTAGCGCCACCTCGCCTGTCCAAAGAGTATTTTGGATCTCGCGGTCGATTTCAAAAGCAACAATTGGGCGGGTAGCTCTTCTTAAATTAGCATCTGTATTTAAAATTGCTCCTGTTGTTGACAGCGCTCCCGAAATGACTGTGCCGAGAATAAAAACGACTAGAAATAAAATACTTGTCTTAACTGGTTGTCGAAAAATACTAATTAAACTACGTTTTAAAAAATTCATTGATACGATCTCCTTCATCAAATTATTGCCTATTGCCATACCCAAATAACCAGCTCGCTTGCTAAAAATTCATCTCCTAAAGCTTGCCCAACAATTGCAACAGAATCACCTACAGATAAATCGGCAAACGACCCTTCCCAGCGATCTAATTCGTGAAAACCATCAGACGCAACCATTTCAAAGCTCGTATTTGCATCTACAACAATCATCGCCCGCTCATCTGAATGTAAGACTCCGACTTCTGCTTCATTCATCTCTAAATCTTTAGAAATCGTAACGCTTATTTCAAAGTAATCATTACCAACGAACTCAACAATCCCCCAAATTTCTTCATGTTCTGGTAAATCATTAGTAACCGGCTTCACATCTGGTTTCGCATCCGGCATATTTTCACTTGTTTCATTCGGGGCAACATCGCGGGGGCCATTATCTTCATCGGTCGCCTCACTAGCACACCCGCTTAACGTGATTATCGCAATTAGTAGCAATATGATTATTTTTTCCATTAAAAACACCTCAACTTTTTTTATAATGAACAAATTATCGCACATTAAAATCAAGTTAAGGCAAAGCTTNGATAAAGATTTGGTAAAGATGATCGGCAATTTTGTCATGATTTGAAAATGACGCCAAAACACTTGATAGTTGGGCTTGCTCATTTTCATTCTAAATGCTAACTTCAGGGCTTTTTCATCCCTTTTCGATATTCCGTTGGCGTTAAACCATTTACTTTCTTGAAATTCCTATTAAAGCTTTGAACACTATTAAATCCTATTTCATGACAAATCTCCATAATGTTCATATTTGTAGTTCTTAAATATTTCTCCGCTTCTCGAATGCGGATTTGATTAACATATTCTAAAAAGTTAAAATTCGTTTTCTGTTTAATTAATGTTGAACAGTAATTTTTACTAATATTTAGATGATTAGCTAACATTCCTAGTGTTATTTTTTCTTGTAAAGATCTTTCAGTAAATTTCCGTATCTTAACCGTTATGTCGAATTCTTCAACAGCATCAGCTTCTATCGTTTCTAAAACTAGCTCTTTATCAATTAGAACATGGACGCTCCATTCCAAAAATTTTGAAATAATATAAAGCTGATTGAACCCTTTATAATCAGCATACATCATATCCTTAAATATATGCGCTATTCTTTTATCATCAATAATCTTATGATTAAAGCTATAAAAGCACTCTAGCGCATCAACCTTGAATTTTCTGACATCATCAAGCAAAATTTTCACAATGTGCAAAACAGATTCATTTGTTGCTTCTAGGAATGTATGCACTACGTTACTGGCAATAACAAAAAATTCATTTTCATTTATTAATATTCTTTTTCTATCAAGCTCTAAAAGTAGATAACCCTTTTTTACATAAATAATCTCTATCTCAGAATGCCAGTGTCTAAATTGCTCAAAGCCGTAATGAATAACATTTCCTGTTCCGTTTTCTTCAACCTCAATTTTTAAAATTTTACACATACTTCTCACAACTTTTATCACCTCGATATTTTGATAGATTGTTAAATGGATGCCCATGTCATTCTAATCTTTAAAACCCCGAATAGTGTAGCTCATCACCTTTGCTTATGTGGTACTAGAGAATGACATGTGTCTGACAACACTTCACTTATATCCTAGGTTTTATTATAGCATCTTTAAGAGCTAATATGCTACTTATTGTGCTGATTTGTTTTGTTTTTTAGAAATAAATTTTAAAAGTAATCTAAGTCTATGCTTAGATTACTTTTAAATTAAACTACTTTGTAACGGTATTGTCTAATTTCCAATCTAATTTTTCATAAAGTTGTTTTCGAGAATCCATATCTGAAGATAAAATAGCACCTGCATATTTTGCAACATCTTTTGCAACATTCCTTGGAACGACAATTACTCCATCTCCATCTGCTATGATAACATCTCCAGGAATTACGGTTACACCACCGATATTAACCGGAACATCCTTTTGGTCAAATTGT
>JGI990J12352_1000356_pt1 | contig 10396 bp, 9 predicted proteins | sample Intmic4MA4BA4MSA_FD_12352 | JGI IMG/M metagenome (IMG submission 12352) | reverse complement strand
GTCTAGGCAGATGCGGAAAAGGATAGGGATAGAGACGAACGAGCCGTGTTGGCAATTTGTGTGCCTCATGCGCAATCCACGAAATCGATAAAATATTTATTTTCGTAAAGTGGTTAAAAATGGTTTGACTTATTGTGTCGGAATTTGTTATAATAGGTATAGCCTGCGCTGCTGGGCTACTTTTCCTTTGGGAAACATTGAGGATAATAGATTATATGCCGCATTCAGATAAACAAATGATATCATTCTTTCTAACAACAAGGTGTAACCTTTGTTGCGCTTATTGCTACAACATGGAAGAAAGAGAGCAGCTTGATGAAATAACTTTACCGCTAGAGATAGCAAAGGGTGGGATAGACTGGTACTTCAAGAAAAACGCAAGCAGGCATACAAGCAGGCATATAAGATTTTATGGGCCAGGGGAGCCATCTTATGAGTTGCAGTTAATGAAAGATATAACAACATATGCTCGTGAAGTCGGCGGAGCAAGCGTTACAGTTGAAATCCAAACCAACGGCATCTGGAGCATGGGCGCTAGAGAGTGGATACTTGATAACCTAAATATTGTGTGGATGTCATTTGATGGGCTGCCAGAGACTCACAACAAGCTGCGTCCGCTTAATGAAAAATATAAAGATGCCTTTGGAGGACGCTCTTCAGCAGAGATAGTTGAAGACAATACTAAATGGTTGATCCAAAATAAAGGCAACCGTAATCTTGTTGTAGGCGCGCGCGTTACCATGACTGATGACAATATAGCGCAGCAGCGAGAGATGGTGGATTATTTCCATAGTCTGGGCATTAAACACATATGGACAAATCCTCTTTTTCATAGTGTGTGTCGCGAGCCAGTTGTTGGCAATCAAGAGAGGATAGACAAGTTCAAGTTTAATATGCCTTTGTATCTTGAAAATTACATTGACGCATACGAATACGCGAAGTCAAAAGGTTTGTTTTGGGGAAGTTTTCTCATTATAAATTTTGATGGCGAGTGTATTCATCATTGCAGAGCTTGCACTCCGCTTAAAGCCCCGCATCTTACGCCCGATGGATACTTGTCAGCTTGTGACTTAGTGTTGCTGGGCAGCGAGCCGCGACACATGGAACCATTTGTTTTTGGCAAATGGAATGAAGCGACAAAGCAATTTGACATTTGTCAAGATAAGGTAGATACTTTACTTAGGAGGCAAGCGGGACACATAAAAATGGAACACTGCCAAAAATGTGTGGCAAAAAACCATTGTGCAGGTTATTGCCCTGGCGAAGTTCTAAACGAGACAGGAACGCTCTACGGACAAAAAAACATGGCTTGTTTAGGAGTGAGAACATTGTTCAAAAGGCTGGGCAAGCTAGAAAAGTTTGACCTGCTACACCCATAAAAAATTCAAGGAGAATTAAAAAATGAAAAAAACAGCACTAGTAACAAGTTGCGGATTTGGTGTCCGCGCAAAAGAGGTTTGTGCGCAACTTCTAGCAAACGGATATGAAGTTGTCGTAGTAAACGAAAAGCCGTATGAGCCTGAAATTAAAAATGCAAAATTGATTTTTGAGCAGGCGGATTTCAATTCGCAAGAAAGCATAGACCAGCTTTTGGCAAAATTGAAAAAGTGGCAATTTAATGCAATAGTTAATTGCCATGACTCACTAGCATTTGTCGGTGATTTTTTGAGGCATGATTTCTCTGATTTTAATTATGCGGATTTTGCCAAAGTGCTTAATTACAATGTTGTTTCAATAGCCGCAATTTGCATTGGTCTAAAGGACAATATTGTTGCTGGTGGTTGTGTTGTGAATATTACAAGCAGCGCAGCGAAAGAGGGCGGCTTTGTGACAATTGCTTATAATGCGAGTAAGGCAGCCGTTGAAAACATGAGCAAATCATTGGCTAATAACTTTGGTCTCTATAAAGGGATAAGGGTAAATTGCGTAGCACCAGGGTGGATACCAAAGAGTTCTGGCGTAGCTGCTGCTGGAACAAGAGCGCTGGCAGATGCAATGACACCAGTAATACCAAGTGGGCAAAATACTGATTTAGCAAAAGCAGTTATAGATGTCATAAATAATTCTTCAATAAATGGAGCTACCATTGTGGTGGATGGTGCAATCTCAAGTAGCTATCTTCCATATATGCTAGAATCACTGCTTGAAAAAAATGACTCTACTGTCTCTGCCGCAATGGACATGATAACCGAAGCTATTTCTAAGGAAAGAGCTAAATTGAGCGAATAATAAATCTAGGGGATAGATGCCATATGGGTAAAAAAAATAATGATAAAAAGACAAGAGTGCAGATTATCACCATAATTGTCAATTTAGCGGTTGCCGTTGGCGCAATTTTAGTTTTAGTGTTTGTTGACGATATAGGCGCAAGATTTGCAGTGCTTACTGCCACTATAGCTGCTTCTTTGGCAGTTTTACAAGTTGTGATGGGCTTGTTTTTTGGGGAGCGAAATGAGCTAGCAGAAAACAGCCACAAAGAGATTAGTCGCAAACTTGAGCAAATTGATGGAGCAATAAAGATAGACAATGTTTTTAAGCAGATTTCGGAACTAGATGACGGCGAGCAAAAAGTTGCCTATAAAAAACATATCGATAATTTTGTTGTGACAATGATGAATCGTATAAGCGGAAAGCGTAGCGGTGCTCTAACAAGATTAGACTATTATGCCGAATTGCAAAAAGCAGCGGAGCTTATAAAGCGGGATAAAGAAAGCTGGAAAGGAAAAGGCGATTACCCTGGCAAAATTTGGGCTTTGACATTCTGGCAAGATGATGAAATTGATTTTACGGACGATAGCGAGAGCAAGTGGATAACTACGATGGCAGAATTAGATTTGCTACTGAGTATCAAGACAGAGAGGATAAGCGTTTTTCAGTATAAAAAAGAACTATTGCAGAGGCAAGTAATTGACGACAGCGTTAAAGTGTTTCTTAAGAAGCTTGCTTATTACTGCGCGGATAAAGACGAAGATAAAGACACGCCACTAGAAGACAGGAAGTTGTTAAATACAACAGTTTATGGGATAAACGACATCCTCACCCTAACTAACGAAGAACAGGAATGGATAGGGAAAGGTTTTTTTGCTATCATGCTTGCGAATGGAGATATGCGACTTATCAGAGCTGTCAGTTTGGACAATAAGAATGCTAGCACGCTAGGAGGCGAAATAGATTTTGATAGCGAAAGAGTTGCAAGGCTTCAAGTTATTTGGGAGGGGCTCAAGTCAAGGAAAATAGTCCCATACCTAAATCAAGTATGCAGCGATGAAATCAAGGCTGAGATGAAAAGACTTAAATTTCAAGGTATAAGTTAATATGATAGAGATTATAGTCAAAAAGCGAAATAGCGATATTGAAGAAATAGCGAGGGCAGTGAAATTAAGCCTTTGTGATTTTGGTGATGTCAAAAAATTCATTTTATCTAATCATGAATTGTTAGATGATAAAACGCACTTTATTGTTGATGATATTGATACATTAAAGGAGTTGTTTAATAGCGGGCGCGGACTCGTCTATGGCATAAAAATAGGCGAAAAGCTAATTGCTGTGCAGGCCATGGATTATAACAGAGAAGATTATCTTAAGTTCAAGAAGGTTTTTAGCTGGCTTGGTAAAAAAGATGAAGTAATGGAAATTGGTTGGGCGATGGTTACCCCTGAGTATCAAGGAAATAAATTGACGCATATTTTAATGGGAATGCTGGAGCGTGATGCGCACGAAGAGACGGGCAGCAGATTTGTGGCAACAACTGCACATCCACACAACATCAGTAGCCTTTTTGTGTATTTGAAAAACGGTTATTTAGGATATAAAATTAAAGAGCATTACGATAACATTAGAATGTTTCTGTTAAAAGATATTAGGCGCTCAATAACTCTTGAGATAAGCGAGACCAGCTGGTGTGATTGTATGGATATAGACTCATGTAGAAAAAAGCTTGATGAGGAGTTGATTTGCTGCAATGTAGAAAAAATAGGAGAGCAAATTAGGTTAGTATTTACATCAAAAGAATAGCCTAAGACAAGCAACTTTTTATGGATATGAGGCATATAACTTACGATATAGATGACCATATTGTGGAGTTGAGAAACGCGGTGTTTATCAAAGAACAGGGTATATCTATCGTTGATGAGTACGAGGACAATGAGAAAGAATACATTCATCTTAGCGAATTTTTTGAGGATAAATTGGTCGCTTATGCTAGAATGAAAGTTATACTTCCCATTGCATTTGTAGGCAGAGTTGCAGTGTGCAAAAGTTTTCGTAGCAGAGGTTATGGTAGGAGCATAATGTCTTTTGCTGAAGACGAAGCTAAAAAGAGAGGTTGCGCTAGCGTCCAAATGCACGCTCAAATCCAAGCACAAGCTTTTTATGAAAAAATAGGCTATATAGTTGATGGCGAGAAATTTATGGAGGCAGGGATACCGCACATTAAGATGACAAGGAAGCTGTAGCGTTTGCAGCTTGGATACCACAAGAGGCAAGCGAGTTGTTTGCCTTTTTGTCTAAAAAAGGTATTATTATAAAGATGAGGCTAACACCATATCATGCTAAATACTTGGCGATGGGGCTAAGAAGTGCTAAGAGTGGCACTATAGAAAAGTTGATACCCGTGCTAAGCAGTGCGGATATTGAGATTTTGCCGCATCAAATCGAGGCGGCGCTTAGAGTGCTGCGCAATCCATATAGCAAGGGATTTATACTTTGCGACCAAATGGGTCTGGGTAAGACCATAGAGGCGGGCATTATCATTGCGCAGCGCTACAGCGAGAGCAGGCGAAAGATATTGCTTGTAACTCCAACGCACCTAGTCGCACAGTGGTAAGCAGAGATAGAGGACAAGTTTGGGTTGCCTGTGGTATTGGTAGACAGCAAGGCGGCGCTGGAAGAAAAGGGCGACACAAATCCTTTTAGCCATGACGGAGTGGTGCTAACCACATATAATTTTGCAGCCGACAACGCGGATGCAATCAAAGAGGTAGAGTGGGACTTGTGCGTGTTTGAAGAGGCGCATCGCTTGCGCAAGGTCTACAGCGACACAAACAAAATAGCAATGGCACTCTATGAGGCGACAAAGGGGCGGCAGAAGTTGCTGCTCACCGCCACACCCATACATAACAGCGTTATGGACATTTATGGGCTAGTCAATTTTATTGACGACAACATATTCGTAGATGATGAAGTTTTTTATAAGAGATACTTTAACAACCCAGAATACTACGGAGAGCTGGCGGAGCGGATAAAGAATGTCTGCTTTAGGACGCTGCGGCAAGATGTAGCCAAGTATGCAAAGCTAACCAACCGAATTCCAAAGACAATAGAGTTTGAACTTTCGACCAAAGAGAATGAATTATACGACAGGCTGGCGGCAATGGATAATGCAGCGGAGGAATACGCAGAGGTAAAGGGCATATACGACCTTTGTAAGTCTATCACTAAAAACGCAAAAGGCGATGCATTCATGAGCGCGCTAGCTCAAGCCTTGGCCGAGCTAAAGGATAAGGGAGCTAATCGCAAGGCAGTAATCTTTACCGAAAACAAGACCACCCAAGCCTACTTATACGAGCTACTCAAAGCCAAGTACAAAAACAAGGTAATGCAATTCAACGGAAGCCACAGCCGAGACTACGACAAGATAGCCAGATTTAGTAAAGATATAGATATCCTAGTTGCTACCGACATTGCAAGCGAGGGATTTAACTTCACTCATTGTAGCCTAGTCGTCAACTATGACCTGCCGTGGAATATCCAAAAGATAGAGCAGCGGATAGGACGCTGCCATCGCACAGGACAGAGGCACGATGTTATAGTCCTTAACTTCCTAAACAAGCACAACTACGCAGATATCCGTTTTATGGAGCTAGTGACCAAGCGGCTGCGTCTCATCAAAGGCGTGTTCAATCAAGGCGATGATTTGATGGGCGACTTTGAAGAGAGTGTGGGCAAGATAATGTTTAATGCGCGCACCAAAGATGCAATCGACAAAGCCTTTGATGCTCTTCAACAAGAGCATAGCAGCGAGATTAAAAAGGCGCGCCAAAAGACTAAAGACGATATAATCCGCAGCTTTGATGACACGCTACTAAGCAAGATTGAGTTTATAGGCGATGAGGTCAAAGCCCTAAGCCAGCAATTCAATGATACGCTTTGGGCAATCACCAAATATGCGCTGGGCAGTTTAGCATCGTTTAATGAGGCGGAGCGCAGCTTGATGATAAAAGGCTCATATGAGGGTTACTACCCAAGAGAACTAATCTACAAAATGGATGCGAGCGAGCGCAAGGGTCGGCGATACGGCATAAACAACCCGCTTGCCAAAAAGGTGCTAGACACTTGCGAATTCAAGCGACTATACAGCGGCAGCGTGAGGGTAGCGGGCGAAAAACCGCTGCGCGCGCTGATAGGATTATACCAAGTATCGTTGTTGATAGGTTATACCTACGAGAGATACACACGCTTTATTGGAGTAGCAAATGACGGCAGAGTGATGAGTCACGAAGAATGCGAGGCGCTATTTAATCTGCCTGTGACTAAATATCAAGACGGATACAAAGATGAGGACGGAGTGCATGAATTTGTGCGTGAAGAAGAGCAAGAGCGGCTGGATAAAATTTTTGAAACGCACAGAGATATGCTGTTTGCCGCGATGCAGCAAGACCACCAATCCTATCTAAGTGATGAGATAGCGCGACTAACTGCCTACAACGAAGATAAAAAACAAAAGCTGGATGCGGACATAGAGCGACTAGCCAAAGAGATAAATGAGCTAACCCATAAGCAAAACAAAGCAACAGACTTTGAAGAGCGGCTAATTCTAAAGCGGCAGATAGCCGAGTTAGATAAGAAGAAAAAGCAAATCGAGGGTGCATTATTCTTTGATAAAATGCAATTAGATGCTATACTAGAAGAGCAAGTCGGCGCACTAAAAAGCACAGTTGCTCAAAAAGCAACCACTCGCCCCGAATTTTATCTTAATTTTGAGGTAGAAACGCTAGGAGAAACCATATGAGTCATCTTGACCTAGAAACAGAGGAACTGCTCCATGAAATTTTGGAAAGCAAAAAAGAGTTCCCGCAAATTTTAATGGATAAATTAAAAGGTCTTGCCAACATAGATGATGAGCAAAGACTAAGAGCAAAAATGAAAGCGCTCGTTGACGGTGGCTACATCACTTTGAAGTATGCAGGAGTTAGTCCCATGTTTGGCGAAATTGAACAAAAAGGACGCAGCTATTTTGTTATAAAAGAGCAAGAGGAAACTAAGCGCTTTAACACTTGGGAAAAGTTGCTTTGGAGATTATTAAAATGCAAAACACAATGTGGTGATGTTGTTTCAGTAAACTTCATACAGCTAACAGGAGATGAGGAGATTACATTGCGCAAGCTTAAGGAATTAGGCTTGATTATAAATTATAGGCGCTTAGGGATGGAGGGAGTAGGCTTTGATTTTTCGTATGATGGTTTACATTATTTTGAGGGCAGGCAGGCTGTTATTTCCGATTACTACGGAGGCACTCCGATTATAAACAATAACATGAATTTTTATGGCGATGTGAGCAACTCAAATATTCAGCAAGGCACCACAAGCTCAAATCAGGCAACTAGTATATACCCCGATGTTGAAAGCATAGTGGCAGCGATACGCAAGGATATAGAGACTTATAACTTAAAGCCCGAAGAAAAGGAAGAATTGCTAGAGATGGCAGACGATGCCGAGAAAGCACATAAAGAAAAGAAGCCCAACAAATTAAAATCAATATTACTTGGGATAGGCAGGTTTTTGAAGGATGTTGCCGTAGGTGTTGCAGCAGGAGTTCTAGCTCATCAAATCACATACTAGGAGATAATCAAATGAAAATGGACGGAAAAACAATGGATATTACCGCAGCGCACATAGATGCGCTAAAAGAATTATTCCCCACAGTCGTGAGTGAGGGGAAGATAGATTTTGACAAGCTCCGTCTCATCTTAGGTGATGCGGTGGTTGACGAATACGAAAACTATGCCTTTACATGGAAAGGCAAGAGCGATGCCGTGCGCCTAGCGGGCAGCCGCAGCTTAGGCACACTTCGCCCAAGCATAGATGAAAGCGTCAATTGGGATATAACGCAAAACCTTTATATAGAGGGCGACAACCTAGAGGTGCTAAAGCTACTCCGAAAAGCCTACTTTGATAAAAAGGGTATAAAGATGATTTACATTGACCCGCCATACAACACGGGCAATGACTTTGTGTACGAGGACGACTTCGCTGACAATATTGCAAACTACAAGGCGATAACAGGACAGGCGACTAAGAGCAACGCAGAGACAGTAGGCAGGTATCATACAAATTGGCTAAACATGATGTATCCAAGACTCTTGGTTGCAAGGACATTGCTTAAAGACGATGGTGTGATTTTTATAAGCATAGACGACCATGAGGTAGAAAATCTAAAGAAGATTTGCAATGAAGTTTTTGGCGAGAATAACTTTGTTGCTCAATTCAATTGGAAAGGAAGAGGTGGCAGGCAAGACTCAAAGACCTTTGCCGTTATACATGAGTATATTTTGTGTTATGCAAAAAACATAGATGAATTTGACGCAGGCGAAGAAATTAAGCAAGGCGATGTTTATCCAAAATTTGATGAGGCAAAGAAGCGCAATTATAAGACACAGCTTTTAAGAAAATGGGGGTCTAATAGCAAACGCAGCGACAGACCTAACCTGTTTTATGCCATAAAAGCTCCAGATGGGAGCGATTTGTTTCCAATGTTAAGCGAAAAAGAAGATGGTTGCTGGCGCTGGGGTCAATCACGCATGAGAGAGGCTATTGAAAATTGCGATATTGAATTTGTCAAAAACAATGGCGTTTGGGTAGCTTATGAAAAAATCTATGAGCCAAAAGAGGGCGAGGAAGATACAAAAAAATATACCACATGGATAGATAATGTGGGAGTTGGCACAGGCTCTGATATGCTCAAAAAGTTATTTGAGGGGAAGGTGTTTGATTATCCAAAGCCTGTGGATTTGATAAAGCTACTAGCGAGCATGGCTAATGTAGCAGACGATGACATAATTTTGGACTTCTTTTCAGGGTCAGCAACAACCGCTCATGCTGTGATGCAGTTAAACGCAGAGCATGGAGGCAGCCGAAAGTTTATAATGGTTCAACTTCCGCAGACGACTGACGAAAAAAGCGAAGCCTATAAAGCGGGATATAAGAATATTTGCGAGATAGGTAAAGAGCGCATCCGCCGAGCGGGCGCAAAGATAGGCAAGGACGATATAGGCTTTAGAGTATTCAAGCTAGACACTTCTAACATCAAAAAATGGGATACTACACCGATGAAAGATAGAGGATTAGAGGAATTAGTCAATCGTCTCAATGATATGGTGGATAGCGTAAAAGCGGACAGAGATGACCTAGATATCGTATTTGAGATTATGCTAAAGCTGGGTCTCAAGCCAACATACAATGTCGCCAAGAAAGAATTGCACGGCAAAAACTTTTACATCGTGGGCGACTTGCTTTTGCTTATCTGCCTAGACAAAGATGTAACAGTAGAGATAGTAGAAAAGGTTGTGGCGGATTATACACCAGGGACTTTGGTGCTTGCAAACCGCAGTCTAAAGGATGAGACAGCTCTAAGCAATATTGAGCTTGCCCTTAAAGAGCGCAAGATTGATTTAAGGATAATCTAAACATATGGCGATGAAGATACAATTTGAAAATCAGGATTATCAAGACGCGGCAGTTGCGGCGGTAGTAGACTTGTTCAAAGGACAAAAGAGTGAACAGGGTACTTTTAGCGTGAGCATGAGAATCGGTGGCGCGGGCATTGAGGACAAAGGTGCAAGCAACAAACTTAATATATCCAAAGAACAACTACTAAAGAATCTGCAAGAGGTGCAAAAGCGCAATAAGCTAGCAATAAGCGAGAGCCTTGAGGCTTTGCATTTTTGCGTAGAGATGGAGACAGGCACGGGCAAGACCTTTGCTTTTATCAAAACAATTTTTGAACTTAACAAGCAGTATGGCTACACCAAGTTTGTAATCGTAGTACCAAGCATAGCGATACGAGAGGGAATCAATAAGTCCTTTGAGATGACGCATGACTTTTTTCAAAGGGAATACGATAACACAGAATACAGCCATTTTGTGTTTGATAGCAGCAAAAAGCAGGCGCGCGGCTTTGCAGTTAATACCAACATAGAAATAATGATAATCAATGTGGATGCCTTCAAGAAAGACACCAACCTATTCAACAGAGGCGCAGAGGACAATGATGACGAAAGCCCAAGAGCCTATATATCGGGGACGAATCCAATCGTTATAATTGACGAGCCGCAAAGCACAGTCAACACCGACAAGGCAAAGGCAGCCATAGAGAGCCTTAACCCGTTATGCGTTATTA
>JGI990J12352_1000355_pt1 | contig 10422 bp, 5 predicted proteins | sample Intmic4MA4BA4MSA_FD_12352 | JGI IMG/M metagenome (IMG submission 12352) | reverse complement strand
CAGCTTTAAGGTTACCACAAACAGGATTAACGCCAAGAAATGTGTTGCTGATTGGATTTGGTTTATTGTTCGGGGCAGTTGTAACGTCTCATCTGAAAAAAAAGATGTCTAGTAATGATTTAGAGTAGTCAGTTGAAATGTTTTGAAAAATAAATTTTAATTAAGATTTTTCGATGTCAATGATGTCAATTTTTAGAAATAAACACCAAAAGGGCTATCTTGCTAAGTGAAAAAGCAAGATAGCCCCTTTTTGTGCAATGTTGATAAATTATGCTTTTGCAAATTGACTCTCATAAAGCTTTCTATAATAACCACCTTCAACTTCCATCAGTTCATCATGCGAACCAGCTTCTTGCAAGACACCTTGGTTGATATAGAAGATACGTGATGCGTTTTTAATTGTCGATAAACGGTGGGCGATAATAAATGAAGTTCGCCCTTCGAGTAAGCGGTCGAGTGCGGATTGTAATAAAGCTTCTGTTTTGGTATCAATACTTGCTGTTGCTTCGTCGAGAATTAAGATTTTCGGGTCGGCAAGTAATGTTCTGGCAAAGCTTAATAATTGTCTTTGACCAGCCGATAAATTACTTCCACGCTCATTGATTTCGGTTTCGTAACCGTCTTTCATTTGGCTGATAAACTCATGAGCCTGAACGGCTTTCGCAGCAGCGATAACCTCTTCTTCAGTTGCATCGAGTTTTCCGTAGCGGATATTCTCAAGAATTGTCCCTGAGAAGATGAAAGTATCTTGTAACATGACGCCCATTTGTGATCGTAGTGAATCTAGTTTCACTTTACTAATATTCTGGTCGTCAATCGAAATTGCTCCAGAGTTAATGTTATAGAAACGAGAAACAAGATTGATAATCGTTGATTTCCCAGCACCTGTTGGACCGACTAAAGCAATTGATTCACCCGCTTTGACATCGAAGTCTAAACCTTTCAAGATTTCAGTTTCTTCATAACCGAAACGAACATTATCAAAACGAATATCACCTTTGATCGTTGGCATTTCTGTTGCATCAGGGGCATCTTTTACCGCTGGAATTTCATCCATTGTTTCAAAAATTCGCTCAAGGTAAGCCGAACCAGTTACCAGCGAGTTGTAGAAGTTTCCGATGTTGACAATTGGATTCCAGAAGCTACCAAGTAGGGCAGTAAATGCAATAATAATCCCCAGTGATACATCACCGAAATGTAATGCCCCAATGATATAAACCATTGCTGTTGCGAGAATTGCAACTATTTGCACGGCTGGGTGCATCATAAACATAATCGCAACTGCTTTGAGCCATGCCGTACGGTATTCGCCTTGAACTTCATCGAAGATATCTGTATTTTCCTTTTCACGCACAAACGACTGTGACGTTCTAATCCCAGCGATACTTTCATGGATATAGGCATTCATATTTGATTGTTTGTTAGAAAGCAGTTGGAAGTTTCGACGCTGAGCATTTTTAATTAACAGAACAATCACTACTAGAACAGGAATAAATAACAAACTGTAAAGTGTAAAGCGGACATCGGTTGTAAACATCAGAATTAATGCGATGACGATACTGAATAAATCAGAAATCAAGTTGATTAACCCGTTTGAGAAGAGGTCAGATAAGGTATTAATGTAGTTAACCACGCGAATCAAAATTTTTCCATGCGGACGTGAGTCAAAAAAGTCAAATGATAGTTTTTGGAGATGGGAAAATAAATCAAGACGAATATCACGGAGGACATTCTGACCGATTTTAGCAATATTGCGAATTCGGTAGCTGGCGCAGAGTCCACTAATTATGACTGATGCTGCAAAAATCCCACCGAGCATTAATAAATGTGTCGTGTCAGCGTTTGGAATTGCGTAATCGATTGCCTGTTGGATTAAGAGGGGACTAATTAAACCAGCAATATTAGCAATTAGAATAACCACAAGGGCGAGCATAACCGATTTACGATACGGCTTAACGTAATTAAGAACGCGTTTTAAATCTTGGATGCTTAACTGTTCTTCCAAATCCTCATCAACATTGAACGTATTACGTTTTGTTTTAGTATTTTTATTTTCAACTTTCTCGGACATTATGCAACGCCTCCTTTCGCCTCAAGCGACTGGTTTGCTTGTGTACCAATTTGTTCATTATAAACGGTCGCATAATAACCACCATCAGCCATTAATGAATCGTGATTTCCACGCTCAACGATTTCACCTTTGTTAAGAACCAGAATCAAATCCGCATCTTTAACCGATGATACGCGGTGGGCGATGATAAAGGTCGTTTTGTCAGCGCCGACTTTTTGTAAATCTTGCTGAATCTTATATTCAGTTTCCATATCAACGGCACTCGTTGTATCATCAAGAATTAAGATTGACGGGTCTTTTAGTAATGCACGCGCGAGTGATAATCTTTGTTTTTGACCACCAGATAATCCAGTTCCACGTTCGCCAACGACTGTGTCGTACCCGTCCGACAAGTTTTCGATAAAGCTGTGAGCATCCGCAAGTTTAGCGACTTCCGTGATGCGCTCCATGCTTGCTTGCGTGTTGGCAAAGGCAATATTGGCGGCGGTTGTGTCAGAAAATAGGAAAACATCCTGCATAACTGTTGAGATTGAGTCTCGTAATAAGCGGACATTCCAATCCTTAACATTCTTTCCATCGACTAAAACTTCACCATGGGTGGCATCATAAAATCTTGAAATTAAGCTGACCATTGTTGATTTGCCAGAACCAGTTTCACCAAGAATTCCGACCGTTTCACCTGGTTGGGTTTTAAACGAAACGTTTTTCAATACGGTAACAGAATCATCATCTTCAAAGTGGAAACTAACATCTTTAAACTCAATAAACCCTTTAATAGGTGCAACTTCTTCAGAAGTATTAACTGCTGCGAGCGGGATTTTCGGTTCAACATCCATCATTTCCTTGATTTTTTCGAGTGACGCCAAGCAACGTTGCATATCGTTTAGTAACCAACCAAACATTCGCATTGGCACCGCTAGCATCCATAAGAAGCCATTAAATACGACTAAATCAGGAATGCTCAACCGACCATTAATCACGAATAAACCACCGACTAATAAAACGATTACGCCCAAAATCCCTGATAATGAATCCAAAACTGGTAGATATTTAGCCCAAACTCGTGCCGAGGCAAGGTTCTTTGTTCGGAAGTCAAGATTTTGCTTTTGAAATTTCTCAACTTCAAAATCTTCGCGGGCAAACGCCTTTACAACGCGGTTACCACCAATATTTTCTGCAACTACCGAATTCAACGCCCCAAAACTTTCACGAATATTTGCGAAAGTTGGTCGCACATTTTTAACAAGATGATAAGCGAAAAAGCCGATAACTGGAACAACGAGTAGTAATGCGCCAGTTAAAATTGCATCAATCCGAACTAACATAATCAGCGACAACGAGAGCCACATTGCATTTTCAAATAAGCTGTAGAATACCCATGCAACAAAGTGACGAACCGTTTCAATATCACCTGTCATTTTTGCCATAATATCCCCAACACGATTTGCCGAGAAATAATCAAAATCCATCTCATGTAACTTTATATATAGATCACGACGAAGCTGACAAGTTGCATCTTGGCTGATCGTTTCAAATAGCATACGAAAGCACCAAATGAGCGCCATCCGACCAAAAACGAGTCCAACCATTAACGTAACGAGTGGCATCAAATGAGCAATCCGATAAGCACTATCTGAATAGTAAGTGTTAAACACATTCTCAACTATTTGACCGATAATCAACGGTCCTGCAATCGAAGCAACTGAGGCAACGACAACTAAAAACAACCCGAAAGCCATCTTCCATTTATGTGGATTGACATAATTTTTCCAAAGCCAGATAACAAAATTCATAAAAATCACATCCTCTATTACTAAAATGATTTAAAACATCAATGTATATATTATACTTGTTATTTTTACTAAAACAAGCCCTATCTGTTACATAAGTCGAAACTTGTATCAAAAATGATTCCGAATACAAAAGAACAGGTTTTCCAATTAATTTTGAAATTCCTGCTTTAGTGTTTTTAAAGATTATCCTGTATTTCGCAAACCTGCAGCAATTCCATTAATCGTTAAGAGTGTTTGTGTCAACAATTCTGCATATAATTTTTCATCAAGTTCGCAGGTATTGTGCAACGCTTTTAACAGGTCAACTTGCAGGTAATTCAATGGGTCAACAAACGGGTTGCGATAGTGAATCGACGCCTGAATCTGCGGAAAATGTTCCATCAATTCTGAAACCTCTGAAATTGCGAGCACCATTTGTTTTGTTAATGCAAATTCTGTTTTGATAATATTAAAAATGCGGTCAGCTTCGACTGGGTTAGTCGCCAATGGAATATACGCCGCAGCGATTTTCATATCGGCTTTCATCAATGCCATATGCAAATTATCAATAATCGCTGTGAAGAATGGCCATTCCTTATATAATAGTCGCATCATATCGAGATTTCGCTCATCTTTCGAGGCGAACGCCGAAAGTCCAGTCCCAGCCGCAAACCATCCTGGGAGCAACTGGCGGTTTTGCATCCAACCAAAAACCCACGGAATCGCCCTTAGTCCCTCAAAAGTAAGGTCAGTTTGACGTTTCATTGGACGTGACCCGATATTTAACGACCCAATTTCGTTTAATGGTGACACCTCACAATAATAGTCAAAAAAGGCATTATCCTCAAAAACCAGTGAGCGATATTTTTTTAAAGATGCCTCAGCAATTTCGTTCAATGTGTTCAGCCAAGTCTCGTTTTGATAAATCGGTTGATCTTCTGCCCCAATTTTTAAGGATTTGGTGACTTCTTGTAACAGGGTTGATGCCGCTTGTTCCAAGCTTCGCATCGCAATCCCAGTTAACAAATAACGTGATGCCAAAACTTCTCCTTGTTCGGTGATTTTGATGCCACTGGTAACAGTTTGGGTCGGTTTTGACAAGATACTGCGATTCAAAGGTCCACCACCGCGACCTAAAGAACCACCGCGACCGTGAAAAAATTTAATCTGAACTCCGTATTCACTCGCTAGTTGGTTGATTTCGATTTGTGCTTGATAAAGTTTCCAGTTCGCCGCCAACGTCCCACCGTCTTTACTACCATCGGAATATCCGAGCATAACTTCTTGCTGGTCACCAAGGAGTGATAGATGATTCCTGTACAAGGGCATCTCGAATAATTCCCGCATAATCTGTTGACCCGCTGTCAAATCGTCAATCGTTTCAAGCAACGGTGAGATGTTGAGCGTGCTAGTCACATTTCCATCAGGATGTAAATAATATAATCCAACTTCTTTCGCTAATACTAAAACCTCTAAAATATCACTTGCTGTTTGTGTCATACTAATCAAATAAATCGGAATTGCTACAGGACCAAACTCGTTATGCGCTTGTTTAATCGTCTTAAACGTCGCAATAATCTCACGTGTTGATGCTGAATAACTCTCACCTGGCAATAACATCGGTCGTGGATCGACTAAAACACTATTTAAAACCTTTACTTTGCAGGCATCTGGCAAAGTTGCATAATCTTGACATAGGTTAACTTTTGCCAAGATTTCCGCAATCGCATCTTCATGTTCCCCGCTATGATTTCTAATCTCTAATGAGGCAAGATGGAAACCAAATAATTCAATCTGGCGAATAAACCGATTAATTCGGCGCAGTTCATCCTGTGATGGTAAATGGTGTTTCAAACTCTCACGAATAATTTCTAGTTCTTTTAGGAGTTCATCTGTCGATGAATACCCATTAGTACTCACGCCCACTTGCATCAACCGATATCGCATAAACGTCAAAGCACGCCGATATATCTCACTCGCCACCGGATGACGGTCGCTCTCGTTAAGATATTGCGTCTCTTTGGTCGCAACTAAATCAACTAATTCAGCGCTAACCTCAATCCGCGTGGTACAATAACTATAACGGTCGATTAAATAATCAAATGCTACTAAATATTTTTGCAACACTAAATTGCGTTGCAACTCAAGCGTGCGCCAAGTTACGTCATGTGTTACGAACGGATTACCATCGCGATCACCACCAATCCAGCTCCCAAAGCGCAGGAAGTTCGGGACTTTCCAAAAATTTCCTGGGAAATGACGTCGCAGACTAATTTCTAATTCACGATGAACATCGGGAATTATTTCAAAAAGTGTCTGATCAAAGTAGTACAGTCCACTTTTAACCTCATCTGGAACCGTCGGTTTCGTCGTGTGTAACTCATTTGTTTGCCACAAAAGAGCAACCTCGTTCAGGATGTTTTCTTTGATGAAATCAAGCTCTTTGACCGTTGCCATCGGGTTATCCAATTCTTTCAGTCGTAAAGCTAATCGCTTTTGAATCACTAAAATTTGCCGTTTCGTCGCCTCAGTTGGATGAGCCGTCATAATCAACTCTAATGAAAGGTGCGGTAACGCTCGTTGGATATCAAGGGCACTATAACCCGCTTCTTTCAAATTCAAAACCGCATTTTCAATTGAAAATGGTTGGTTGGTTTTAGTATCTTCTAATTGATATTGCCGATTACGTCGAATCCGATGGTTTTGCTCCGCCACATTAATCAGATGAAAAAACGTCGCAAACGCCCGAATAACATCTTGCCTGATCGTGCCATTCAACCCACCAATTTCTGCGCGCAACTCATGATACGCATCCCCGCTACTATCAAAACGCGCCACCTTTGAAAGATCTTTTATTTTTTCGACCGTTGCAACTAAATCTGCCCCACCATGCGTCATGATTACTTCACCAAGCATATCAGCTAATAATTCAATATCTCTATTTAATAATAAATCCATATTACATCAACCGCCTATCAAAACGTTGTATTTTGATTATATCAGAAAGTTCTTGTAATCGCCACCCTGTTTTGATATTATATAGATAATAGGTTTTAAGGAGGTCAATTATGGGAAAATATTTTGGAACGGACGGGATTCGTGGGGTGGCGAATACGGAATTATCAATCGAGCTAACAATGAGATTAGGACGTGTTTTAGGGGCACGTTTAGTACAAGATAATCCAAGACCAAAAGTCTTAATTGGTCGTGATACAAGAATTTCGGGTGAAATGTTAGAAGGGGCGTTAATTGCGGGGCTTATTTCTTCTGGTGCAAGTGCCATGAAATTAGGTGTTATTTCGACACCAGGGGTGGCTTATTTAACGAAAAGCCTTGACGTGCAAGCGGGAATCATGATTTCAGCATCGCATAATCCAGTTGAAGATAATGGCATTAAAATTTTTCAAGCAGATGGTTACAAATTAAATGATGCAATTGAGGCTGAATTTGAAGCCCTTTTAGATGCGGAAGATATATTGCCCCGACCAGTTGGCGCGGAAATTGGGATAGTAGAAAGTTACAAAATGGGTGCGGATAAATATATTAACTTTTTAAAAAATACCATTGACGATGATTTGGCAGGGTTCAAAATCGCACTCGACCCAGGACACGGAGCAGTATCGAGTATTGCTCGTCAATTATTCTCTAGTTTAAATGCTGAAGTTGTAACAATTGGCGCTAATCCGAATGGTCTAAATATTAATGATAATGTTGGTTCAACGCACCCTGAACAGCTGCAAGAACTAGTTAAAGCTGAAAATGCAGATTTTGGTTTCGCTTTTGATGGTGATGCCGACCGTCTCATAGCAGTCGATGGTAATGGCGAAATCGTTGATGGGGATCAAATTATGTTTATCCTCGGTCGTCACTTACACGCACAAGGGAAATTAAAAGATGGTATGATTGTTTCGACAGTGATGAGTAATCTGGGTTTCCATAAAGCGGTTAAAGAAGCGGGAATACATACGGCAATTACAGCGGTTGGTGACCGTTATGTATTAGAAGAGTTAAAAGCTAAGGGCTATTCTCTCGGTGGGGAGCAGTCAGGTCATATTATTTTAATGGATCACTTGCAAACAGGTGATGGAATGCTGGCGGCGGTACAGTTAGCGAGCGTGATAAAAGAATCGGGGCAAAAATTAGCTGATCTGGCAAACGATATGCCGAAGTTTCCGCAATTACTTGAGAATATACGCGTCATTGATAAAGCTGCAATTTGCGCTAATCCAGAAGTTTTAGCGAAAATCGCAGAAGTTGAAACGGAAATGGCTGGTAATGGGCGTGTTTTAGTCCGAGCATCTGGTACGGAACAGTTATTACGTGTTATGGTCGAAGCTGAAACGGATGAATTATGTCAAAAATACGTTTCGAGTATTATTGAAGTAGCAAAACGAGTTTGTTGACAATAAATTAGTATAGCATTCATGCCATTTTAATTTGTCGCACTGCGTTGAGTTTACAGAATCTTAACAAAAAATTAACAATGAATTGATTATTCTAGTTACATAAACTGTTATACTATCGTAACAACTAGAAACAAAAAAGGAGGAAATTAAATAATGAAGTTCAAATATTTAAGAGTTATTTTAACAATGATTTTCGCTGTATTTGTTGTTGCTTGCAGTGCTGAGGAGTCACCTACTGTGCTGTTTCAAGAAGATGGTGTGAGGGGGGCTGGGAGTGAAACTAAAATAACTATTTTACACACTAATGATATTCACGGTCGTGTTGAAGATGGGATCGGTTTTGCAAGGCTTGCTACATTAGTTGAGCAGACTCGCCAAGAAAATTCAAATGTGCTAGTCTTAGATGCAGGGGATACGGTACATGGCTTGCCAATTGCAACAACGTTTCAAGGTGAAAGTTTTGTTAGATTGATGAATGCTGTTGGTTTTGATGCAATGACTGCGGGAAATCATGATTTTAACTATGGTTGGGAGCGGTTAGTAGACTTAGATCAAATGGCTGATTTTCCAATTTTGGCTGCAAATGTTAAGGATGAAAATGGTGAGAATATATTAACATCGTATGTCATTAAAGAAATTGATGATATTAGTATCGGCATTTTTGGATTATCAACACCAGAAACAGCAGTTAAAACACATCCACAAAATGTAGAAGGATTAACATTTGAGAGTCCTATTTGGCATGCACAGGAAATGGTAGATTTATTGATGCCGCAAGTAGATATTATTATTGCTATTGGTCACTTGGGCGTGGATGCTGAGAGTATTTATACAAGTACTAGAGTTATTGATGAAGTAGATGGAATTGATTTATTCATTGATGGACATAGCCACACATTATTTCCAACTGGGTATCAGCAAAATGATACATTACTTGTTAGCGCAGGAGAGCATCTTCAGCATTTAGGTCGAGTTGAACTGGTTATTTACGATGGTGAATTAATTGAAGCAACTGCGAGTGTGATATCGGTAGACGATGTCGAAGATGTCGAAGAGAACTTGGAAATTTTAGCAATCATTGTTGAGCTTAACCATGAAATAGAAGAATTAGGGTCTGAAATAATAGGCAGCACTGCGGTTCGTTTGGATGGTGACCGCGAGCTTGTACGAACTGTTGAAACAAATTTAGGAAATTTAATTGCAGATGTACTTCTTTGGTCAACTGGTGCTGATATTGCGATAACTAATGGTGGTGGGATTCGTGATTCCGTGGAAGCAGGGACGATTCGGGTAGGTGATATTAACCGTGTCTTTCCGTTTGGCAATGTAATTGAGGTAAGGGAAGTAACTGGTCAAATTATTAAAGATGTCTTGGAACATGGAACGAGGACTTACCCTGAGGAGAGTGGTGCTTTTCCACAGGTTTCAGGATTGAGTTTTGTAATTGATGTATCGCGTCCAGTAGGGGATCGTGTTGTTGAAATTATGATCAACGGTGCACCGTTAGAACTTGATGGCATATACAGATTGGCCACAAATGATTTTATCGGAGCTGGTGGCGATGGATTTGATATGATTGAAGGAACGCCACTGTTAACTCAGGTGACATCAATGTCAGAAGCTTTAATTGATTTTATAAGAGAACAACAGGGCGAAATTGTTACAGCTGTTGAGGGACGTATTACTTCACGTTAATATTTCATTAAATACTAGGAGAAAACAATTAATGAAAAAGATTTAATAGATATTGCCGATGAAACGATTTCGAGTGAAAGATCATGTCAAAGAAGAGATGCGAGACGATGTAATAGAACTTGATTTTTAATCAGCATAAATAGAAGAGATTTTGAGTAATTTATAGCGCTAAGTGCAATTTGATATCTTCCCTTTACTTAAATTCCCATAATTTTTTACAGTATTACAGATATAATCTTTCAAGTATCAAAACACCCGTTCAACCTAAAGACTTTGTCGATTTCAGTGGCCTCTCAAGCATATCAACATCTTTTAAGCGTAGCTTACGAAATTTGGTCAATGAGCTTGGGTCAATTACTGGATCTTCGGGTGTCATATCCAGAAAATATTTAAACGACATATCGTATTTCGAACGCTCAACGACATCCACATCAGATATATCAAAGATTACTTTAAGTAACAGGTACTTAAACATTCG
>JGI990J12352_1000354_pt1 | contig 10462 bp, 9 predicted proteins | sample Intmic4MA4BA4MSA_FD_12352 | JGI IMG/M metagenome (IMG submission 12352) | reverse complement strand
AAAGTACAGTTTGCACTGTATTTCAAAAATTGCAAAACACGAAAAATTCAAAATATGTCTGACATTTTTTGTCAAAACCCTTGTTTTATAGAACTTTAGCTACTACTTTTACCACTTGTGAACTTTTGACTTTCGAGAATATAATATAATTCGTTACAGTTCATATCATCACTTGATTATTGATTTCAAATCGGCTATAATAAAAATATCTCAAATAAAGGAGCATGATAAATCGTGTGGAAATATTTCTTCGTATAATAACAGTTGATAAGAAACTGGCTAGATATGGGCTGGGTTTTTTAGTGAGCTTATTTCTGGTATAGGAAGAACAATGAACACGATGATTGCAACTTTATAACGGTGAAATGAAAATGACTAGAAGTGACTTTTTTGATGTGCTTTTGGGGTGATTTTTTGGTAAACCTGTATATTAAGCTGGCGATTCGTGGACATTGTTCGTGGATCGTTTTTTTATCGTTAAGAAGCATTATTCATTCATAAATCAATATCAATCCATCAAACCAAATTCACAAATTGTAGAGGCCCTTGAAATTTTCCGAAACCCATTCATAACAGACCAAAAAATCCACTCATTAGCTTTTGGTCGGTTCCCCACTACAATTTGGGTGGATTTTGTACAGATGGATTGGTATCGTCATGAATGGTAACTAAAAGATAGGTGATTATATGATAAATAGTAACAAAGAAAGAGCATTAATCGTAGGCGTAAATGTTAACAATGATACACATTTTGAAGAATCAATCAAAGAATTGAAAAACTTGGCGTTGGCTTGCGATATTGAACCAATCGGTGAAGTAGTACAAAATCTACAAAGAATACACGCTGGTCATTACGTCGGATCAGGGAAATTAGACGAAATAAGGATGCTAATCGATGCAGAAGAAATCGATGTTTTAGTTTTTGAAGATGAGCTAACTCCGTCACAGATGAGAAATTTAGGAAAACAACTAAACATCGAAATACTGGACAGAACACGCCTCATTTTAGAAATATTCGCTCGACGGGCTCAAACAAAAGAAGCTAAATTACAAGTAGAAGTTGCTAACCTCAAATACATTCTCCCGCGATTGCGCGATAACAATCAAGACTTCAATCGTCAGCGAGGTGGTGGCGTGAAAAACCGTGGCTCTGGCGAAACAAAACTCGAACTCGATCGTCGTAGAATTGAAACTAAAATTTCAGAACTTGAAAAAGAGCTGAAAAATATTGCCTCAAACCGAGAAGTTCGCCGCAAAAGACGTCATCAATCTCGCGTTCCTGTTATAGCTCTGGTCGGCTATACCAATGCTGGAAAATCAACTTTGATGAATACCATGGTCAAAAAATATCAGGACGTAGAAGAAAAGCTTGTTTTTGAAAAAGATATGCTGTTTGCCACACTGGATACATCCGTGCGAAACATTCAATTTGAAAACGGAAAGCGGATACTACTATCAGATACCGTCGGCTTTATCAACAAACTCCCCCACCATCTAATCCGCGCTTTCCACACCACATTAGAAGAAGTTAAAGAGGCGGACTTACTTTTACATATCGTCGATTGCGCCAATCCAAATTACAAAAAACATTTAGCGGTAACTAATGAAACATTGACAATGATAGGCGCAGACCATATCGATCAAATCGTTGTTTATAACAAAATTGACCTTAATCCCGATTCAACTCCATCCAATGGACAGAACATCGCATACTTATCAGCAAAGAAAAACCAGGGCTTTGAGCAACTAATTCAAATGCTTACAGATCATCTATTCAAATCACACCAAACCTACCAATTACTCGCCCCCCATCACGAAAGCCATATCATTTCTGGTTTAAAAGAAAATGGAAGTATTTTAGAACTTTCTCATGTCGACGAAGGCACATTGCTATCGGTCGAACTCTCAGAAATCGATGCTAAACGGTACAAAAAGTTTATAAAGTAAAATTTAAATGGCGAGCGAATCCAGAGGAAATTGGATTCGCTCGTCTTTTCCCTAAATCTATACGTTGGACTGTATATATTAAGAACAGATATACCCTCAGCTTCAAAAGAAAAGTGAGAACAAATAGATTATAAATCTCCCATAGCTACCATTGACAGCTCCATGTGTCTAGAAAGAAGTCTAACTTGGCGTCAAAAATTTGTAGCGACGAACCAGTTCCGAGTCAACGCTCTACAACTGGGTCTCGGATCTTAATTCTCCAAACTTATACTAATTGACACGAAACTAGTGTTCCGTCAGGTTAGGAATTGTAGAAATCCGCGAATATTTTTGCCATCATACGAGGAAGCGGCAACACGACATACCAAGAAGGTAGGAGGCGCTGACGAAGTATGATGGTGAAAAAACCGCAAATTTCTATGATCTCCAGCCTGATGGAACACTAGCATGTCGGTAATGGATTTCTCGAATTTACTGGAATCACTACAAATTATGACGCCAAACTCGATATACTTCTAACACACTGAATTTTATATACATGATTGCAAAGTTACATTGTGTTGTCACTTGACACTATCATTACTTAGTTATGGAAGATGTCTTCTAATTCTACTTTTATCATATGAAAAAGAAGTGAATAACTACGGTTTTCAAATGAATAATGACTTGAAAGCCTTCTGTTTTTAAGCTTTCAATACAAAATGAAAATTTATGAAACAGGTGTTCTACTAATTAAACCCTCAAAATCAAACAAAATCTGTTATTTTCGTTTACGATTTTTTATGCACAAAACCCAACAGATCAGTTATATCAAAGCTTACCCATTCGAGAGGGTTTCCCGTTCAAATTCTCTTTGCCTTATGATGTAAGAGTCGATGAGAATTCTTGATATAACCTCTAGGGGGAGACGTGATCGAACATCATATTCAGGAAGAAGAGATTCTGGTGCTTTATAACCTTGCAAAACAATATCACACATTTGACTAAGTGTTGACTCAGCATTTGCTGTAATGAGAATGATGGGAACATTTTGTATTTTAAAATTTTTACACGCCTCAATCAGATGTGAAGTATTTCCGGTCAATGAAACTAAAATTGCTAAATCTGTATCCCTAATTTTTCTGGAGATTAACTCAATGATGTTGGGGTCTGAGTGCAATTCAGCATTTTTTTGCATAAGCTGAAGCTTTACATTTATCTCGGAGGCAACTTTGGCGGAAAATTCCCTAGCAAATAAATAAACTTTTTGGGCATCGAAAATCTTTCTAACAGCCATTTCGATTTCTGAGATGTCTAGTAAAGAGATGGTGTTTAAAACTTCCAACTCATTTTTTTTGATTACCTGTTTAATTGCTTGGTCAATTCCTAGAATATTATCTGTATATGTAGCGGTATTAAAATCAGATTTCAGAGCATGCTTAAATTCACTATAGCCATCAAACCCTAGTTTTTTTACACAACGAATAATCGTACCCGTTGAACTACTAGATACCTTGCTTAGACTAGTAATGGACATGGAGGGTAACAATTCAGAGTTGTTTTTCATATAATCAAAAAGAAATTTTTCAGAATCACTAAGACTTAAAAATTGTGACACAGCTATATTTTGAAAGAAATCCTTCATATATATTCACCCGACCCTATAGTCTAAATTATGTCTAATTACATTTCGTATACTTTTTCAAAATTCTCACACTCAAAGATTTTCAAAATTTTAACCCGCCCCGATTTCACCTAATTCTAATATCCATAAAATCCACTGACCCTATATGCTGACACAAAATTATATCAATTATATCCAAAGTTCAACATATAATCAATATCGATGCAAATACAGTTTGCACTATTTATTTCAACTCTTAGTCCTTTAAGCTGAAAATTCTGAGTACTTTCTCCACATTTTTTCTTATTGTAGAGATTGCGGCAAGTGCTAACTCATCAAAGAAGATTTTTTCTGTGACATCTTTTGATTCCATAAGTTCCTTAACCTTATTGCCTGCCTCTAAATTCATATACGTGTAATAATTAATTTTTCTAATCCCATTCTTGATGGCGCGTTTGTAGTCTTCCTCACCAATACCTGAGCCTCCGTGCATAACCAAGGGAATTTTTGTCTGTTCTTCTATTTCTTTTACCCGCTCCAAATCTAATTTAGGTTCAGTAAGATAAACACCATGTACTGTCCCAAATGATATTGCTAAACAATCTACGCCCGTTAACTCGACAAAATCCTTGGCTTGCACAGAATCTGTATATAAAGATTCAACATTTTCTATATCATGAGTACTCCTGCCTTCTCCACCACCAATTGATGATCTTTGCATATGTCCCAACTCAGCCTCCACCGTCACACCAAGTGCATGCGCAATCTTGACGATTTCTTGTGTCTCAGTCACATTCTCCCAATAAGACTTTGTCGAAGCATCATACATAACAGATGTAAACCCTAAGTTCATCGCCTTTACACAAGCTTCAAAAGATTCACCATGATCTAGATGAACGACAACAGGGATTTTAGCATTTTTTGCGTACTGAATCATAATCGGGCCAATCTCTTCTAATTTAATTAAGTGTTCATGCGCTTCAGCATGTTGAATGATAACAGGAACATCGAGCAGTTCTGCCGCTTCAATAACTCCTTTGATACTTTCTAAATTTGGAGTGTTGAACGCACCAATCGCACAATTTCTCTCTCTAGCATACTGCAAAACTTCTTTTAGCGTTACTAACATGATTTTTAAGTCTCCTCTCCATGCAACTCTATTTGTACTCTAAACTTATCTCCTTGCACCGCTGATTCAAATGCTTGGTCTACTTTCTCAAGTGGAAAGATTTCGCTAATACATGGTTTAACGTCAATAATTCCTTCACTTATCATTCTAGTTGCCTTCATGAAATCTCTTGAATTAGAATTGGCTGTTCCCGTGATAATCTGACCTTTCTTGTGGAGTGAATCTGGACTAAATGAAACGGGCTCGTCAGGATAAAAAGAAGAATATAAAACAAGTCTTCCCAACTGTGCCAATAAACCAACTGCATCTTCTGCTACCTGGCTTATCGGCGTTGTATCAAATACGACTTGAGCTCCAAAATTATTTGTTAATTCCATAACAAAATCACTAAGTGACTCTTCTTTTGGACAATGAAGGTAATGTGCACCCATATCATTAGCCAATTTCAGACGTTTCTCATTCGGATCAGAGGCTATTACCACAGCACCGCTTTTAGCAGCAAGTTGACAATGAAGCAGTCCCATTATTCCACAACCAATCACAACTACAAAATCACCATACTCAACTCTAGCTGTCTCACTACTGTGAATCACACACGACAAAGGCTCGCTTAATGACGCCTCATGAGGCGTCACACGATAAAATTTAAACGCATGTTGAGGTTCGATGGATAGATATTGTGATAGACCACCCATTCCGTGATAAGGCAGACCCTTTAAGTGCTTATGATGATCAAAGTACTGACAATTTTGTTCTTCATGAATTTTACAATAGTAGCAACTCCCACAAGCCAAATTCGTACCATAAACAATCTGATCACCCACACTCCATGAGCGCTCATCTGCGCCTTCACCAAGCGCCACAATTTCACCAGCCATTTCGTGGCCTCCAATAAAAGGGTATTGCACACCCTTAATACCAGTATATACACGTTGCTCCCAAGTACAGAGCGCACAAACATCTACACGCATTAAAATTTGACCAGCGCTCACTTCAGGAATCGGGCATTTTTCAACAACAATTTTACATACATCATGGAAAACCGCAATCCTCATTTGCTCCATTTTAACTGTCATTCCTTTCACGTTGCTCAAGGCACAAATGGTGAGGGAAAATTTGCTCTCACTATCCTTGAACTCATATTATTTTTTTTGTTATAATTATTTGTGATAGTGAAAAATCGTGTTTATTATTATTTGTTACACACTTCCGTATGTGCCAATATGGGGATAAGAAACGCTTATCAACACGAAATTGCACTATCACATAATTATTCTATAAATCTACATTTTTGCGCAATGTCATTTACGTTTTTAGTTGTGCGTTCAAAAGGGTTTTTCTATTTTTTTCTTCCACACTACAAACATCTCTAAAAGAAAAAACCAATCCTGAAATAGTGGAACTCCATTTAAGGTTTGGATTTTCTAATTTTATTTTCAGTTCTCACAAAAACGCAATTTATGGGTGGCCGTTGCTTAACTATGACTTCGAAAGTGTTGCGACTACCCAGCAGATAAGATACCAACAGCAGATAGTAGTCCACCAGCAATAATTAAAATCGCAAGAACCGTCGTCGGTTTAAACTTTTTCTTAAGGAGAACAAATGTCCCTAATGTGAATCCTAGAGGGAGTAGCCCAAGCACTAATGCATCCAAAACATCTGTTTGCATACTTAGTGTCGCACCTTCGCCAAGTGTAAAACTTAGTGGGGTTCCTACACTTACAAACATGGCCGCTAATGAGCCGATAACAATAGCACCCAATGTTTGCGCAAAACTCATTACATATGGGAGAAGCGAGCCAGACAATAACTTTTGAATCCCCTCTTTTCCACTTTCATAACCACGCATCCACAGAAAATATCCGATAGCTGTCATAATTCCAAGATGAAGCACAAAGAATGCAACTGGTCCCATCAAAATATTTCCTTCAGCTCCAAATGCCAAGGTAAACGAGAGTAAAATCGGAATCAATGTCCCTTGCCACAATGTGTCCCCAATACCTGCTAATGGCCCCATCAACCCAGTTTTCAGTCCATTAATCGTTGAATCTGTAATCGGAGCGCCATTTGCCTTTTGTTCCTCCATCGCGATTGCCATAGATAAAATCGGTCCACCAAACGAAGGTTCTGTATTAAAAAATTGCATATGAGTATCCAGCGACGCTTTCATTTTCTCAGGATTATCACCGTAAAGTTTTTTTAGCACGGGCGAAAAGGCAAAAATGACACCAGTTGATTGAAGTCTCTCATAATTATAGTTTGCATGCGAGAAGAATGTCCATCTCCAAAATGCTTTGACGACATCTTTTTTTGACAATTTCTTTTCAGGAGCCGTCATTTCTACATTAACTGCCTCAGTTGTCGTTACTTCTTGTGTCATTATGCATTCCTCCTATCGGATTTTTTTACAGTTAATTCTGTAAAGATGTAGGCAATAATCATTGCAAAAATAGAAATTGGTAACGTCGCCAATCCAGAATAAATTGCCAACATAAACCCTAATAAGAAGAAGATAAGCGTCCCTTTTCCTGTCATTGCACGTAAGTTCATTGCAATACCTAATGCTGGTAATATCCCACCTATTGTTGCAAGAACATCTAATGGACGTCCAGCTAGATAATCAATTGCACTAGTTACAGCGCCTGCACCGAAATACGCAGCAAGTGCTACTGGAATAATGGAAATGAGAATGAGGAATATTTGTGGTGGCACAACATGGATAAAGTTTATTTTATCTAGGTTCCCCTCCTCAGCCGCCTTGTCACACCAATGAACAAAAATAATATCTACAGTCATACGACAAACCCAAATGAGTGTCCCTAATAAGCCTATCGGAACAGCTAATGTAACAGCTACCGCTGGATCAACACTCGCCGCCATAGCAAGTGCGGTTCCAAGTGTCCCAGCTAGTGCTGGATCCATTGCGACTGTACCACCAGCGGAAATAAATGCAAGATATGGTAGATTAATAGCCGCACCGATAATAGTTCCTTGTACAGGATCACCTAAAATTAACCCAACTAACATACCATTCACTAACGGTCTCATCATACCATGTGAGCCAACCAAACTAGTCCAAGGTGTTCCATTGATACCTAAATAATAAACAAATCCAATTAAAAGTGCTTGTACTAAGGTAATTTCCATTGTAATACTCCTTTCATTTTCAATACATTACTAGGCAATTGTGAAATGCTAAAGCCTTATGCGAAGAAAGTAATTATGCAAAGCTTTGTATAATCCGCCCTGTTCTTTACCTATCAATACATTCATCTTACAAAAGACCACTAGTTGAGACTGATTTTTCATCTGGAATAATGTGAATAGTTAATTTGACACCGTGAACCACTATTTGTCTAAATATATCTCGTTCTTCATCTGTTGCTGAGATGTTTTTATAAAATTTACTCCGCTCTTTTCTAGAACCCATTCCACCGATGATGACTTGCTCTATTTTTACACCTTTTTTTATTAATGATAGGTATGTTTCTGGTCCCTTCGCCAGAATAATTACTTTGTCTCCACTTGGAATGTTTTGTAATGTCTCCGCTCCCTGCTCTACATCGAGAATATCAAGTTGAATTCCGCGTGGAACTGACAACTCCATAATTGATTTTGTAAACTCATCTGCCGCTGTTTCATCATCTACAATGACAATTCTGTTTCCACCTGTAAACTGAACCCATGCCGTCATAACTTGCCCATGAATTAGACGATCATCTATTCGGGCTAATACTATCTGACCCATTGCTTTAACCTCCAATTAATTAATTTATGTGATAGTGAAAAATCGTGTTGATTATTATTTGCTACACACTTACGTATGTGCCAATATGGGGATAAGGAGCGCTTATCAACACGAAATTTCACTATCCCATTAATTTATTTATTTCGTTCCTCAAGTAATTCAAAAAATTCTTTTACACCATCTTTTGCGGATTCAATCACTACCGTATATGCTTCTCCTATTACTTTACCCATATGTCTTTGGCTGCAAGCTTCAATCAGCATCGGCAAACTAACGCCAGTAACCAATCTGTAGTCATTATTTGGTAATTCTTTTTTGCTCATCGCAGCCTGATTGTATGGACTTGCTCCGAATAAATCCACTAATACAAGTACGCCCTCACCCGTATCCAGTATTTTGATTGAATTTTGAATATCTTCACCCAAGCTATTAATATCATCTCCAGGTTTAAAACTTAAGGCTTTCAATTGTTCCTGATTGCCCATAATCATTTCTAGGCTGTCTACAATCCCTTCTGCCATTGTTCCGTGAGTAACCACTAAAATTCCAAACATCTACCAATCCCTCACTTAATTTTACCATTGAAATTTAATCAAGGTCTTTTTCCAAGCATGATTATTTGCCATGTCTCGCATAACATTATTAAATTCTTCTCCGTTGGTGACAATTTCTGCTGTTTCTGGCAAAATTTTCGCAAGCGCTCGTCTATAATCATCATTTGAAAAAGCATCGATCACTGCCTGAAAATCCTCAGTTGAAGATCTACTGCTACCATATAGAGTCAACCCTTTTTCCAAGGCATCTCTTGTGTTTATAGGCACCTTTTCCTCTGTGACTCCTAGCAAAATGATATCGGCAATTGAGTCGGCAACATTTATTGCTTGATTAATAGCCACCTCACTAAACTTTCCTCCCGTCCCCTCGATAACGATGTCAAAACGCTCCTTGTTGTTTTCAAAATCATATCTTTTTACATTTTCTGTCCTTGCAAAATCAAATGCACTCAGTCTTTCATCATCTGCTCCAAAAACTATAAAATTCTCTTTTTTTACACCATACATATATCTAATCATGGCTGCTGTGAAATAACCCACAGGACCATCACCAAATAAAGCAATTTGAGTTGTTTTATCCATCAATCGTTCCCTTACATGACTAATTGCATGATAAGAAACAGTTGATAATTCCGCCAAGACAGCAACATCATCAGGAACAGAATCAGGAATTTTAACCAAACATTCTGCAGGGTGTATCAACAAACTTTGCGCTATTCCATCGTAACCGCTCGCTAGAAAAGCACCGTTTTTCATATAATTAGCTGGTATGCCAGGCTTCTGCTTCGTTTCTGGACTCAAGACAGATCCAGGAATATTGGGAACTATGGCAACACGATCACCCTTTAAAAATTTATCAGACATAGAATCTACTACTATTCCAATACCTTCATGTAGGAGAGCCATAGGCATTTTTTTTGCTAACGTTTCTGGTCTTCGACTTCCTGTGTAATACCTTAAATCAGCATGACAGACACTTGCCAGGCTAGGCTCTACCGCAACCCAACCATCGACTAATATTCTTTCAATCTTCACTTCTTCTATTACACCAGGAGACGTCAATCTGTAAGCAAGCGAGTCAAAATTATCTTTCATCATTATAACCATGCCTTTCGCTACACTCAGGCACAAAAGAGAAACAAAAACCTTGTCCTTAAGCAGCTATATTTTGTATAATTTTGATAAGGGATGCTTGGTACACTACAAATCACGAGGAGGTGAGTAGTCAAATGGCTTGCCATTTGGCTGAATCATTATATGTGTAGCCAGCAATTTCTACGCACAAATGAATGTAGCCTAGAGCACGCAACCTTATCTTTGTTTAAACAATACTCGTTTAAAATCTAAGCTGGCAGTCAATGCCATACACTCCCTTAAAATTTTATTGAACTTCGGTTCGAAGGGAGATTTTGTTATGTCTTTAAAAATCGTGCACAAAATCTGTTGTGGCATTGATGTCCACAAGAATTTTGTGGTAGCT
>JGI990J12352_1000353_pt1 | contig 10468 bp, 8 predicted proteins | sample Intmic4MA4BA4MSA_FD_12352 | JGI IMG/M metagenome (IMG submission 12352) | reverse complement strand
AAATTTGAGCTGCACGCTAAAAATGTGCGAGGGGATAGCCTATGCTTGGTTTTTCAGTTTAACCGTGTAGACGCAAGAATGTTAGAGCATGCACGTAAAACCCGTGTAGAACGGGCGACAAAATTAATTGCTGAGTTCGAGCGTGAAAATCAGCGTTTGCATAAGCTTCAAACGGAGGCGGTGGCTAATAAAGCCATCGCTTCTGTGTTGGGCTAAAAAATCCTTTTATGGCTAAAAAAGAGGGAGAGGAAAAAAGAGATGACGTTATTTAATTGTATAGAGTTTGCAGCAGAGTGTTTAAATTTAGAGCAAATCGCTGAGTCTATTCGTGATACGTCTGTGGTGTTAGCCCCGCATGAGCGGCGAGAGTTTGATATTCTTACCCACAGTGCCAAAGCGGTGATAGACGAAATCGGCAGAGAATATACGCCGCTTATTGGTACAGATCGTATCAACGTGCTTGCTAACCAAAGACGTATTTTGTTTAGTGCGCTGCCACGTACAGTAGTAGAAATTTTAGAAGTACGACACCTTAACAGAGAAGTTCGGTTTACACGTTATGCCGACCGCATAGAATTAGAGCATTTTGGTTGGCATTATGTGCGTTATAGTTATGCGCCTCGTGTAGCACAACTCACCACCCGTCTAGAGTGGGAAAACGGGCGTATTAGCATTCGATTAATTGCTTTTGGCATTTGTGCCGAGTATTGTATGCGCAATGGTATGATGGACGAAGCAGTTATGTGGGACCGTCGTTACAAAGATGCCTTGCTTGCCGCTATGCGTGTAAAAAGAGAGCATAGGATTCCCGCAAGGCGATTTAAATAAAAAAGAGCGGGCATTTGAATGGTATATATACCCGCAAAAGAAGGACATTAAAATATGCAAAGATATATAGTAGCACGCTCTACACCTCGGCGTAAGATGATGATACAAAGTTTTGGGCAAGGTATGAATGCGGCGATGGATAAAGAAGTATTGCCCATACATATTGCTAAACACATTTACAATTTTGATTTTTCTAGCGGTGCGCTTATAGAAGGCTATGGGTTAAAAAGTGTGCCTTACATCACCAGAAAAATCACCAACTTATGGACCTTTAAGCGTTACGATTTTGATAAAGAGCAAGACGAAGAAATTTTGATGTACAGTTGCCCCGAAGGCTTTGTGTATTACGTACAAAATTTGCAAGAATATCGTTTAGAGGGCATTCAGTTTACTTCTATACCCCGTGCTGTAAATTACAGACTGTACGGTGACGATGTAATTTTAATGACATCTAGTAGTGATGTTATGGCAGTATGGGATGGCAAAAACGCACCGTATACGGTGCCTAATTCTCCACATATCACCTCTATGACGATTCATTTTGAGCGTATGTTTTCTACCGTAGGGGGCGAGCGTAACGCCGTATGGTTTAGTAGAGATTTAGACCCTACTAATTGGGATTTAGCATTGGATAGGGGCGGCTTTATACAAATGTTAGACGAGCGGGGCAAACTCAACAAAGTAGTCAGCTTTTTAAATTTTGTGTACGTATTAAGAGATTTTGGCATTAGCCGAATTTCTGCTTTTGCGGACCAAACAGATTTTAGTACCAGTAATTTGTTTGTTTCTAGCGGACGCATTTATGCGCAATCTGCTACGCTTTGTGGCGACAGAATTCTATTTTTAGCGTCTGATGGCTTATACGCTTTTGATGGGCTAAGCACCCAACGTATTATGCAACGCTTAGATTCTGTTGTGCGCCCCTCGCCCCACTCTGCCAGTTGTTTTCATAATGGCAAGTATTATTTGTCCTTTAGGATAGAAGATGATGAGGGGTTAGATAATGACGAAGACAACAATGCCGTATTGGTGTACGAGGTTCAAACAGGGCTTTTTAGTATTTTAAAAGGTGTTTGTGTGCGGAATTTTGCAAAGTGTGGAGAGGTAATTTACGGCGTGACTCGTGAGGGTGATGCGGCGTATGTAGAGCGTTGTGGCAGTGTGTTTGGCGAGGCTACTCCTAAAAGTTGGGTGAGTGGGCATTTAGATTTTGGCACGGAGCGTGTTAAAACCATTAGAGAAATATACGTATCTAGCGATACACCTTTTACCATGACACTACAAAATGAGCGTAGTGAAAAATCGTTTGAGGTTGTCCCTGAACCTGGTGTTACTAGGATTAGGGTTAACATGAGTGGGCGTAAATTTACCATAGGTTTAAAGGTGCATAGCACGTTGGCACGGATAAACAGACCCACGGTTGTATTAACCACATAGGGGTTGGTTAAGCCGTCATTTGCAAAGCATTGTGCATCGCAAGACAAAAAATAGTTAAGAGGTTATTATGGATTTTGGAAGAGCGGCGTATTTACGCTTAGAGGAATTAGAAAATACGGTTGCCAATCGAGCACGCCAAAGGATACGTAATGCTGGGTTTAGGGTAACTCCTGGTTTTGAGTTGCGTGCGCAAAATTCGTATCGGATAACGACGGCGGACGGCAATGGCATGCAAAATGTATTGGTAAAACTTACCGTAAGGGTACAGGCAATAGGTCGTATCAATCTGCGTATTGCAGGTGAAAAAGGTGGATTTATAGATTGTAACAGTTTAGGCGAAACAGAGCAAGTTATGTTACTGTCTTGCCGTTTTACAAACCCGTCACTACTTACACTGCAGGCGGAAAACGGCTTTATGGGTACAATCATGGCGTTAGAATTGATGCTAGTAGGCGATAATGCGCATTTGGCAAGACGCAGCGGCGATTTTGCGGCGGACGAGTCAGGCATTTTTGTTGGCGTATTGCAAAGCAAAAATGAGCAACTTTTTATTACTCGGTACCGTTTAGATGGCACACAATCTGCTACGGTTTTTACTATTGGTCAGGGTAGTTTGGCGGACATGTGCGCAGACGGTGCGGGCGGTTTTTTTGTAGTGTTTAGAGATAACAGTTCTAATATATGGTTGTCTCATACGTTTGCAGATGGGGGAAATATTAGAATGCATTTGGGTACTTTACCCATTACCAGTATTGCAGTTACTCCGTTTGCAGACGATATAGGCATTGCGTTTGTGCAAGATGGCAAGGTATTTACATGTATAGCTTCGGTGCTTAATAATAGCCATACAGCCCCTGTAGAGCTAGAGGGCGAGCGTGCTGAATCGGTGGCGTTTGTAAAAAATGCCACGAACCCTATGTTGCTACTTACACGCAGTGGTCGTATTTTTGCACGTACTACAGATGCGTCTTATAGCCGATTAGGAAAAGCGCAAAACATGACGGCAAGTACCTCTATCACGCACACACCGCTTTAATAGGAGGAGATAACTATGCAATTAAAAAGCACCTATACATTACATGGGGCAGAGGATACAGGGCAAGTAGACATAATCCCAGTGGCACAATCTGCCCCTATTTCTATTGCAAGTGCGATTGCTTTAGGCGCACCGTACGCACGTTTTTTGCAACTGATTACCAGCAGTGGTGGCACACACGCTACGCCATTAACGCTAGTTGCGTATAACGCCAATAGCTTTAACGGAGATTTTTTGGCTACCTATTCGGTAACCTTAGAAGAAGATTTTTTGTCGGGCGAAACGATTACGCACTTAGCACTTTCGCCCGATGGCACACGTGCCCTTAATCCTGTAGCGATTACGCCTTACCTAAAACAACACTTATCTCTTCATATTTCTGTACACATAGACCTATCTATCCATGCAACAGGCTGTATTTTATTTGGTACCGATACCAATCCGTTGGTGCGTACGCTTTTGGGCATGGATAGTTTTATAGAGCGTGATTGCTATGCACAATGGGGTACAAGTATAGTTCGGGCGGATTTGGCGGCAACAGATACTTTACATCTAACACAAAATCGAATCGATGCAACGCTTACGTTTGTTAACGATTTTCCACGTTTTATGTGTACATTGCCCCAAACGGCAAGAGATGTTGTGTTGTTTATTAAAGAGCAACCCGTATTGCGTGTTGCAGTACCCACTTTTATAGAAGAGAGTTTTGTAGGTATGGCACGCAGCAATTCCGAGCAAACGATAGCGGCAAACGCCACTACACTGGTAGAGGTAGCCAATATAACGCAACCGTCTAATCCGCTTATGGTATCTCAAACCGAAATACTTAGCCCGCCGTGGCGGTTTATTGCGCCACAATCGCCGCTTATGTTACATTTTTCGCCAGAGCTTACTTTGTTAACCGACCCGTCTAACCGTTGTGCCGCTTTTGTTAGCGATACCACGCTGTATTTTATTTCAACTTCTAGGGGCAGACCCGCCGTGCGCAGTACGCTAGACATCGTGGGCGCAAAAGTATTTTTGCCCTATCATAACGAGGTTGTACTTTTATATGCACGGTATATAGAAGTATATCGCTATGCTGCACAAACAGGGTTTGCACTTGTGGGCAAAATACCGCTATCTACCACCACCAACGGTAGGGCGGAAATCGCCAAACGGGGCGAATTTTATACCGTAATTCGAGAAATTGGCGATGGGTCACAGTGGGAGCGAGGTTTCTTTAACGCTCAATCGTATACCTGGCAAGAAACACACAATGTTACAGGCGCAGAAATCTTTTACAGAAACCGCTATTTTTTGGGAATGGTAACGCCCAACGGGCATGCGTTTTCTTGGGATAGATGGGGCTTAGATGTGGTCACAAGTGAAAACCTTACCCATTTTATGCGTGGGTTTACCGAGGTGGAAATTGTAGGTGCGTTAGATGGATTGCTTCATATGCGCATGAACGTAGGCACGCAACGTTTTGCGTGTATCTATTCGCCGTTTGCAAACCAAGCGCATATAGTAGCGGTAGATTCACATTTTGATTTGCGTGGAGATTATAGTACGGTGCGTCATGCAAATGGTAGCAATCAACTGATGTATTATTTTAGAGACACACAAAATCTAGGTTTTATTACCCTATCCGATATGCCTACCGTGGCAGAAGTTGTACGCTTAGACCAATTTTTACTGGTGCGTAGGCAAGGGGGTGCATTAGAATATTACAGTATAGAACCTGCACGGTTTGCGCTGTATCACCCTTTTATGCGCACGGATACAGACACGCAATTTATTGCACAGGGCGTTAGACCAAATGTAACATTTGGTGCAAGAAGATTTACAATAGAAATCATATAAAAAGGAGGGCAAAATTATGTGGGAAGATATTATTTTAATGGCAGTAGGCAACGGTTTATGGGCTGTGCTAAGCTGCATTTTATTAAGTTATCTACTAAAAGATTCTAAAAAACGAGAAGCCAAATTTACATGTATTATAGAAGATTTGGCGCTGCGATTAAAAGTAGTGGGCAAAATTCAAGAAGACGTTAAACAGCTAACGGGCAGAGTAGAGCAATTTGTAGCAAACGCTGCTATGCAAAACGCAGCAAGCGTAGCTGCACAAAAAATTGTGGCTGCTAAAACTAGTGCAAGAGCAAGCCGTTCTTCTAAGTAACAGCACACAAATAGGTAATTACAAAACGTAAAATAACACTGTAAAAGGAGATAGTCATGGTATTTACAAGAGGAACTTTTGTAGTAGGCGATGGTAGACTTTCGGGCGCAGTAGAAAAAGATGGCGCAATTCATTTTTTTATCGATATAGACGGCGCAATCGTAAAGCGCACCATGCAAATAGGCAGCCGTGGTGTATCCGCCCAAGAGTTTGTAAGTTATGCAGACGAGTACACCCATACTCCGCAAACCCGTGTAAGCATGTGGGGCAACGAAGTGACCATTGAAAATTTGGCGTGATGTCCATTCCACTATCTAAGCAAACACGGTTTGTACAAGTGACTTATGTTAGCAAAAAAAAGGAGAAACCCAATTTATGAGAGATATGTTATCATACATTGCCGAGTCTATAGATTCGGTAGTAAACAGAAATAAACGCAATGAAGAAGTGGATAACGCCATGCGTGACCTAAACAACTTTATCCAAGACCAACGCCCTCAAATTCCTGACAGACCCGAATTGCCGGGTGTACCAGAATTTGACCGTCAGCAATTTACTGAACGTACAGAAGAAGAGTTGCGTCAACAAGCAAACGATAAACTTGCCGACCAAAGGATAGCAGGCGAGAGGGCCATCGAAACCGAAATGCAAAATCGGGAAAATAATTTAAATACGCAGCGTGAAAATGCCCAAACTTCCGTAGACAGCCAACGTGAATCCGTAGCCGAAAATTTTGAGCGTGCACAAACCAACGTAAACAATGATTCTTTGCGCCGTGGGCTTGCTCGCTCTTCTATTGCGGTAAACCGTTCGGCCGATTTAGCCGAGCAAGCGGCAACCCAGTCGGCGGCAATCGGTGCAAGTTTGGCAAGGGCTTTAGAGCAACTTGACAACGATATTAGCGCACTAAGCGGTCAGCGAGAGCAAGCACTTGCCGATTTTAATGTCACGCAAGCGGCTAGGTTAACGCAAACCATTCATCAATTGCAAACCGAGCAAGATAGGGCACGTCGTGATGCCATTGCCTTTAACAACAACGTTGCCGAGCAAGAACGTCGTGCCGCAATAGAGCAAGCCGAACGCTCTGCCGCCTTACATCAGCGAGAGTTAGATATTCTAGAGAGAGAACGCAACTTAAGCGGTGGTGCAGCGGCGTCTAGCAATGCCATCTTTAACGAAATGGTAAATGTGTTAAATAGTCTATCGCCCACCGATGCAAGAAGGCAAGTAATGGAAAACCCCATCTTTAGAGATAACCTATCACCCCAAGAGTTTTACAGGTTGCACGACAGGTTTACCCGAAGCAACAGCAGAAGATAACAGTATTAATCAAATAAAAATACCGAGTCTATTTTTTTAGACTCGGTATTTTTTTAATTTGCAGTGATAAATCGTAAAAATTAAAATACCCCTATATCAGCGTTTGTAGAATATGGTAGCTAAAAAGAAAATATCTAAAAAACGTTTGCTTTTAGATACAAAAAGTGTTATAATCTTACCAAGTAAACCAATTAAATAAAAATCGCACCCATTATAGGCACGATTTTTATTGAGAATACACATCTCATAAAATTTGGACTAAAGTAAGTTATTTGAACTCGTAGTGTAATCCTTAGGACTATACTTTAACACAAAAACAAAGGAGCGTCAAGCAAAAATGAACAAAATTATTGAAAAAGCCGAAAAAATTTTTATCGGTCTAGACATCGGAACCGAATCGGTAGGGTATGCCCTAACTGACCAAAACTACCAAGTTCCACGACACGGCGGCAAACCTCTTATGGGTGTGCGCCTTTTTGATGCGGCGGAGACTGCGGAGAATCGTAGAGTACAGCGTGCTACCAAGGTGCGTCTAAAGCGGGTTAAGCAAAGAATTGTTTTTTTACAAGAGCTTCTGGAGCATAAAATTGAAGAAATAGACCCTCTATTTTTTATTCGTCTAAAAGCCTCAAGTTATTGGCAAGACGATAAAAAAGTTATGGGTTTGAATGAGGGTGATTTAAATTCTTTATTTGCAGATGTAGCTTACACCGATAAAGATTTTTATAATCAATTTAAAACGTTGTACCATTTACGTCAATTTTTATGTGACGAAAATAATTGGATAGAAAAAACTCCAGACATTCGTCTTGTGTACTTAGCGTGCCATCATATACTTAAAAGCACGTGGGCACTTTTTATACGGAAATGATATAAACAGTAGCGAAAAGGATGATGTTGATAATTTTAATGTTGCAACTCAAGGAAAAATCTTGTTTGATAAATTGAATCAATATTTTGAAAATTTAGCCGATGATTATGCAACAATTACCTTTAGTTTAGATAATTTTGAAAAAATTAAAGAAATAGCTCAAAATGCAAAATTAGGTAAACGCACAAAAAATGAAGCGTTAAGGGACGCTTTTGGCATTGTATCTAAAAATCACATAGAAAAAATACTAGCCGTTATTTGTGGTTCTAAGGTTAAAATTTCAGAAATTTTCCCTGAATACGAACATGATGAAGTAACACATTTCGAGTTAGAAGCGAATTGGGAAACAGAGGAACTCAAATATAGAGCTGCGCTAGACGATGCCCAATTTGAACTTATTTTTATTCTTAAAGAGATTTACGATTGGTTTACGCTTATGCGCCTATTAAAAGGTTTTGCTAATATTAGCGATGCTATGGTCGATAAATTTAATACACACAAAATACAACTTAAGTTTTTGAAAAAATTGTTAGAAGAGCGAAACCCTGCACTCTATGATACATTTTTTCGACATGTTAACTCTGGGGACGTGTACAAAGATAAGGAATTTGCCAACTATGCACACTACATAGGCTCTAATCTTGTAGACGGTAAGTCTATTGTACCTAAAGGTACGCAAGATATGCTTTATAAATTTTTAAAGCAAGAGCTTTACGAAAAAGGCGGTTTTGACAAACAAAAATACAAAGCGTTTTTACAGGATGAAAATGATAATTTTTCCTTTGAATATGACGGCTACACGTTAGAGGATATGCATCAGGATATAGCCAATAAAAAATTCTTGTCCAAATTGCGCTCTGGCGAAAATGCAACCATTCCGCACCAATTACATAAATCTGAGTTGAATAAAATAGTAGCATTAGCTGAAAAGTTTAACCTAATCTCTAAAGAGAAGGATGCAGACGATTGGAGCATTAAAGACAAAATTGTTAGCTTAATAACTTTTAGAGTACCCTATTATGTAGGGCGTACCCATACGCAATATAAAGATGTTAAGGGTCGTCATGTGTGGGTGGAGCGCACAAAAGAGTACGATGCGTTGCCTCAAACGGCTAACGGCAAGTTGCGTCCCTGGAATTTTAACAAAGCGATCGATTTAGATGTTTGCGGAGAAAAATTTATAAAACGCATGCTATCAAAATGTACAAGACTACGTTTTGAAACCGTCATGGCAAAAAACTCATTGGTGTATGCCAAGTTTTCTGTATTAAATGAGCTTAATAAACTTGCTATCAATGGAAATCCTATTAGTATAGAATTTAAGCAAGATATTTTCAATAAACTTTTTAAGATGCGTAAAAAAGTTACCACAAATAACCTGTTAGAGTTTTTAAACAATGAAAAAGGTTTGCTTAATGCTGATGGCAAAAGGTTAACTAAAGATGACCTTTCAGGTTTTGACCTTAAATTGGGTTTCACAACTTCGTTAAGTCCATTTATGCAAGCTAGTCTCATTTTTGGTGAAGAAGTATTCACCAATGAATATTTTTATCAAACGAAAAATGGTAAATTGTTTGACCAAGTAATCGAGTGGCACGCTATTCATACCGAAAAAAAACTTGTTGAAAAAGCTATTATTAAAGAATATGGTATATATTTGCAAGATGCATTTAAAGAGCAAGCGGAAACAATTATTAAAAAGCTAAAAGGTCTTAATTTTAGTGGCTTTGGTAACATGAGCGAAAAGTTTTTAACAACACCTGTTCAACATGGTAGCGACGAAAATAATACCATTATTTATTCTACAGGTCTTGTTAACCCTAAAATGTCTATTTTGGACATACTGTGGGAAACCAATGAGAACCTAAACGAGATTATTTGGAATGATGCATACGGATTTAAAGCCTTTATGGATGCTGAAAACGCTACAGAAGATAAAGATAATGTAGAAGATTTTAAACAACGTATTCAAGAAAGCTATGCAAGCCCTAGCGTTAAACGTAGCGTGTGGCAAGCAATAAAGATTGTGGACGAATTGATAGAGTTGACGGGTCGCAAGCCCGATAAAATTTTTATCGAGGTTACCCGAAGCGGTAGTGAGCAAAAAGGCGATAAGGGTCGTACAAAATCACGCAAACAAAAAATTGAAGAAATCTATAAAAACGCTAAAGCTTTAGCTAAAGAGATAAAAGAAGAAGGTTTAGTCGAAAAGTTGGTGGGAAGGAGCGATGACGAACTTCGTTCTGATAAAATTTTCTTGTATTTTATGCAAGGCGGAAAATGTGCTTACAGTGGCAATCGTATCAATATATCTGACGTATTGGGTGCAAAATCTTCAAGCTATGATATTGACCATATTATTCCGCAAGCACTTATAAAGGATAATAGTTTTAACAATCTGGTTTTAGTAGAACGTAACTTAAACGATGCAAAGGGAAGCAAATATCCCTTAAGCCAAACGCCTTCCATTATGGCTAATTTTTCTAAGCTGAAAATTTTGTGGAAAAAATGGTTGGATAGTGGGCTAATGAGTTTAGAAAAATATGAGCGTCTTAGCCGAACAACAGAACTAAAAGAAAAAGAACTAGAGGGCTTTATTGCACGTCAGTTGGTGTTTACAGGACAAGCTACCACTATAGTGGCAGAGTTACTTAAAAGTAGGTACGAAGCAGAAGGTAATACGCAAGTTGTATTGTATTCTAAAGCCGAACATGTATCTGCATTTAGGCAAAAGTTTAATATTTTAAAATGCCGTGAGGTGAATGATTACCATCATGCACACGATGCGTATCTTAATATTGTAGTGGGTAGTGTG
>JGI990J12352_1000352_pt1 | contig 10469 bp, 8 predicted proteins | sample Intmic4MA4BA4MSA_FD_12352 | JGI IMG/M metagenome (IMG submission 12352) | reverse complement strand
TCGTCCAGCTTCCGTATTCCGCAAATTACTCCACTTACCCATTACATTTTCATCCTTCATTTTCCCTAGTAAATTCAATGGTTTTTTACACGTTCCCACCAGCTCACAGTTAGTGCCTTTGGTTTACCAAAGGCACTAACTGCGAAACGGACGCAAGCGTGCATATGCGGCTTGCGTTTTTTGCTTTAAAAATGGCTTCGTTTCCCAAGCGCAAAAGTCCGAAAAGCATTGGGATTAATAGCATACAGCAACTTTGTTGGTTTGTCAATATATTTTCTAATATGTTATATTTTGTCGGGATTATTTGAGCGTTTTTACAGTTAGTGCCTTTGGTTACCAAAGGCACTAACTGCGACTTATCGAAAAAGCAGAAAAAGCCATTGAATTTACTAGGCAAATGAGCGTGCGATTCCGTTTAAACAAAGCAAAAACCCCGCCAGACACGGCGGGGTTCTTGCTTTGTATTCTCATTGAGACAAAAAGCCACAAATAATCCTCTTACAGCGGCCGCTTCCACGGAGAAACCGTTCGCATATTAACCCCGCAAACAATCCCCATCGCAATAAAAGTAGAGCCCAAAGAGGAGCCGCCATACCCAAAGAAAGGCAACGCAATCCCGATAACAGGCGTAAGCCCCAGCGTCATCCCAATGTTCCCAAGTGTCTGGAACATCATAAAAGCACCAACGCCGGCACAAGTAAGCGCCGACAAACTATCTCGCGCTTTCGAGGCCACATAAAAACAACGAATAGTAACAAGCGCAAGCAGAAAAATCACAAGAACTGCCCCGATAATGCCAAGCTCCTCCCCCGCGGCGGAGAAGATAAAATCTGTCCACTGCTCCGGCACACCGCCTGACTGCGTTTGCGTCCCCTGACCCAGGCCTTGTCCGCTCACCTGGCCGGAGGCGATGGCAATACGACTCCGATGTGGTTGGAAGTTCCAGTTGAGATTCAACGGATCAATCGTGGGGTCAAAGGGCGCTAGAATCCGCTGTCGCTGGTAGTAGTGTAACCCGCTCCAAAAAATGGGGACCACCGCGGCAACAAGCGCCCCGCCCAAGGCAAACCAGCGAAGCTTCACCCCGGCAAGGTAGAGCATGACCAAAAACACAAACAAGAAAATCAATGTGTTCCCAAGGTCAGGCAAAAGGATAAGCAAATAACCCAAATGAACCGCAAGCTGTACCAAAGCAAAGAAAGAATTCAAATTTTTATACTCTTTCAAGTAGTGGATGTGGTAAGCGAACATGATAATAAACGTAATCTTGACAAGCTCGCTCGGCTGAATCCCAATCCCGAAAAAGCGGAGCCAAATGCGATACCCACCAGCAATACCAACCCCGAAAACGCGCAAACTGAGCAAAATCAGAATGTTAAACAACAACAAAAACTTCCAATGCGCAGCAATACTGTCCACATCAATCAAAGAGAACACGACAAAACCAAACAAGCCAAGAATCAACGCCCCCATCTGAACCGAAAGAAACGGAAAAGCACCGCCATCAAAATTCCTGGTGGAGGACCAAATCAAAACAAGGCCAAAAATCGAACAAATAAGCGAGAGGACAAGCAAAATTTTGTCCGCCCGCCTCAGATAGTCTAACGTTGCCGTTGCCGCACGTTTCATATGGGCCGCTCCCTTTTTATCAGTTTCGGTGTGATTTATTCTAGCACGAAGCCGCCCACAATGCAATCCGAAATCACCCGAAAAGATCAAAAAAGATCGAAGTGAGCGGCAGTCTCAAACGGTCACAAAAGAAGCAAACTTGCCGCCATGACGGCCATCCCGGCAAACAGACCGCGCATCACCAGCGTATGCGAACAATACCGCTGTGCCGCCGGTAATAGCTGATTAACGGAAATGTATACCATGATTCCGCCCACTGCCGCAAACAGAATTCCAAATGATCCCTCCGTCATAAAGCGCGCCAGCAGGAAATAGGCCGCAATGGCACCAAGCGGCTCTGTCAGTCCCGCACCGATAGAGGCGAGCAGTGCTTTCTTTCGGCTGCCTGTCGCATAGCGGATCGGCACGGCGATGGCGATGCCTTCCGGGATGTTGTGGATTGCGATGGCGATCGCAATGGTAACCCCCAAGGCAGGGTCCTGCAGAGCGGCCATGAAGGTGACTAGCCCCTCCGGAAAGTTGTGGATTGCAATGGCAATCGCAGTCATAAGCCCCATACGCCGAAGCGCGGCCACCTCTGTCGGCGTAAGCGAAGCGCAGTCAGAGATGGGGGTGAGGGAAACGACCGTCTCATTCTCATGCGGGATGAACTTGTCGAGCAAGGCCGTAGCCAAAACGCCTGCGAAAAATGCAACCGTTGCAAGGGTAAAGCCGATAGACTCCCCATATACATCGGATAGCGATTCGAGCGCCTTGGGGAAGATTTCGATGAACGAAATGTAGATCATCACACCCGCAGAAAAGCTCAGGCATAAGGCCAAAAAGCGCGTGTTCGTACCCTTACCAAAAAGCGCAATCAAACCACCCAGCCCCGTAAACAATCCGGCGAGCAGGGTGAGCAAAAAGGCAAATAGAACCTCATTCATACAGTGGTCAACTCCTTATTCATACAACGGTCAACTCCTTGTGTAAATTGATGGGATATCCCCAACAACCTATGCACAAGGTGTGGCCGCTGTTACAAATTTACGAGAAAGGCCTAAAGCATATGGTTTAAGAACAGTGTGATGAACATGAAATAGATCAAAAGTCCTGCAATATCTTTGATCGAGGTAATAATCGGAGCCGCCCCCGCCGCCTGATCTACATTCAGCTTGATGAGCACATAAGGCACCAAAAAGCCCAACAGCGCAGCGAGCGTAATCGTGAAGAGCAGGGAAAGACCAACAGCAAGTCCAAGCATAGGAAGTCCATGCCAAACCGTCGCAATCACACCAGCTAGGATACCCACCAAGATGCCGATGCTAACCCCAACGCCGATCTCTTTCAAGAAATGTTTCAAAAAATGCTTCGTATGAATGTGTCCCAAAACAACGCCGCGCGCGAAAACGGTAGAAGACTGTGTACCCACATTGCCGCCCATATCCATGATAAGCGGGATAAATACAGCTACAAAGGCAATGGATTCCAGTATTTCTTCAAACCCCTCAATCACCATCCCCGCAAAGACACCGGCAACCAGTGTGATAAATAGAAACGGCAACCGTACTTTCCAAATGGACCAAAGACTACCGCGAATCAAAGTCTCACTACGACTCGCCTCATTCCCTGCAACGTCCAGAAGGCCTGCTTGGTTATAGATGTCTTCGGTGACTTCTTCCTCCAGGATGTCAACCGCGTCATCAATGGTGACGATGCCGACCATGCGCCCCTCTTTGTCAACGACGGGTATCGCGAGCAGGTCAAGCTCTTTCAAATGCTGTGCGACCTCTTCCTGATCTGTGTCAGTGACAACGCGGATGGGCTTTTTGGACATAATGTCCTCTATTTTAGAGCCGCCATCTGCCATCAGCAACTCTTTTAAAGAAAGCACACCTTCCAGTTTCTTAGACGCGCTTGTAATATACAAAGTATAAATGGTCTCTTTCTCCTGCGCTTGCCGCCGCACTTTGCTAAGCGCCTGTTCCACGGTCATATCACGTTTCAGGGTGATGTATTCCGTGGTCATAATCCGCCCGGCAGTTTCCGGGGCATAGCCCAAAAGTACATTCGTTGCGGTGCGCTCTTCGTGGGATAGGGCGTTAATCAGCCGTTTGGCCACGACAGCCGGCATCTCGTCCAACAACTTGACCCGATCATCAGGCGCAAGCTCATTTACAAATTCGGTGGCACGCTCATCCGTGAAAGAGCGCAATAAATTGTGCTGATCGTCCGTATCTAATTGCTCAAATATAAGCAAAGCGTTATCTTTTGCGAGCAATCGGAACACAATCACCTGTTCTTCAGACGATAATTCGTCATGAAAGGCGTGTAGAATTTCCATGGTCTCAGCTGTAGTTAGTAGGGTTTTCAAACCCTCCATATCCTTAGCGGATAGGTGTGATTGGATTTGTTCGAGTAATAACATTTTGTGTACCTCCAAGTTAGAATCGTAATCGACAAAATCGTTCAGGGATATTCAGCTTCCTACTCGCATCTGCATCCATTTACAATCACCTCCCGTCTTTATATAACGCAAAAAAACCCTTGCCAACGGATGATTCCGAGGCAGGGGCGCACAGCACAAATATACGATTACATCATGTGTACTCGCATCCACCGCTTGAGCTTTAGCTTCACAGGGCGTGTCATTGCATTAGACTATGCCTTGGTTTCGACATAGCCTGATAACCAGCTCATAGTGTCTCCACTATTTTGCGGCAGCAACCCATATCCCTGTGGTAGCCTCACCTATCGGGAGCATCCAATTTTTACAATTTTAGTATACACCCAAGTACAAACATTTGTCAAGCGCATCTGAGACAAAAAAAGGTTCGCACCAATACGGCACGAACCTTTACACGGCTAAGGTTTCAGCTCTATCGCCTCATTATCGGTCATGCAGAGGGACTGCTCTGTAAACACACGCTTTTCGCGCGGGATAAAGCCGCGAATCCCTGTCATCGGGAAGATCCAAGTATGCGGCCCGATGTGTGTGCCGGGTTGGGTCACGCTGTTTGCGCCGAGGCGGGCGCTATCGCCCAGCACGCAGCCGAAGAAATCCGAGCCCAGGTCATGCCGCACACCATCGAGCGTCAGCGTTGCGTTCGACTGGTCGAACTTCCGATTGGCACAAATCACGCCGGAGCCAACCCGCGCGCGCGCACCAAGAACCGAATCCCCGACAAAGGCAAGGCTTGCAACTTTTGCACCGTTAAACAGCACACCGTGCTTTATCTCGCTGCCCTGCCCGATGCTACAGTTATCGCCAATGATCGTGCCGGGGCGAAGCACAACGCCGGGCATGATCTCTACATTTTTCCCAATGTACACAGGCCCGATGATGGTCACGTTGTTATACAAAACCGTCCCCGCTCCGATGTAGTAGTTCCCGTAAAGCGCAGGAGGCGCACCTTTCAGCGTGGCGTGATTCTCTTTGACATTCGGCTCGACTAAAAGCGTTTGCAGAAACGGCTTCGCCTTGCGGAGCGGATCGGCTGCGTGCTTCATGCCATCGAACCAGTCGGGGAAGGGGAATGCGTCGGGATTTGAAAAATAGTAATCGAATGCAATAGACATGAGGGGACTCCTTCATTATAAAAATCTTGCAGTTACAGAGCAGAAATTAAAGCTGTAGCTTGCGGCAAGTACACGCCGTCGTGTGATTCCAGTTGGCCGGCCTCGGCGGTTTCGGCAAGGCTTGCGTCAAAGCGCAATTGATCGAGCATCGGAATCCGGTAGCGGGCGGCAAGTGCCGCAGTGCCTGCGCCGGGGAAGAGGCCGTGAAAATTCTCAATAAGCCCCAAAATCGGTATCTGCTTCTCCAATGCGAGCAAAATTGTGCGCTCGGCTGCCTGATTCGCCAATTCTTGCGGCGTGGTGACCATCAAAACGCCATCCAACGGAAGCCGCTCCAAAACCGCATGGGACACATCCCCCATACCGGGCGGCAGGTCGATGAGTAGACAGTCAACCTGGTCCCAAATGGCATCGGACCAAAATTTTTGCAAAATCCCCGACATGACCGCACCCCGAAAGGTTACGCTCTCTGTCGCATCGTCTAAGAAGTGGCTGATACTCATCACCTTGATGCCCTGATCCGAAATCGCAGGATACAGCCCCGCCTCGCCCTTTGTGATGCCTTGAGGCAGGTAGATCATCCGATGGATCGCAGGGGCTGAAATATCAGCGTCTAGGACGGCAATTTGCAGGCCCTGCTTCGCAAGTGCGGTCGCAAGTAGTGCCGTTACCAAACTTTTCCCGGTCCCGCCCTTGCCGCCGGCAACGCCGATAACAGTTTTGATCTGCGAAAGCGGGTGCGGCGGAAGCGGAAATGAAGGCCCCGCAGGCTTTTGCTTGCCGCAACAACCGCCGCCACCGCTACCGCAACCATGATGTTCAGACATGACGAAATACCTCCTGCATATAAAATTCTTTGATCTTATCTTTCCCCGCGCATATTCGATCAATCCCTCGGATGTATTCCAAGGGGAATTTGGGGTTATACATCCGTGGAATCCGCCCCGTGTGCGGGTCAACCAGTTTGGTAGAGGCTCCGCCGCCCATAGACAAAATACTGCAAAGCTCTTCCATAATAGCGATATTATACAAACTCTCCGAACCCGGCAGACACCAGCCGACATTTTCGTATCCGCCGGAGGTAAACTTCTGGCGATACAGGTAATACGGCACATATCCCGCCTCCGTCAACGAAGCCCGCGCAAGCTCTAGCATACTTGCAACATCGTCCGCCTGAGGGATTTCGCTCTCATCATCCCGAAGCCGCGCCCCCTTCTTGCGGGAGAGGGTATGGACGGTAATATTTTCAGGCCGAAGTGCAAGCACTTTTGTCAGCGTCCGTGAGAATCCTGCGGGCGTGTCGCTTGGAAGTCCCGCGATTAGGTCCATGTTTAAACAGGGAAGCCCTGCAGAGCGCGAGAGTGAAACGCAATCCAAAACCTGCGCCGCCGTATGGTTGCGGCCAATGGCAGTCAGCACCGAATCCTCCATCGACTGTGGGTTCACGCTGATGCGCGTCACCCCTGCGCGAGAAAGTAGCTGCAGTTTCTCCAAATCCAGCGTGTCGGGTCGCCCGGCCTCAACCGTGTACTCCCGCAGGTGTGAGAGATCAAACTGCGTTGCCAAATCAGAAAGCAGCGTTTGCAACTCATCCGCCGTCAGGGTGGTAGGCGTGCCGCCGCCGATATAAAGCGATACAGGCCGAAGCCCAAGCGCACGCACCACACGCGCCGTTTCTATAATCTCCAGCGTTAAAGCTTCCAAAAAGGGTGCGATCAACGGCCGTGACTTCGCAACATCAATCGCCACAAAACTGCAATACGCACAGCGTGAGGGGCAAAACGGAATCCCCACATAAAGGCAAACATCCAAAGGGTCGAGCGCTTCCTTCACTGAAAGCCCCGCTCGGGCGGTAGACAGACAAAGCGAAGCCCGCTCCGGGCTTACTTCGTATTCTCGGATAAATGCAAGCTTTACCTGCTCCGGCGTAGCGCCCGCCGCAAGTAATGCCGTAGCTCGCTTACCGGGACGGATGCCGGTCAAAGCACCCCAAGGCGGCACTTGCCCCGTCGCCGCAGTACCGGCACGGTAGAAGGAGAGCTTGATGATCTTCTGCAACTCTCGATCCCAAAGAATGGCGTTTGCACGATCAGGTGTTTCCGTCTCCGCCGAGCCTTGATACTGTCGGCCTTGATATGTAAGCACCGTCACCGCTGTGCTATGCGTGCCTGTGTGCGACAGGCGCACATGCGCATAAGGCGCATCGTCCGCAGCAACCTCCGCATATACAGGCCGTTCGGCAGGGAAGAGGGTAAGCATAACCTGTTCCACCGCATATTTGTAGTCATGGCCGACGAGATGTAAAATCATCTAAAGCCCCGCAGAGCGACGCAAATAAGAGTTAAACCGACGCTCCCGCTCCATCGTTGTGGCGTCCATATGCCCCGGAAAAACTTCGTCAACGTCCTCTAGCTTGTAGAGTTTTTCCAGTGATTCAGAGAGCAAATTTCCATCCCCGCCGGGCAAATCCATTCTGCCGCAGTCATCGCGGAATAGCGTGTCCCCCGTGAACAGGCAGTCTTCCACAAGCAGGCAAACACTGCCTGCACTATGGCCGGGCGTATCCACAACGCGGAACGTGAGGGTACCGACCTCGATTTCGTCCCCATCCTCATAGAAAACCGTTTCCGCCCCGATGGTGTAGAGGTAGGGATCCGGACGAGTGTCGGTGGTGGTATCGGCCTTGTGAATATAGACAGGGATTTCCCACACGCGGACAATATCGTCTACCGCCATGGTATGATCGTAGTGTCCGTGGGTCAGGAAAATAGCGCGGGGTGTGAGTTCAAATTCCGCAAGATAGGCAAGGATCTCATGCCCCTCATCACCCGGATCAATGATGGCGGCGGATTTGGTTTCGGGGTCTGTGACCACATAGCAGTTGGTTGGCAACTCGCCAACTTGGATTGTTTTGATGTGCATCGTAAGACTACCTTTCTTTGAGTCAAAGTATTTCAGCATCCAAAAATTTACAGCGTTACTCAGATTGCATTTCGGCTCACATCAACAACGCCGGAGATACCGGAAAGCTTGTTGATAACGCCTTGCAACTCCATTAAATCCGCCATGTCGAGTGAGATGAAAACAATACTATTCTCGCCCATGTCGCGTGCGTTTAGGCTCCGCACCCGAATTTTCATAGCACTCAAAGTCGTTGCAACGTCAAGGATTAAACCTTCACGGCTTTTGGCGGTAATAACCAGATTGGTCTGGTAACGATCGCCGCCCGTGTCCGCCCAGGAAACGGCAATCCAGCGGCCTTTCTCCTCCGGCGTAGCGTCTGCACCGGGATAGTTCACGCAAGAGCGCTGATGCACCGAAACGCCGTGGCCACGCGTGATAAAGCCCACCACGTCATCCCCGGGGACAGGCGAACAGCAACGGCTGAACTTCACCAAACAGTTATCCACACCTTCGACAATAATTCCGCGCACAGGTTTTGTTGTCGTGGCCTTTGGCGGTGCCTGGTTGATGCGATCCACCAAGGATTTTCCGGGCTTTGCAAGCTTAATCAACTCATCCCGCACTTTTCCTGCCGCCTTCTGTGCGGAAAGACCTCCATAGCCCATTGCGGCATACGCATCGTCCATAGAGGGAAAACCGAGTTTTTTTACCACAAGCTTGTGCGCTTCCCCTTTTGCGATGGACTCAAGGGAAAGGCCTTGACGTTTTAGCTCGCTTTCAAAAGCCTGTTTGCCATGTACAATGTTTTCATCCCGTTTTTCTTTTTTGAACCACTGGCGGATTTTGTTGCGAGCCTCACTACTGCGAACTATTTTAAGCCAGTCACGGCTCGGCCCGTGCGTTGCGCCGGAGGTGATGACCTCCACAATATCCCCATTCTGAAGCGCATGTCCAAACGGCACAATCCGACCATTCACACGCGCCCCCGTCATCCGATTCCCGACAGCGGAATGGATGGAATACGCAAAATCAATCGGCGTGGCACGTGCGGGCAGATTGACTACATCACCCCGCGGCGTAAAAACAAACACCTCATCTGCGAACATGTCAATGCGCAGATCATGGAAGAAATCTTGCGCGTCCCCCGCTTCTTGCTGACTCTCGAGCAGTCTGCGCACCCAGGCAAAGCGCTCTTCATCCCCGGCGGCATTTTTGGTGCCGGGGCCGGGCGTTTTATACTTCCAATGTGCGGCGATCCCGTATTCGGCGGTGTGATGCATCTCCCACGTACGAATCTGCACCTCGAAGGGGATGCCCTCTTCCCCGATGACGGTGGTGTGGAGGCTTTGGTATAGGTTCGGCTTCGGGGTAGAAATATAGTCCTTAAATCGCGCGGGGACAGGCTTGAACATGTCATGCACATGGCCGAGCACGTTATAGCAATCAGAAATATCATCCACAATCACTCGGAAGGCGCACAGGTCAAACACCTCTTCAAATGTCCGAGTTTGTGTGTACATTTTGCGATAAATGCTGTAAATATGTTTAATTCGTCCATACACCATGCTCTGAATACCCGAATCTGTAAAGCGGGATTTCATCTTCTGCTGCATATCTGACATGAACGTGTCGAGCACGCTGCGCCGCTCTTCCAAATCGCGCGTAATTGCATCATGTGCGGCACGGTCCAGGTAGAAGAAGGATAAATCTTCAAGTTCCCATTTGATTTTCTGCATCCCCAGACGGTGCGCAATCGGGGCATAAATTTGCATGGTTTCATAGGCTTTTTCGCGCTGTTTCTTACCCGCCTGATAGTTCATGGTGCGCATATTGTGCAGTCGATCGGCAAGCTTGATTAAGATGACCCGAATGTCCCGCGCCATCGCCATCAACATCTTGCGCAGATTCTCCATCTGCTCTTCTTCTTTGCTGGTATACTGAACCCGCGTCAATTTGGTGACACCCTCAACAATCGCCGCTACTGAGGCGCCAAATTGCTCCTCAATTTCCTCGAAGGTCAGCGTCGTGTCCTCCAGCGAGTCATGGAGCAGGGCGGCGATGATGCTATCCTCGTCAAGCCCCATCTCGGAAGCGATCAAGGCTGCCGCCAATGGGTGGGTGAGAAACGGCGTACCATCCTTGCGCAACTGTGTCCCGTGGGCAGTTGCGGCCATGGTGAAGGCACGGCGAATACGCGCCAAATTCGCAGCAGGATTCGGGGTTTGGACTTTCTGCAACAACCCCTCAAACTGTTCCAGGACAATATCCATCCCCGGTGCGTTCCAAATATCTTCGGGTACTTGTTTGCTCATGCACAGCCCTCCGTCGCACGTTGTAACGCTTGTAAAATGCCGGAAGCGTTCAAATCCACCTTCCCC
>JGI990J12352_1000351_pt1 | contig 10506 bp, 6 predicted proteins | sample Intmic4MA4BA4MSA_FD_12352 | JGI IMG/M metagenome (IMG submission 12352) | reverse complement strand
CTATATTAGACCCTAAAAAGACTCTTCCCTTTTGATGCGAAAAAGTTTGCCATTCTAATAATTTTTTGCGCCTTATCAACCGCAAAAGCGTGAGTACAATTGCGCCTGCATTGCCAACCGCAACCGTGGGCATAACGCAAAACAGATACAGTTGCTGTGCAAGGGTAAACATACACTTTACATTTCTGCCCTTGATAGAAGATACAAACGCAAACACAATAGGCACTCCGTACGGCAAAAACGCTACGATAAGTGGCACAAGTGGATTGGCACTCAGTATGGCTATGGCAAGACAAACAAGCGTTGCAATAGGCACCAACGTGCGTACAAGGTTGGCTAAAATTGAAAATTTACCTATAGGAGAGAGTGGATTTTTATAATATTTGCCTTGCCTATTTTTAATACGTGGCAACAAAAACGGTAACAATTGCCAATCACCACGCAACCAACGTAACTCTCTTTTATAAAAACTACTAAAAGAATGCGGAAAAGAATCTAATGCCGTTACCGAAGTTTCTCTACAACCTGCCATGCTGCCCTCTATAAAATCATGGCATAAAATGCGGTTGTCTAAAAAAGCGTTGCCTGTTTTTTCATGAAATTCCTTTATACGATACAGTCCTTTTCCTGTAAAATTGCCTTTAAAAAAATGCGTGTCTGATATCGTATGCGCAGCCTGTGTGTACCGTGTTACGCCCTTTGCGCCCGAAAAAAGACGACTAAATAAGCTTGCGCCTTTTGCATAGGGCATCGTTCTCATACTTAAAGAAAGTACGTTGATGTCTTTATTAAAGGGGTGCGTGATGATTTCTACCAATTTTTCAGCATGGTTTAATAGCGTATCGCAATCTAACGTTATCGCAAAAGTACTCGGTTTTAACGTGCCTAAAGTAAGTGCAAAACCCTGTGTATTTTGATGGAGCATTGCTTTGTTAAAGTCTATAAGCGCACCTCGCTTTTTCTCCCAGCCACCAAAAAAATTATTTTCGGCCAGCGGCTTACGCTTACGTACCAACACAGACATTCGATTTTTATAGATAGAATTTTGATAGTGATACCTGCACGCATCGTACAAAATTTCGTCTTTTTCACAGTATGGATTTTTTGAATTTGCAAAATCAAATAAAAGTGTATACGAAAATAGGCTACCCCCATTGGCCGCAATAACTGTTTCTATGTTTTTAAAAGCGTCCTCTATTTCTTCTTTGGTTAGTACAAGCCGAGGTACTACAATTACGGTTGATAGATTTGCGTCCTTGTCGTTTAATGCCATAGCGGGCAATTGTAGCCCTTTGGCGTTGTATGCCAAGATTTTTTGCACGCAAACACCCACCAAACTAAATATAATCGGCATTGAAACAAGGGCAAGCACAACCGCTGCCATGGTAAAAAACCGTGACATTAACAAGCCTAGTAGCACACTTAAAATAAGGGTTAAGCCCACATGCACAATGCCGTATGCGTACATCATGGTAATAGATTTTGTTTGCGGTAAAATATAGTAAGATATATCTTGTTTGTCAGCAAGCGCACTGCGCACCAGCTGTTCTGCGCATGCCAACTCACACATGTGTTGCTTTTTGGCAATGCGTTTAATATGGTAAAGGTATAAAAATTTTGTAGCGGTAGTTAACTTGCCAAACACAATATTTTCTTTGCTAAGTAAATAAATAGCCACAGGTGAACATTTTAGTAACTGCTCCGCTTTAAAATTTTGCGATGTTTTATTCAGAAACTGTATGGCTGATTGTACGCCAACATCACATTTTGCTACAAGGTGCATACAACGCTCTTGCCTAACAAAAATGTCGTTTTCGTTACAGATGGATAAATGAGAAATTTTACGTTGCTCTGTATCTGATGCGTTTGCATACAATGTACTTGCGTAGGCATCATTACAAAATAATTTTAAATCTATACGTCCTTGTACCGCATCTAACCTAGCACGACTTTGTGCATAAGATAAATCTAAACTTATTGTACTAAAATGCGCCGCATACTCTACCAAAGCCCATTTTAAAACTTGCTCTATCGCTACAATTTCGTCAATATGCAAAGAGGAAACCGTGTTAAATAAGTTTACAGCTTCCTTTACTTCAGCAAATGCAACCGCCCCTTCGTGCGCATACACCAAGCTTTTGCAAAGCAAGTAGATGCGCACTTCTCCATCAATGTGGGGCAATTTTTTTAAACGACGTTTTGTTTTGTTAAGTTCTTGCATAACAGCGGCTAATTTATAATAATTATCGTATAGCCAATGCTGAAATTCATAAAGATTTTCACCTTCTGAAATTTTTTTTTCGATATCCAAAAATGCTTTGCGTATTTCTTTTGCCGTCTTGCGTGTAGAAATGCCCCTGCCGTATAAAGTATACTTTTTTTGTGCAAGTAATTCTAGGTTAGCATGTAATGCGTTAGAATCATTCCATAGCGTCTTTTTAGAAATTCCTTTGATGTAAAATATAAGTATAGCGGTAACTATAAGTACTGTGGCGGCTAAAGCATACTGGATAAAATGTAACATAATACGCACATTATCGCCCGAATAGTTGTATACTATACTTTTAAATGCAAAAATCGTCCTGCAAAGGATGCAAGACGTTTGCAATGCTTAAAAGCATATTCCAGTATATATATGTATTTGGTATTTGGTTAATTGAGCCTAGTTTACTTCTCTTTTTTAACAAACAATCTAAAAAAGCCTCGTAAAAATTTAGGAACTTTAAAGCAAAAAATTTTCATATCATGTACCTCTTGTGCTTTAGTATATGCAAGCAAAGGCATAAAATGAACCACTAAGTATAGGATTTTAAAATTTTATCAAATGCATATTCTGATAACCCATTAAAATGTGTATGGCTAATTTTTAAAACTTTTTGGATACGTTTTTTAAGCGTTTTTTCTAGAGCCTGTTTTTTCTTTTTTGACGGCGTATCAAGATAGTGCGCATGCTCGCTGTTTTCTTTTAAGTAGGATGTTTGCAATAACAATTCTATCTCGTTGCCAAGCGGCGCAAAACGGTCTTGGGCATAATAAGAAGGTATCTTTTTTTGGTTAAGCCCTGCGGTTACACGTGTGCCATGCGGCAATTTAACGGTATCCGAAATTTTAATATGCTCTGCAGAATCTGCTATTTTAACACTAAGCTGCCCGCCAGGAATAACCCATTTATCGTTTTGCGCATCAAAACACGATAATCTCTCATACGGGATTTTTAACCGAACGGTAGTTTCTTTGCCCTTATCTAATTGCACCCTAGAAAACGCACCCAAGCGAGATTTTAGCCCGTATATCGGCGACTGCTCTAAATCGCAAAATACAAAACTAACATGTTCGCCTGCCACACCGCCTGTATTTTTTACGGTATAGTCTACCCATACACATTCAAAATCGGCCGTGATTTTTAAGTTGGCGTATTCAAATTTTGTATAAGAGAGTCCATGACCAAACGGAAATTGTAAGCCTTTTTTAAAACTATTAAAGTAGCGGTAGCCATTATAAACGGATTCATAACAAAACATACCTCTACTTGCCGCACGAGTATTTAAGTTGGCGGGATAGTCTTTTTCTTTAAAAGCCCACGATACATTCAGTTTACCAGACGGATTAGTAAATCCATGCAAAAGTTCTACGATTGCTTCAAAAGTATAAAAATAAATTTTAGGCACATACAAAACAGCATTTGCTGGCAATATAGCGGTAGTTTGCAACGGCCTAGGCGATAAAATAACCAAAACTGTTTTTTTACCTGCATCGGTAGCCGCAATTAAAGCTTTTTCTGCTGCTGCCCCTACGCTAGTATCCTCTTGCTGAGGTGTTGCAAATACAATAACCGTGTCGGCATGCGCACGGTTTTTTTCTGTCGGCAAAAAGGTAGATAAATCTGAAAATTCTTCTTTAGATAAATCCCCTGCTACCGCTATACGAGTTCCGGGACTAAGCGGCAGTGTACCATCATTTTTTAATAGAACAGGGCTTATACGTGCAATGCGTTTATCAAAATCATAACTTAGTGTAGATTCTTGCAATGTTTTTAAATCTTCATATCTGGAAGCTACAAAATAAATGATACGCTCTATTGCATTATCTAACCGCTTCTCGTCTAAACAGCCGTTTTCTACATCTTTGATTACTTTGCGCATATCAGACTCTGCGTGCGCAATTTCAAAAGTTGAGCCTGCTATCAAAGATTCGGTACGGTCTATTACAGAACCTGCTTCATTCAATAAAAGTGCGTATTGGGGCAACAATTCATTGACTAGCGAAACAAAATTTTTGCAATTAAAAAGCGTAGCCTCATTAAGACACCCCGAGGGTACGGTAGCACCTGCCAGCTTAGATTTTAGGGTTTCGAAAGGCTTAAAGTAGAGTTCTCGCATAGCACGAGCGTCCATGTAGCGGTCTTCAAAAGCCTCTTCTCCGCTTAATATATTGGTAGCAATTACGCTGCCTGCACCCTCTATAAAAGCATCGGCCAATTCACTTACCACGTAAGGGTCTTCCGCTAGCATAGTTTCTGCACCCGGCTTCATGGGTTTTCTAATTACCCCTAAGTTGATAACGCCATCAACCAGTTGCTGGGCATCAAGTGCTAGATTTTTACACAGCTTGCCATAATCTTTAGCAAGCTGTGTATCAAATGCGCAACCTATAGCGGATAAATTGGGTTTATAAAATAAAAGCTCGTCGGGCAACAGCAACGAAAATACCTTAAAACGTTGCGACTGGGCCGTCTTTAAAGACAAACCACAGCCCAAAAATTGAACTTTTTCTTCTAAGGTCATTTGTTTTATAACCGCACGCACTCTTGAAATATCTATCGCCATATTTTTTTACCGTCTACAATCACCCTGCAAAAAAGCTACAAAAATAATCCTCCCCCTTTTGTAGCATTGCGCCTAAGTGTTTTTATGTTATTATTTAATCCTATCTAAATGTATTATAATATGTAAGTTGCCATGCTTTTTAATCTGCGGCAACTTAAACTTTGGTTACTTAAATTCTTCTGCCAAAAAAACGGGTTCTCCACCATCTTTAGACTTTTCAAAAAACAACAATCTATCGCTATACTCCATAATGATAATATTAGGGTCTTTACGGGTAGCAAATACAAGCGGCTTCTCAAAGGCACTACTACTAGAAAGTGCAGTATGCTTTAACGGCTGAGATTGAGCAATTTGATAAGGATAATCTTTGGGTTGAAATGCCGTATTGGCGGTTTGTTGCGCTATAGCAGAAACCGAAACAATTTTTTCCTCTATCGGAATAGCGGAAACTGCTTGGGTTTGTACGGGCGGTTGCGACACCTCGGTTGGCGTACAAGAAGAATCTTTTGCACAGCGGCGGTGCGCACAATCTTTAGGGCAGTACGAATCACACTCGGGCCGCGATGGTTGCTTTTTATTACGTTTGGTGTAACGTGCATGCTGCCCAGATTCATACTCTTCTTCGTCTTCGTAATAGCGCACCTCTTTTATCCTTGGCCCACCAAAATGAGTGCGCCTAGCTGCCGTGGAATCTTCTGTTGGTTTTTCTTTAGTGCGACTTGTTTTACGGGCAGTAAGTACTGCCGCCATGGTAAACGCAATGGCCACCAGTATTACCGACCCTGCAATCAAAATGGTTCTACCTGGCTCGCTGCCAAACGGAATACCCAAATAAGCGCATATAATAAGGTAACTTAATACAAAAACTGTCGGCAGCCAAAGAAAGAGCCGAATCATAACAAACAGAAGCATCTTGCCTATAACACGAAATAATTTTACAAAAAAAGCAATTACCATAAAGTTTAAAGAATGTTTTTAAAGATTTGTACACCTGCTTGCTCTAAAAATTTAATGGCAAACAAGTTTGAAAGATTAGCGTCATGTAGTGGAGAATCGTAAGTATCTACACAATCGGTAAATACCAATACGTTGGTAGAGGCATTAAGCTCATTAAAATACGCACGTAAAGTTAATGCCAACTGCATAACACAAATATCGGTACAAACACCTATCACCACAATATTGTTAAATGCAGCAAGGTCACCTATACGATTTTTAAGAACAAAAAAAGCGTTTGTAGAGTTTTTAGCAAGGTCTATGGCATCAAAGCCTGATAGTTCTTTAACCCATGCACTTTCGGTTTTGTCTGTACAATGCACAGGAAACGTTTTAAATTCTATAGAAGAATCGCTATGTTCGTCCCTAACAAATACTTTTTTAGAAAGCGGCACTTTGTTTAAAAATTGTTTGATGGGCGCAATACAAGCCTCAGAACGTGGCGAACTTAAATTGCCTTTTTTACAAAAGCCGTTAATCATGTCCACTACAACAACCATCGTTTTATCATTGTTTAGTGTTTTTGCCATTAAATCGGGCTTTGCATTGCATTCAATTTTATAGCAATTGATTTGTTTTGCAATTTCTTTTTCATCAAAGGATATTTTCATATGCGCATTACTCCAAAAAAATAAAGACAAGACTTGTGTGTTAAGCTACATTCTTAATCTCTAAGAGAAACGTCATTTAAGTTTTGCAAAAAATATTAATGCTTAAAGTTCCCCTTAAGTTAAGTATAACGCAACGTTTAAAAAAAAGCAACACTTTTTATTGTTTTTTTATGCCCTAACTAACAAATCAATGTATTGCAAGCACGGTTATTTAAGTGTGCGTTTTTTAAAGGGCAATAGCTTAAAAATTTCATCTATTTTGATGCTTTTAAAAACAATTAAAATGGCCATGTATACCACAAGCGCACATACAAAGGCTATGCCTTGTGATACGTAACTAGATAAAATAGTGTTTAAGATTTGGTTTAACAGTATGCCTATCCCTACAAAACCTGCACCTGCAAAGAGTGGAACAAGTAAAAAGGTTTTAACAGACAATTGCGTAGGAGCAACTTTTTGCATAGCATAAATATCTAACAGTGCTGTAACGGCATAGCACATAGTGGTAGCAAGCATCGCCCCTACAATGCCCAAAGTTGGAAGCAGTGCAAAAGTTAAAGCAATTTTTACAACAGCACCTATCAACAAATTTATGGCAGGTTTATGCGCTTTATTCGCCCCTTGTAATACACTAGTGGCTACTTGCAATAAACTCACATACACAATAGAAACACTGCCTAACGTTAATAGAAACGCCCCTAACGCTATCTCTTCTGCGCTTAAACCACCCGAATACAATATACGTAGTACGGTTTTTCCAAACACCGCAAAAAACAATGTTGCAAGTAAACCAATAAAAAAGTTAAACCTTAAGCTTAATGCAATGTGCTTTTGGGCTGATTTATTTTGCTTAAAACATTGCGATATTTTGGGTAACAAAGCTATTGCAAACGATAAAGTGATTACTACAGGCATATTGATAAGCGTACCTACAGGGCCTGTAAGTAGCCCAAAAGCACTGGTAGCAGCGGCAGTACTGTTACCTAACCTAGTTAACATGTTGATAACCAAAACGCTATCCACCAGTTGTGTAAGTGGCATAACCATAGAGCCTAACGTTACAGGAATTGCAACCCTATAAATTTCTTTAAGCAAGGTACGTTTTTTTTCTTTCGTATGCTCGTTATTTTGTTCTTTATCAATTTGTTTTTTATCAACATGTACATGATGTGCTATAGTCATATCGGCAGATGCTTCAAGTAAAAGAGAATCTCTTGCTATAGTGCGTGTAACATAATGGGTACGTTTTGCAGAATTTTCTTTCTTTTTACGCTTCTTTTCACCTAGTAGATACTGCGTACCTAACAAAATTGCTGTAACACATTCCGATGCCGAAACCGCCAGCAATGCGCCCAACACCGCATATTCTACCCCTCGTGGCATTAAAAGCGATGCAAAAACAAGCCCTAAGCCCAGCTTAATCACCTGCTCTACAAGTTGACTAATGGCAGAAGGCAACATGTTTTGCTTGCCTTGATAATATCCTCTAAAACACGCAATAATAGCTACAAATACAATTGCAGGCGCAATACCTGCATACCCCAACGATGCAGAAAGATTGCCTTGCGCATGTGCAATCACGTTTCTTAGCAAAAATAAAACAACACTTAGTAAAGCACCTGTGGCAGTAAGCGACACAAGAGAAACATACAACACACGGCGTGCCGATTTTTCATCGCCTGTTGCCAATTTAGAGGCAACAACTCTAGATATCGCTACGGGCAATCCTCCACTAGAAATCGTGAGAAGCACCACATAGAGTGGAAATATCATTTGGTAAAGCCCAATACCCTTACTGCCCACAATATTGGTTAATGGGATACGATAAAAAGCACCTATCAATTTAGCAATTAATGCACATATCGCCAAAATGCCCGCCCCTTTTAATAGTTTACTCATATGCCTAGTATAAGTAATTTTTTTAAAAAATAAAGACTTGCAACATTTTACAAGTCTTTAAACTTTGTTAGGTAACCTCATTCATCATTAAACTTTCGGTTAACGCAATTTTATTGATAGATAATTCGTACGCAATGCGGTTTTCTGAATGCGTTTCAGAAAACTTTTTAACATACTCTCTACTTTGAATTCTTCCTGTTAAAGAGATTTTTTGCCCTACGTCTACTGTGCGTACAAATCGAGCATTACGCCCCCATGCAATACAAGGTATGTAGTCTGATTTATTATACGCACGATTTACCGCCAATAAAATATCACAAATCTCTCGGTTAAAAGGAGTCGTACGATAAATGGGTGGCTTACATATATAGCCATTAAGTTCGGCTATATTGGGGTTATCCATATTTTCTTCTGTAAAATCTCGTACAAATACGCTTAACATAAGTTTAGATTTTTCGTCTACAATTTTATTATAGCTTCTAAACTGACCATTAATGGCAATGCGCTCCCCCAACTGTAGTTGACGCCCTGCCAAAAGCCTGTTAGAAATCGTAACAGGGATAAGGTCTGGCTGATTAGATAATCTTGGCACACGTAAATTAAATTCGTAAAATCCCTCACCAAATAATTCGTGACTATACATTAGTGTAGAATCCACTGTGCCACATAGGTATACCTTGTTGTTAATTAATAGTGCGTTTTCTGTGTTCATAAGTATTTAACCTCGTTTTTGTTGTCTGCCTGTTTGGTCTATTGTATAATTTTCAGAGAATATCATATCGCTAATGCTAGTAAACGTAAAACCTCTGTTAATAAAACCCGAAATAATTGCCCCCAGTGCTTCTGGAGTGTTTCGCCCATCGTTATGTAGCCGCACAATACTGCCCGCCCCTGCTTGCGCCAATACTCGGGTAGTTATGTCGTAACTAGAAATGTTTTGCCAATCCATAGCGTCAACATCCCACTGGATAGAAGTAAGGTTGCTAGAACTAGCGGCATTAAGCAAAGCATCGCTAAACTCGCCATAAGGCGCACGAAACAACGTAGGACGTATACCACTAAGGTTTTCTATTACAGAAACAGAAGTTTGAATCTCTAAATCTATTTCTCTTCTACTTAAGCGTGTCATGTGTGGATGCGTATTAGAATGTGAACCAATTTCTATAAGCGCATCGTCTGCAAGCGTTTTAAATAGCTCTGAATGACGTTCTGCCCACGCACCCGTCACAAAGAAAGTAGCGGGCACATTGTGTGCATGCAAAGTATCTACCAAGCTTTGTGTGCGCCCCGCCCCCCACGATGCATCAAAAGTTAAAGCGATTTTATTGTCTGTAAGCTCTACGGAATGAATGGGTAAACTGCGTGTAGTCAGGTTAGAAAACACCCGTGCGCTGTCGGTAAATAGCAAACCCAACGTAGTGCTAACAAGTAACGCAACGGCAACCATGAGTTGAACCACTGTCCTTTTTTTAAAAATAAGATATTTTGCCACTAACTACTATGTGTTGTAAACCAAGTTAACATTTAAGCACTTAAATACAAACTAACCTTACAACTACCTCCCTATAGTACCATACCTATGTAATATTTATCGTACATTTTTTGTAGTTCTATAGCGAATTTTGTCGCCATAATCTTGCATATGATTGTACAAACCTACACCCATATATACGTAATACAATACAAAAATATAACCTAAAATAAGCGTAACCGATTAAAAACCCGTTACGCTTATCTGCAAAGTATATACTATTTCTATCTGCACACCCCTAGTGGCGCAAATACCTAAAAAATCACCCTTATAATTAGGTATGCAATCTAAATTAAGCTTGCAACCTAAGAAACTTAATAAATCCAATAATCAAGCATACAACATTTTAGCACTAAGCGTTGTTGTTTAATTGCATCCTATTTTCTTGCCCAAATTCCTGTTGCTTTCCCTACTAAACATACGCCATAGTAAACCTAACGGTTAAGTTATAGGGAGTATAGTTTGTAAATCTTAAAGCTTTTGTTTGCCAAGCGGTTACCGATATGGTAGTAGAAGCAGGCGACGCAGAGGGCATGTTATCCGTTAAATACATCATAATGTTGCCGCTAGCGTCAATGCGCATAGAAAAATTACCACCGCCCGAAGACGCTCCACCCGACACTCTTACCAACTCCACACGCAC
>JGI990J12352_1000350_pt1 | contig 10512 bp, 10 predicted proteins | sample Intmic4MA4BA4MSA_FD_12352 | JGI IMG/M metagenome (IMG submission 12352) | reverse complement strand
CCGCCGCAAGAGGTGACGATATGTTCCAACCCCCCGTCCTCAAGACCCAGTGCGGTTTCACGGCGCTCGTTCAGTTGGTCAATGGCTCGCTGTACCGCGTAGGTGACGCTTTCAGGTGTAAGCGGCTTGAACTCAAACACCGTTGCGCGGCTCAAAACCGCGCCGAATACGTAGAAATACGGATTCTCCGTGGTGGAGGCAATCAGTGTGATCTTCCCATTTTCCATGAATTCCAGCAGACTTTGCTGTTGCTTCTTGTTGAAGTACTGAATCTCGTCCAGATACAGCAGTATCCCGCCCGGTGTCATGAATGTGTCAAGCTCTGCGATGATTTCTTTGATATCTGCAATCCCTGCCGTGGTCGCATTCAGCTTCCGAAGCGTTCGATTGGTCGTTCGGGCGATGATGGAGGCTACCGTACTCTTCCCAACGCCCGATGGGCCATAGAAGATCATGTTTGGTACCTGCCCGCTCTCTACCACACGGCGTAAAATACCACCGGGGCCAAGGATATGTGACTGCCCAACAACATGGTCAAGATCCTGAGGCCGAATTTCGTCCGCCAGGGGACGGTATGGACTAGACATAAATCGGATATTTTTCCGTAAGCGCTTGCGCCTGTTGTGCAAGCACGGATTTCTTTGCATCAAAATCCGTAGCGGTCAGGTAGATCAGCTCTGCAATTTGCTCCATGTCAGCCTCTACAAAACCGCGCGTGGTTACAGCAGGGGTGCCGAGACGGAGGCCGCTGGTGACAAACGGGCTTTCCGGGTCGTTGGGAATCGTGTTGCGGTTGGCGGTGATGTGAACCTCATCCAAACGATGTTGCATTTCCTTGCCCGTAACGCCGAATTTGCGCAAGTCTACCAGCATCAGATGAATATCCGTGCCGCCGGATACAAGGTCGAAGCCACGCTGAACAAGGCCGTTAGCAAGCGCTTTTGCGTTGTGTACGACTTGTTGTTGATACGCTTTGAATTCAGGCTTCAATGCCTCCCCGAAACCCACGGCCTTTGCTGCGATAATGTGCATCAGCGGGCCGCCTTGCGCACCCGGGAAGATGGCACTGTTGATCTTTTTCGCAATCGCTTCATCGTTGCACAGAATCAAGCCGCCGCGTGTACCGCGCAAAGTCTTGTGCGTTGTCGAGGTCGTGACATCCGCATAAGGCACAGGGTTCTGGTGCAGACCTGCCGCAACAAGGCCTGCAATATGCGCCATGTCCACCATCAGATAGGCTCCAACCTCTTTGGCAATTTCGGAAAATTTCCGGAAGTCAATGGCTCGCGGATAGGCCGAGGCACCTGCAATAATCATCTTCGGCTTATGTTCTTTTGCAAGGGCCGCAAGCGCATCGTAGTCGATGAGTTGAGTATCATCAGACACACCATAGGGGATGATGTTGTAGAATTTGCCGCTGTAGTTCACAGGGCTTCCATGGGTCAGATGGCCGCCGTGGGCGAGGTTCATACCAAGGATTGTGTCCCCCGGCTCACACAAGGCTATGAAGGCGGCGTAATTTGCCGAGGCGCCGGAGTGCGGTTGCACATTTGCAAATTTGGCACCGAACAGCTCACAAGCACGGCGGTTTGCAATGTCTTCTGCGACATCTACATACTCACAGCCGCCGTAATACCGCTTGCCGGAATAACCCTCAGCGTATTTGTTGGTCAGTACGCTGCCTGCTGCCGCCATCACGGCGGGGGTCACGATGTTTTCAGAGGCGATTAGCTCGATATTCCGCTGTTGGCGTGTGAACTCTTGCCGAATGGCCTTGCCCACCTCAGGGTCGAATTGATCGACGAATTGCATGTTTTCCAGTACCATGATGTCCCTCCATTTGTCTTTTTTTCGTAGCTCTATTATAACGAACTGTACAGGATTTTACAACTATGATAAAATAGTACAAAGTGGAGGGATTTTTAATGTGCAACATCGAGCGTGTCAAGCGGATTATAAAATGCCTGGAACAGGATTATCCGGACGATTTGTGTAGCTTGCAATACGCAAAAGATTACGAACTACTCTTCTGCGTCCGCCTTGCTGCACAGTGTACGGATGAGCGGGTGAACAAAATTGCACCGGCACTGTTCGCGCGCTTTCCCACGCTGGAATCTTTCGCCGAGGGACCGGTGGAAGACGTGGAGCGCCTCGTATTTTCTACCGGATTCTACAGAGCGAAAGCACGCGATATTGTGGCGGCTTCGCAGATGCTGCTTTCCGACTTCGGTGGCCGCGTACCAGGGAATATGGAAGATCTACTCAAACTGCCCGGCGTAGGGCGGAAAACCGCAAACCTAATCTTAGGAGACGTGTTTCAAGTACCGGGAGCCGTCGTGGTAGACACGCACTGCATCCGTATTGCAAACCGTATGGGGCTTGTAACAGGGAAAGACCCTGCCAAAATCGAATCTGCGCTTCGAGATATATTACCGAAAGAGGCGTCCAATGACTTCTGCCATCGGCTGGTGCTACATGGCAGAGCCGTCTGTACGGCACGCAAGCCGCTTTGTGAAGTCTGCTCGTGTGCGCCATATTGCAACTATTTTTCAGGAGGTCTATCATGACAAACAACACCACCCCAACAGGCAAAGTGCGAACCCGCTTTGCGCCAAGCCCCACAGGCTATATGCATGTAGGGAATCTGCGCACGGCACTGTACACATATCTCATTGCGCGAAGCAAGGGCGGGGCATTCATCCTGCGGATTGAAGACACCGATCAAAGCCGCCTTGTCGCAGGGGCGCTTGATGCCATCTATAACACGCTATCCGACTGCAGTCTTGCGCATGACGAAGGCCCCGATGTCGGTGGCTCTGTCGGACCATACATCCAGACCGAGCGGCGTGCACTGTATGGCAAGTATGCCGCTCGCTTAATCGAGCTGGGCGGCGCCTACCGCTGCTTCTGCGGCAAAGACGATGCCGAAGCGAAGGAAGACACCCCAATCTCCAAATACGATGGTAGATGCGGTCGTCTATCAGAAACGGAAATCGCCGCAAAATTGGAATCAGGCACCCCGTACGTGGTACGGCAACGAATCCCGGCAGGACGCACCGCATTTTCAGACGTGGTGTTTGGAGAGATCGATGTAGACAACGATGATTTAGACGATGGTGTACTAATGAAGTCTGATGGCTTGCCTACGTATAACTTCGCAAACGTCATTGACGATCACCTGATGGGAATCACCCACGTTGTGCGGGGATCTGAGTATCTAAGCAGCACACCGAAGTATAACCTACTCTATAAATCCTTCGGGTGGGAGCCGCCGATCTACATCCACTGCGCGCCCGTGATGCGGGACGCAACCAATAAAATGAGCAAACGCCATGGAGACCCCTCATACGAAGACTTAATCGCTATGGGGTACTTGACCGAGGCTGTCCTAAACTACGTTGCCTTGCTCGGGTGGAGCCCGGGCGGAGAGCGTGAAATGTTCACGCTGAAAGAACTGATCGAGGTCTTTGACGTGAAGGGCATATCGAAGAGCCCTGCCATCTTCGATATGGACAAGTTGCGTCACTTCAACAGCGCCTATATCCGTGCCCTAACGCCTGAGGCCTTCCATGATATTGCGCAGTCCTACATCCGCGAAACCGTGAAAAATGAACAGACCGACACCCGCGCCATCGCCGCACTCCTGCATCCGCGGTGTGAGGTGTTGACAGATATTCCTGAAAAGGTAGACTTTTTTGACGCACTGCCCGTGTATGAAAAATCGCTATATGTGAACAAAAAAAGCAAGACTGATGAAGCGGTTTCGCGAGATATGTTAGATGCCGCAATCCTGGCATTAGAAGGCCTCTCCGACTGGGGTACAGAAGGTATACACGCCTGCCTATTCGGTCTTGCAGAGGCGCTTGGGGTAAAGAATGCAACCCTTATGTACCCTGTCCGAATCGCCGCCGCCGGCAAAGCGGTGACACCGGGCGGTGCAGTCGAAATCTGCACCATCTTGGGCAAGGACGAGACGTTGTATCGTCTAAAACAAGGGCGGACGATGCTCGGTTAAGAAAAATGCCCTGATGCATATAACGCATCAGTCACGCGGGCAGACATGGCCGCATAGTCGATCTCACGCCCGAGGAATAGCCGGTCTGCCACTAAGGCCTGGTAGATCAGCATGCCCAGTCCGTTTTGGGTCAGATGTCCGTGCGCTTCGGCCGCTTGCAAAAATGCAGTCTTCCGCGGCGCATGGATAATGTCGCAGACCACAGCATGTCTTGGCAGATGTTGAAGAAATTGCAAGTCCGGCCATTGTTCCGAAACCCCGGCCATCCCAAGCGGCGTAGTATTGATTAGAATATCAGCGCGGGCGATGCTCTGCTGCATGGCAAAACTTGCAAGGCTACCGCTTGTGATCTGTGCGTTTTGCACATGGCGGCGGATTATGTGTGCCACCTCGCTTGCCTGACACGCACGCCTTGCAAAAACGTCTACTTGAGCGGCCTTGTCCAGGATTGCGCGATACGCCAAAACCCGTGCTGCACCACCGGCACCAAGGATCACGACCCGCCGCCCGAGATGTGCAATCCCTGACGCTTGCAAGGCCATGAAGAAGCCCATCGCATCCGTCGAATAGCCGATGAGTCGCCCATCCCGGTTCACAACTGTGTTTACCGAGCCGAGCAAATCGGCCTCATGCATACACGCATCCAGATGCGGTGCAATGTCCATCTTGTGCGGCATGGTGACGTTGAAGCCCGCATACCCCTCAGCATGGACGCGTGCAAGCCATTGCGGTAGATCTCCCCGCCGCACAAGGATTCGCTCATAACTTGCCGCTTCGATATAATGACGCAGGACAGGCAAATGAATCTCCGGCGAGCGGCTATGGGCGATGGGGTTCCCGATGACAGCAAATTTCACGATAAATCACTCCCTTACACGAACGAAAATTGATAAGAGGTGTAAACTCTATGGACCTGAAAAAAATCGCCCGAATCAACGAGCTTGCAAAAAAGCACAAAGAACAAGGCCTGACTCCGGAAGAAACGGCCGAGCGTCAAACACTTCGAGAAGCGTACATCGCAGGGTTTCGCAATAGCCTGACCTCGCATCTGGAAAACATTTATTTGGTGGACGAAGACGGAAACAAAGAAAAATTGAAACGGAACGATTCGTAAGTGTTTTAGCGCGTGTACTCGAAATTCCCGACCCAAAATGGTGCGGTATCGCTGAGAATTTCGCGCCCGTTCAAATAGTCGAGTACACCGCCGCAAGCCTCAAAGTTGAATTGAATGCGGTGTGCCCAAAGAGCCTGGTAACGCTGATTTTTTTGAGGTAATCCCCCATATTTTCGATCTCCCAAAAGCGGGCAACCAAGAGCCGACATTTGGGCTCGGATCTGATGCGTGCGACCTGTAATTAATTTGCATTCGACGAGAGAAAGATTCTCACGAGTCTCCAAGGTACGGTATTCGGTGATTGCGCTTTTCGCATCGGCCATGCCTTTTGCGGCAGAGGCAACTTTGTTGTGGGTGCGATCTTTCGCAAGATGCCCCTCAATCCGCCCTGCGGCAGGCTTCGGGCTGCCGTGGGCAGCTAGGAGGTAGTATTTAGAAACTTCACGCAGACGGATTTTTTCGTTCATCGCCACGGTCGCCGCCGCTGTTTTTGCGGAGATCACAAGCCCGCCCGTATTGCGGTCGAGGCGGTTGCATAGAGCAGGTACAAAGCTCTGCTCCCGCTGTGGGTCCCAGTCGCCCTTGTGGTAGAGATACGCCTTCACCCGGTCCACCAAAGTGTCGGTGTCATCGGTGCTTCCGCTGTGGCATAGAAGGCCTGCGGGTTTGTCTGCGATTAAAATATGCGCATCCTCGTAGACCACTGTAAGTGCGGGGTTTTTCGGCTTGTCGTAGGTAGTGGGTGGCTTCACTGCAAAGAATTCATCGCTGATGTAGAGTGAAACCGTGTCGCCCACCGTCAAGCGATAGCTTCGCTCTGTGCGGCGGCCGTTTACCTTAATGCGCTTGGTGCGGATGTATTTTTGAAGCAAAGTCCCGGGCAGAGTAGGAACGGCTTTGGCGAGGAATCGGTCAAGCCTTTGCAAAGCGTCATTTTCTCCAGCTATCAGTTCACGCATACCCGCGCCCCTATCGTTTTTTGCATATTCTATCACATTTACCAATTTCCTTCAACGGATGGGTGTGGTATACTAACTTTGTGGGGTTATCGTACCGAAGATTTAAATGCAGATACCATTACGGTGCAATGCACCTATGGTATACAAAAATAGCCTGGGGGACGATTTGATTATGGATCGCAAAGATAAAATCCAGTACTACCTAGACATTGCCGATGCGGTCTCGCGCCGTGCGACCTGTCTCCGCCGAAAGTTCGGTGCGATCATTGTGCGCAATGATGAGATCATTTCTACAGGCTATAATGGCGCACCCCGTGGCCGAAAGAACTGCGAAGACCTCGCAAGCTGCACTCGTGACGCACAAAACATCCCCCCGGGGGAGCGGTACGAGCTCTGCCGCAGCGTACATGCAGAAGCAAACGCCATCATCTCAGCCGCGCGGCGGGATATGCTGGGCGGAACACTGTTTTTATCAGGGCGTATGCAACCGAGCGGTGAACTGCTTTCGGAGGCCACGCCGTGTGCGATGTGTCGGCGCCTGATTATCAATGCAGGAATTTCCCGCGTAATTTGCCGAACGGATGCCACATCGTATTCGGTGACAGAGATACGGGATTGGATATTCCATGATGATTCGGTAGAAAAGCCACGCTCATAATCGGGCATTTTGTAGCCGAAACGGACGCAATGAATTCTATGGAGGGATCATTTTGGGGTTTTTACAGCGCTTTTTCCATGGCAGAAATGGCACAGACCACTTGAACGCCGCCTTGGCGATAACGGCTGTGGTGTTCACTTTACTTGGTCGTTTTTTTGTTCCCGGATTGTTTGCGATATTGGCTTATGTTTGCATATTTTTGTACATGTTCCGCATGATGTCTCGAAATATCCCAAAGCGCCGGGGTGAGAATTTGGTGTTCTTACGCTTTGTGCGAGGGATATCGGCAAAGATGCCGAAACGTGGTGTCGGTCGTGCTTATGCGGGTACGGAAGTGCCGCGACCAAAGAAAGATCGGGCGAATTTTCGTTACCTAAAGTGTCCCGGTTGCAAGAAAGCGTTGCGCGTACCGCGTGGGAAGGGGCGTGTGAAAATCACGTGTTCTGCCTGCAAGCTCGTGTTTTACAAGAAGGTATAGAGTGCCGGAAAATTCCTTGTATTCATGCAACCGCCCGCATCGGGCAAATGACTGCTCATCGTATCAGGCGGGAATGTGTTAGACTTCTACCGTTTGAAAACCCTGGAATGCATTGACATTCCAGGGTTTTTTGATGGGTTTAAATTGGTCACAGTTAGTGCCTTTGGTTAACCAAAGGCACTAACTGTAAGGTGTCTCAAAATATTGAAAATATTGGGAAAATGGAGTGTTCAAAATGGGAAGCATACGAAACAAGGAGCCCGGTTGGCTTTCGCCCTGCCCTGTGGATACAAGTTTGATATCAGTCACTTTTGTTTGTGCGTATCTGTGTTATGAAAGTGCCTTGCTTACCCCTAATTTCGCAGAAGAAAAGGCGAATTGCAGATTGTATCCACCTGTGTCACCGTCTACGTCTAAGACTTCGCCGGCGAAGTACAGACCCGGAATGTTCCGTGCTGACATGGTGCTGAGATCAACCTCGTCCAAGCTTACTCCGCCCGCTGTGGCCATGGCGGTAGAGAGGCTTCCCAGACCGCTGACGGTATAGGTATCTTTGGTGAGCAGGTTTGCAATTTTCTCCATCTCGGCGCCGCTTAAACGTGCGGATTTGGTCTCTGACGGGATATTTGTGCGTTGGCAGACGGTTTCTAGGAATCTCCGTGGGAGGTGGGTTTCGGTTTCGAGCAGTGTGAGGATTTGTTTTGCAGACCCTTTGGCCTTTGACAAGAGTGCTTGGCGTAGGCTACGGCTTTCATCGGTTGGGAGGTAGTTTATGGAAATTGTGCTGCCCTGTGTGATGTAGCGGGCGTTATCGAGGATGACGGGGCCTGAAAAATTGCGGTGGGTGAGGAGCAGGCTGCCTGAAACGCAGATTGATTTTGGCTCACTTTGGATTGTGAGCGCACAGTTGGGAAAGGCTATTCCGGAAAGGGTGCTGTAGGGATAGTCATGCACATGCACAGGCGCAAGTGCCGGACGGCGGGGGATTAACCGAATTCCGAGTTCCTCTAAACATGCAAAAAATGTACCGTCGGACCCGGTTTGCGGGAATGAGGCTCCGCCGGTAGCAACAAGGATGGAACGAGTCTGGAAGCGATTGTTTTCGCTCTCGACTTGGAATAGGTCTCCACAGAGTGTGAGGTTTGTGACGGGTGTATTTGTATGCAGTTCAACGCCGTTTCGTTTTGCGAGCTCTAACAAAAGCTGTAGTACGCTGTGTGCTTCTGACGAGGCCGGGAAAACCTTTCCGTCTGGCCGTGTGGTGAGAGGGAGGCCATTTTCGTTGAAATAGGCCATCAAGGCGCGATTGTTAAAGGGGAAGAGGACGGGGCGGAGTTGGTTGCCGTTTGGGCCGTAACAGGAGAGGAATTCCTTGATTGCTCGGCTATTGGTTAGGTTGCACTGTCCATTGCCTGCGATCTGAAGCTTTTGACCAAATTGATTGGTCTTTTCTAAGAGTAGGACGTGCCTTTCGGGGCTTGCGTTGGCGGCGGCGAAAAGACCTGCTGCGCCGCCGCCGATGATGATTAAATCGTAAACCATGTCAGATACCTCAAAGGGGATTCTATGAAGAAATTTTTGCGGCAACATCGAATTTTGCACATATGGGTTTTGGTGACGATTGGCATTTTGGCGCTGTTTTATCTACTGCGCGAACTACGGCCTGTGATGAATTTCTGGGTGTTTTCTGTGGCGTTGCCCGTTCGGCAGGGGATTGCACGTGTGACGCATCTTGTGCGTTTTTCGGTGGCGGAACTGGTTGCACTTTTGTTTGTGCTTGCTCTGATTGGACTATTTGTCCGTGAGGTTCGTCGGATCAGGCGGCGGAAAAATGGGTTGGGGGCGGGGCTTTATCGGATTGTTACAGGGCTTTTGGCAGTGGTGCTTACTGTGGTTTCCAGCTTCACGCTACTCTATGGCACCAATTTTGTGGCCGACGGATTTCAGGAGCGTTCCGGAATTTTTGCGCAGCCAGCTACGGTGGATGAGCTTGAGCGGGTGACGCAACTATTTGCTGAGGGGCTGGCTCGCACTGCGCACAAAGTGCCTCGGGATGATGCGGGGGTTATGGCGGCGTCCATCCGGCAGATTTTTGAGGAGAGCGTGGACGTGTTCCGCCCGTTTGAGGAATATTTTCCGTTTCTTGCTATGCGGGATATGCCACCGAAACCGCTGGTGATCTCGCGCTTTATGACCTTAACGGACTATGTGGGATTCTATTTCCCGTTTACCGGGGAGGCCAATATCAATACCTTGGCGCCTCGGGCGCAGGTTCCTGCTACGGTGTTGCACGAATTTGCGCACCAGCGTGGGATCGCTTCAGAGGATGAGGCCAATTTTGTGGCCATTTTGGCCGGGGTGAAGGGAGATAATCCGATCTTTGCCTACTCGTCCTATCTGATGGGATACAATTATTTGGCGTATGCACTGAACCGTGTGGCACCAGAGCGATTTCGAGCGATTCATGAAACTTTGGCGGCGTATGTCCACGCTGACTTGGAAAACAGCAGGGCATACCATGCGCGCAAAAATCTCATGGCTCAGCGGGTGACCAATGTCATGAACGACCACATGTTACGCAGTTATGGTGAGGCGAGTGGCGTACAGAGCTATGGAGAAGTGGTAGATTTGTTGATTGCATATTTTTAGCGGGAAGCGCCGACGTGCCACGTCGGCGCTTTTCCTTGTATCTGGATTTCTATCTTACCATAAACCGGCATAGACTAGAAGAGGAACGTGCACAACTTCAGCTTTGCGCAACCATAGAACACTGAAAAATTTAGGATTTTGATGAATTTGTCACCTCGCACAGGATTTCACAATATACTGTGGCAGAAACTTAGGAGGGAGACCAATTATGGACATGAATACAGCGGCAGAGCTTGCAGCCAAGCGAGCCAATGATCTGGAACACATTGTACACTCAGAGGACGGCCAAAAGGTCAAGTCGATTATGGAACAAGACTCTGAACAACTGAAACAGGCGATGCAAACAGGGGATATGTCAGCGTTGAAGCAAACGTTTGATCACCTGATGAGCACCGAAGAAGGCGCCCGCTTGATCGGGAGCATCCAGCAAATGATGCAGAAGTAGCGTACATAATAGGAGCCGTGGCATGGGCGAGTTTGAAGATAAATTGAATGGGATTTTGAATAATCCTCAAGAGATGGAAAAAATCATGGCTCTGGCCCGGAATTTTATGGGGAACGGTAGCCCTGCAGGATCGGTAGGGGTGCCGCCGGTGCCTCCGCCGCCTGTGGGACAGGTGGTGGATAGTCCGCTTCCGT
>JGI990J12352_1000349_pt1 | contig 10519 bp, 18 predicted proteins | sample Intmic4MA4BA4MSA_FD_12352 | JGI IMG/M metagenome (IMG submission 12352) | reverse complement strand
TTCGGACTTACAACGAATCCGTTTTTCTTATTTGATATTTCGCCTAAGGAACGAGACCGTTTTTTCGCGCTAGTTTATCTTCGCCACTCCATGTGCTCGGTAGAACAGGACTTGGACAGGTGTGAAATTGTGACGGTGCTGATAGCGGGCGTCGCGACGCTGGTTGCTGGCACCTATGCGGTGGTTCTTTCTCTGGCGGCGTGGTGACCACTCCATGCCTGAGTGTTGGTTCCGCTGCTGTGTCCCACGGGTGATGTGGGCGCGGGAGCACCCTGGTAGAGTGGTGTTTGGCTCACCCCAGCCCCCGCAGCCGACCCAGCCTTTCCCGATAATATGAGAGTGAAATTCACGGTGGTTTCTTCCCGAAGCGATTGAGCAGTCTCGTGGTGACCTGCTTCGTGTGATTAGCGGTCTCCACGAGATTTTCTTTCTTGTGCCGAATGTTTTCGGTTAGACCATGCACGTCTTTCACGGTTTCCTTAACTTTGTGGACGGTGGGGTCGATCTTCTGGTGCATCTTGCGGTGTGTTTCCGGAGAGATCTGCTAGAAGACCTTGTCCGCGGTGTCGACGGCGTTTTTGATTTTACCCCCGTGTTTGTTGACGAATCCGGTGACGGAGTCGTATCCCTTCTTAACTCCGCCGACGACTTTGGTGAAGAAGTTCTTGATCTTCCCACCCTTACTGGCGGCGGCGGCGGGCATGCCTTTCACGGCGGCGCTCCCTACAGCAGGCTTGTTCATCTGTATGAGGTGTGTTTTTAACATGTGCGCTAATTAGGAGCGCGTTCACGCGGTAGTAGGAGGCAGTCATGATAATAAATCACACATTTTCTTCTTCTTAGGTGTGCGCCACCTCACTGATTACGGGTGTGGTGCGTTGTGGTCGGCGTATGCGGCGTCTACATAGCTTGGGTGGTTCGTTTCCACGACAGCGAGCGCAGCGCTTACCCATGTGAAAAAACTGCTGGTTCGCTCCTACAAATTTTTCATACCACATGAGCGACAAGTAAATTGTGACCTAGTCCGGGCAGGTGTTATTCCACGGCAAGCCGGAGAGCCAGCCGCCGGCGGGCTTCAAGTGGAAGGAGGTGCAGCGCGGTTCTGGGCTGTGGTCGCAGGTGGCTCTGAGCTCACGTGAGAAGGCGGACCTGCGCGTGTAGCGCGAGTTGGAGCGCCACCTGAGTGCGCGTCAGGAGCACGAGGACGCGCAGACTGACCTGGACCTGTAGGAGATTTCGCGCGAGGTGCTGAAGCTTCTGCTTCCTGAGCTGCGAACGATGGTGCAGGAGGCGTGCAGGCTGCAGCAGGAGATGTAGTCGGTGGAGGAGGATGAGCCGTAGCCGGTGCCGCGCCAGCGCGTGGTGTACCAGCGCCAGCAGTGAATTTCACTTTATGAACGCGCAGGTGGTGAGTGCGGCTGAGATGATAGCGGAGAACAACGCGCAGAAGCAGTCTCCATATACTGGCGCTACGATGCGTCTTCTGGACAGCATCCTGAGTACGAACAATGTGATGACGAGCAACTCCCCGGTGAATAACCTGGCGGGAATGAACCTGCAGTTCCAGGTCCCGGTGAACGACTTCCTGCTGAACCACACGAAGTCGTACATGGAGGTGTAGTACCAGATCACGCTCGGTGCTGAACACCCTGCGGGTTGGGACACTCTGACGCGCACGACTGCGGACACCGGCTACGGGACGTCCAGCACTGCCTCGGGTGCGGGCCCAACGGCGGATCAGATAGCTACGCTGCGCACGCAGTCTGGGAGGCAGACAGGCATGATCAGGGATACGATGGATGTGGTCAAGGAGTTGCTAGGTGGGATTGATTTACCTATTGACACCGCCTTTACGACTAATAGGTTACCACAGCATCGTTTTTAGCTTAATGGGGACAATTTGTAGTTAGGAAAGAGCTTTTTCAGGACAAATAATCCTGTGCAGTACCTGGACCTGTACTTGGTATAGGTGAATCACTAGTGGGCGTTGTTGTGCAAGAACGTGATGGAGAACGCGCCACCTTTTTACATAAACTCCCTGCGTGGACTGTCTCCGCTGAATGCGATGGCGTTCTTCAAGGACACGTACGTGAAGCATGCCTCTAGCTTCCAGACGATAGATCAGTTCAAGAATAGGTCGGCGATATTCGAGGCGATGTTCTGTACGCGCGACCAGGCTGAGACTAATACTAACTTCTGGTTCCACTCAGCGCGCCGCGGTGTGTAGATCTACCTGGGTCTGTACTATTTCGCGTCTCATAATTCTTCAGCGTAGTTTGTGTTGACCTAAGCCAATACGATATTAGTCGCACAGATGGGTATCTAGGCGGTGTATGGTGTAGTTACCGGTGGGTCGTCGATAAGCAATACGGCGATGTCAACCGGCGGGAAACAGAACCGAATGCTGCAGGCCATGTCTGTGGCGTTGTCACGTCCGATACCGGGCGTGTTCCAGGGCACCTTTATGATACCGTTGAACTACATCAACCGAGCGCTGGACCCACAAAACCAGTCAATGCTGATGCTGAATGCGTTGCAGAACACGAACGTGATAATAGAGCTGAACTGCGTCCCGGAGCTATTCACACGTGTGTTCGGGCTCCACAGATTTGCGAAGCTGACGTTACCCACATCAGATCTACCGAACGGCGTGAAACTAATCGACCTGGCGTAGCATGTGAACCAGGCGTACACGGGCTTCACGCGTGCTCGCCTGAAGATGTTCACGCGCTCGCACCCATTATTCAACAGGGACGCGCAGATGCAGCCTACGATAGACAACAAGTGCCTGTTCGTGGACTACTGGCCGCAGACTGCGCCAACGGCGTCTGCGTCTGAGTTCCAGTGGCAGCGTCGTTTCCTGACGTCGGTGAACGACGTGCACCTTGTGGCGTACAGAGAGGACCGGGGCGAGGCGGTGAGTACGTACCTGGCGCAGGTAGCTGGCTTCATGACTGGCGAGCAGCTACTGGGCCTGCTGCTGCGCACGGACATAAGCTCAACGCACATGGACTTCCAGTCTGGGGCGCAGGTGCAGCTGTTTACGACAGATCCCGGGTCAGTGCCCACAGCGTACGCCGGCGGCGGTAGTGACGCGCGTGTGCCCACGTACGAGGCTCTGTTTGTGGAGCTGAACGGGCGCAGGATTAACTACGTGGACGGGTTCAACGTGTTCGGTCAGGTGCGCTACTCCACGATCCAGGCGCTGCAGAAGTACGGAGCGGAGAGCAGCTGGATGTTCCAGGTGGACCACGTGGTCTGGCACGCGCTGTACCACGTGACAACGCTTAACTTCGAGTTCTGGAAGAACAGCCCGGAGGGCGTGGACTTCTACATGGACGGTGTGGACGGCGACCAGGTTACCTTCACGGTGTAGGCGCAGATAAGGCGCCAGTGGGGCGACCAGCTGGAGGCGCACGCGCCGCAGTTCCAGGGCGAGCGTATAGTGGGACACGAGGTGCTGTCGGTGTACGACCAGACGCTGAGCTTCCTTCCGATGCAGAACACGATGCAGTTGTCACTGGCGACGACGACGCAGTTTGGGTAGTGAGTGAGTTTCACTTCGATGGCGACGGTGATGGACGGTGCGCAGGTGGCGGATACGATGCACACGCACAACCTTAATCCATTTTCGGACTGGCGTCAGCAGACGATACGGCTGTTCCCGTCTAACAACTCCACGGTGCTGAACAACTCACAGCCGCTGCGCACGCTGGAGGGACTGATGACGCGCTGGCGCATCCCGACGGACGTGAAGCGCGTGGACGTGCGCCACAGCTTTGTGCTGCTGGAGGGGCGCATGTACATAGAGGACGACGCGGGTTTTGGCTCGGCGGCGGGTGCGTACAAGATGGGGCGCCAGCAGCTGTACAACGTCCCGATGGACACGGGGCAGCCGGAGATGATGACTCCCTCGATCATGGACTCGGGCGCGGTGGTGCGTAGGTCTACGGTGTACGTGGCGGGGCAGGTGGTGTACGACCAGGACTTCGTGTGGCGCAACACGCTTCCGACGCTGATGTCGTCGGACTCGGATACCACTGAGAAATTCAGTAACTTCTTCTAGGAACAGTCTGGCAACTCGATTGTGTCCTTCAAACCGCAGACAAACGAATCAATGCTGGCTACACACAATTTATTCAAGTCGGCTACTAGTCCTCTGATTGTTTAGAACGGTACGGTGCCGGAATAAGCCAACTAGCAGTTCTTCCCGGTGCGGCTGATGATCCCGCTGACGCGTATCTCGCGCATGTTCGACCTGGAGAACACGCAGTACCTGGATATGGCGACACTCGGCTCAGAGATAGACGTGGAGATATGGCTGCAGGGGTCCATGGCGGATCTATTTCCGTTCCGCCCATTCTTGTCTGAGAACACCACCCGCAAGGAGTACGCGTAGGAGGGCTTCACTGCGATGTACCTGGAACTGGCTTCGTGGCAGAGCGGGATGCTGACTGCGGAGATGATGCTGCAGCCGCAGCTGGTGTACAAGATCACCAGCTGCATGGTGTCGCGTCATCCTTTTCAGCCGCTGCGCAACTCGCTGATTTCACAGAGCTTCAACATGCGCACGTTCCGATCACTGCGCAACGTGGTGCTGGCGGTGATCCCGGAGGAGCGCGCGCTGGACCCAGGTAACGCGCAGGTGCGCGCATTATACCCCACGGTGCGCTACTCTGCGGACATACTCCAGCAGAGCACTCTGCAGCACCCGGTGGGCATGTCGATGCCGAAAGTACCACAGGGGAATTTCTATGGCCTGGATCTGTAGGACTTCCCGTAGCTTACGCGCGACGACTTCACCGCGCAGCTGCTATGCTCGATGGTGGAGGACGGAGCGAAGCTGTTCAAGGCTGGTTGGAACTTCAAGCTATTCAGGTACATGGTGAACGGTCAGACGGTGACACCGCCGGAGCACCTGACCGGGTACCGCGAGATAACAGAGTGGAACCGCAAGCAGCTGATCCTGGGTGGGCGCGGGACGTCGTTATGGCTCGAGCGCCCATTCCAGGTGATTAACTTCAGCAACTACGTGGTGGTTAACTTCGAGGGCTTCCGCGACGACGAGAGCTGGAACGACGGTGCGGACATGACTGGACTGAACCACGAGGTGCGCTTCGAGATAGCTCCATTTGCGGACGATGGCGACGAGGTACCTGAGGAGCAGCTGCAAAAGATACCGGATTCCTCCGCGTTCGCGAACGCGTTTCTTCCCGGCATGCTACCGCGCCACGCGACGCTGGAGGCGCAGTTCTGGTACGACGAGTTCATAGTGGTGAACCCACAGGCTCCGATAGGATAGCGGGTGATGCGGACGCAGATCCTACCCAACTGAATTTTTACTCCATGCGCCGCACGAACTGGCTTACACGCGCGAACTTCGCAGGCGTGCTGAACTAGTACCGGGACGAGCTGGAGCACGATGCGTCTGGCGCGATGATCTGGATTGGCGACGGTGCGATCCCGGTGCAGAGCTTCGGTAGCTGGGCGCTAGTGGGCCCACCCGGTGTGGGCAAGACTACGGTGGCGGAGCGCGTGATCGGTGAGTACGAGAGCATCTCGCGCGGCGAGATGCAGGGCTACGCGCTGGACGAGATTCACGGCGTGAACTTCACACATAGATTCCTGCTGAGCCCCACCGCGCAGCTGGACCGCACGCTACAGTCGTCGCGTAACTTGTGTGTATTCACGCGCCTTCCGATACGTTCACTGTAGTCGGTGGCGGAGTACATCAAAATAATGAACGTGGCGTACAAGGACTACGCGCGCGTGCTGCGCGTGGCCTAGGGATACGTGCGCCGCCCCGAGATCCAGCGCGCGGTCACGATCTGGTGCCAGCAGTACGGGTTGCGCGAAGGTTTCTGCGACCCGCTCTACCAGCGGGAGATTTATTTTTTGGTGGGCTTCTTCAGACTACAGATTGCTCTAGCGGGTAGCTACCCCACGCTACGCGTGCAGGCGCCACGCGAACTTCACGTGATGTCTCAGCTACTGGCGCTGGACTCTGAGTACGTGATCGGGCGCCCTAAGGTCGCGGTGGTGATTGACGACGCCAGCGGCGCGCGCGAGGTCTCTGGTAACCAGGTGAACTCACCGTTTCTGGAGTTGCTGGTGGCGCGGCGGCACCTTAACATCTACTACATGATCACGATAGTGCACGCTCCGAGTTTCGTCTTCGGGCGCGCGAAGACGCAGATAAACAACTTCGTGCTGTTCGACGGAATAGAGCCGTACCCGCTGCGCGAGTTCCTGGTGAAGAACGTCCCGCTGCGCAGCGCGCACCTCGTGGGTGTTGGGGACCTATTCGAGCTGTACAAGCGCACGATGGGCGACGTGGAGGAGCAGGAGCGCGACGACGCGATGAGGTATCGTTGGATACGGATCACTACGCAGCCTTCACCATTCGTTTCCATATAGGACCGAACTTTCGTAATCGGGGCTCGCCCTACCGTCTGAGTGCTCGATGGTCTGCACGGAGACCTCAGCGCGACTGTCCTCGCGGAGTAGCTGCTGGTGCTCGAGCATGCGCGCATGCAACTGCGCTAGTGAGGTATTGTGTGTGAAGACTAGCGCGCGGTCCAGCTATAGCACCTGCTAGTACCACTCATCCGCCTCGATTAGGCGCGCCTTTAGTTTCCCAACACCGTAGCGACGCATTCTCCGCGCGTTGAAGCGCTACCCGCGTAGCAGGAGCCACGCGCGCCGGTTGTGTGTGTCCAGCACCGAGAAGCAAGCGCCGTTGACGCGACTGCACAACACTATGTTTGCCACGGAGTTGTCGATGGGACTAGCGAAGTGCAGTGTGTACGCGTACATCTTCAGTTGTGTCTGCGCGTCGTCGAGTAAGTGTATCTTTCCGGAGCTCCAGAACATTGGAGTGTGAAATCACCACATAAATTCGAGCGGCTGCGAGTATTGATCCGGTATTTCGAACTGCTCCTGCGCCACGACGGCGAGCTGCGCGTGCGCGTTTTCGTTCGCGAGCACCGGGACGGACTTGAATGTCAGGTGACTCGAGCGCAGCGCGTGCACTAGCTACTCCACGAACTCCGCCTGCACGTTTGTTGCGTTCTATGGTATTACGAGGTGTAGCCCGTATGGCGGGTTAAGCCCCGGATCGAAGTAGCGACGGTAGCGCTCATGTACGAGGTGCAGGCGCTCACGCCACGTCTGCCCGGCGACCTACTGGTCGCGTAATACGCGCTCACGCGCCACGCACTCTAGGCGCGCCCACGGTGCGTCCAGGAACAGCACGACGCTGAAAGTTCCCTGCGCTGCAAGCTCGCGTTGTATGAGCTTCTCCGTGAGCAGCATGTGGTTGCGCGCGAACTTATCATCACAGTACATCACCGCGCTGATCGGGCCGCGGTCTACGACTACGACTTAGCTCTGTGAGTGCTGTAGCGCCCCCAGAGCACGCTGAACCTAGTCGCTGGCCCACTGAAGCTGATGTAGGAACTAGTTTGGCGCACCCTGTCGACCTGAACCAAGGAAGTTCTCGTCGACGGTGATAACACCACGTTTACCAAGCTCCTCCACGAGCGCGGTCTTCCCGGAACCGTGAACTCCCTCAATCCAGATGATCATATTCTTCCACGACCCTGCGAACATGGCGTGGTAGAATAAATATTTACGCCCACACAACCACTAAGCGTGATTTACATAAGTTTCTTTTCATTTTAAGTACGATGAATCAATGTTGGTTAAACTATTTAAACTAAAATGAAAAGCGTTTCTCTTTGCGAAAGAAGGTGAATTAAGCGTGATTACGTTGCTTTAGGTGTTATTGGTTTAATTTAAACCACCACCTCATTAATGTCGTAGTAGATTTCACCAAGAGAGCCAGAATCGAGCCTAGCGGACGCGGCGGAGCGCTACGAGGCACGCTCGCAGGAGGTTGACGCATTTCTGGACATGGTTATCAACGCAATTCCACCGGGCCTTAGTGATGTCCAGAAGGAGTAGTTTTAGAAGGAGCACCACGATATCAACGTGCGCCTAGCGAAGGAGGGAACTGAGATGCTGCGCGAGCTGTCGCTGGAGCCGGGGAACGTTCCGACGCCGCTGGCGTGGAGCATGGCGTAGACGCTGGACAACCTGAGCCAGCTTACTAAAGCGAGCTCCCCATCACCGCATCAACGCGGCTGCCGCTTCACGGCGCTGGGTGTGACTCTTCCATGGAACAAGGACAACCAGACGCGCGACATGATCCAGAAGCAGTGCCACGACGAGTTCAACCGCCGCTACACAAAGCAGCTTGGTCAGAAGCGTAGCCAGCTAAATCCCACGGTCTCACTGGCCGGGTGCATGCGTGTGGGGCGCCTGCAGGGTATGAAGTACGCGGAGATGGTGCTGATCTCACGCGCGCCGGACAGCCCTCTGACCCAGGTGCAGGAACCGGCGGACTTCCTGCGCGACGCGTGGGCGCAGTTCGTGCATAACATGGAGGCGCAGGGTAGGGTAGTTGAGAAGATCACTCAAGCGCAACTGCGCTTTGAGAGTGGATTTGCGAAGGGTATATATGCCCTGTTTGATTGACACCATATCTATTCAGGTACATCTGGTTCAGCGTGTGCATGAAGGTTACAACTGGCGCCTTCAGAAGCACGCTCTTGATCCCTCTCTCTCTGCACACACCCTCAAGCTGCGTGGAGAGCTGCTCCCCGTGGTGTATGTGTTGCGCTATTAAGGCGCGGTTCGTCTCACGCTCGTCCTCCGGCTGCAGGTGCAGGCGCACGATGATCTACGCGTACTGGAATGCCCAGCGGTCGTTCACGTGCTGTAGGTGTGGTGCTCCGGCCTACACTAGCTGCGACGTATTCTACAGGTAAAATTACCCGAGCTTTTTGAACAGGAATTCCATGAGATGAAATTTTCACACAATGGCGCAGGTAGCGCGCGCGAGCGACCAGCAGAAGGCGAACAGTGAATCGTTTAGCCAGGGTCGCCCGATACGCGCGTCGCAGATAATGGGCAGTACCGGAGTGATCCTGTTGGACCGTGGGAAGATAAGGATGGGGTAAACGGTGGGGTAGGCGATGACTAACGAATAAGGTGTCTGGATAGACCCGGCAACTCACACGACCAATCTAAACGAGAATGTCTTTGACGAGATATAGAAGAAATTCACAGATCTATATGAGTACGTGGGTAGGGCGGCGACCGCCGCGGCAGCGGCGTAGGGAACCGCGAACCAGGCAGTTAGCGACGCGGCAGCGGCGCAGGGTACGGCGAACCAGGCGGTGGCCGACGCGGCAGCGGCGTAGGGTACAGCGAACAAGGCCGTAACCGACGCGGCAGCGGCATAGGGTACGGCGAACCAGGCGGTGGTCGACGCGGCAGCGGCGCAGGGAACCGCGAACCAGGCAGTTAGCGACGCGGCAGCGGCGTAGGGAACTGCGGACCAAGCCGTGACCGACGCGGCAGCGGCATAGGGTACAGCGGACCAGGCCATAACCGACGCGGCAGCGGCATAGGGTACAGCGAACCAGGCGGTGGTCGACGCGGCAGCGGCGCAGGGAACCGCGAACCAGGCAGTGATCGACGCGGCAGCGGCGTAGGAGACGGCGGAACAGGCGCTGGAGAACGCTGCTATGGCGCAGCAGACGGCGACGCAGAACACGCACGGCGTGGTGCTTGCGCTCGACACCGCCAAGCAGGCCCAGAGTGATGCTGACGGGGTGTCGTCATCCCTGACCGCCTTCAAGCTCGCGTTGTCGCCGCAGTTGTAGTGGCCGGTGGTGGATCTCACCGACTCGCAGCATCAGAGCTCCGGGCACGCACACATCGGCGGGTACCTGTAGTGCTTCGGGTTCACCCCACTCTGGGGGATAAATCCTGGTCAGACTCTCTCGGCGCAGATGATGCGCTTCACGCGCCCCTTCGCGCAGCCGCCGCTGGTTACGTGCACTCTGTACTCGAACGGGTGGGTGTTCGCGCGGCTAACCTCGTTCGACACTGAGTAAATTCAGTTCACGGTGCAGAACGTGGGAACCTACGCGAGCGTGTTCAGGGTAATCTGGAACGCAGTGGGTCCGGCCTAGTGATTTCATTTCATTATGCCCCCAAGAACCCGAGAGAAGACAGTCACCAAGACGAAGACCAACAGGCGCGGTACGCGCACCAAAACTGCTACTACAACAACGACGCGCGGTGCGCGCCCCGTGCCGTTGGGTGGCGCACCGCACCCTAGACAGCTTGTTACAAAAATGACTAACGCAATGCCCACAATATTCCGGGCAGGAAGGAGGTGAATTTCACTTTATGTCCGATACTCAACCTGTGAACACACAGCTGATAGTAAACGAATACACTGAGCGGTAGGGCTTCCCGTTACCAGACTCCACCGCGCAGGCGTACAGCTGCGCGTACATCAATGAACATATGAATACGGGTGATGAAGGAGGATCGGGGTAACAAGTTGACATCGTGGACGATCTAACCACGGAGCGCGGGGACGCGGCGCTCAGCGCCCGACAGGGCGTTGTTCTAAAGACCATGATATCATCCGCAGGATAAC
>JGI990J12352_1000348_pt1 | contig 10562 bp, 6 predicted proteins | sample Intmic4MA4BA4MSA_FD_12352 | JGI IMG/M metagenome (IMG submission 12352) | reverse complement strand
TTATCTACTCGCATAAGGATAGGGTAGCATACATTGTAAGGGTGAGTCAAATCATTATTCGGGGTTGATTATATTTGGGTTGTAGGGGAGTGTGCCCCCTACAGGTAGGTTAAAATCCTGTAGAAAACTTATTAAAAATTTACAATGATTTTTTTACCTACCTGCTTTTTGAAAATTTACAATGGTTTTTTAACCTACCTGTAGGGGTCGCAGTCCTCTGCGACCCGTTGCCTTNTGTAGTATGTGATACGTGAAAAGGCAACNAGGTGGGTTTGCCTAATTGCCTTACGTGTGTTTGTGCATATTTCATTGCGAGTGATTTTATTATATTGTGCGGGTCGCAGGGGACTGCGACCCCTACATGTGAGTTAAAATTCTGTAGAAAACTCATGACCCCTACATGTGGGTTGAAATCTTGTAGAAAACTCATGACCCCTACATGGTTGTTGTAAACAATCGCAATTGGTTTTCAACTTACCTGCATTGCTTACATCAATCGCAATTGGTTTTTAACCCACCTGTAGGGGTCGAGAGTCCTCTGCGACCTGCACTTTTTAAAACACGCTTTCGCCGCCTAACATCGTTACGTCTAGTCTAGCATTAGAGCCCAGTGTGCTAAAATTCATAAAACCTTGCGCTCCTACAGGTTGCCCTGCATTGGGGCGAAATTCGTTGTGTTGCCTAGTGCCGTTAAAGTATAATCTGTTATTAGAGCCACTTGCGCTTAGTGTGTGCACGTCCGTTACATTGCCAATAATGTGTAGATCTGCTCTGGCGGCAGAACCTACAACACTAGCGTTTCTTAGGTGCGAATTGTGGGCGTCAAGGCGACTACTGCTACCTAGCAAGGTAGCCTCACGTACAGTACTGTCGGTAAGAGTTGCCCTAGCGGCAGAACCTTCAACCGATAACGTACCAGCAATGGTTGTGTTTTGCAAGATAATCCTAGCGGAAGAGCCTAGTGCAGAAACAGATTCAGCCTGTGTGTTTGTAAGAGTTGCCCTAACGGCAGAACCTGCAAGCGATAACGTGTTAGCAATGTTAACGTTTTGCAAGATAGCCTCCGTGGAAGAACCTGTCACAGAAACAGATTCCGCTTGTGTGTTTGTAAGAGTTACTCTAGCGGCAGAACCGCTAACTTGGATAGAGGTGTTTTGTGCGTGGTTAAGGTTTACGTTATTTAAGTATAACCTAGTGCTAGAACCGTCCACCCGAATATTGCGAAAGTTTATGTCTAAATCGGCAATATGCACCCTAGCACTAGAACCAGTTATATGGATTGTATCTATATCGTTGGCAACGGTAATACGCACCGTGTAATGGTTACGGGCACGCCTTAATCCACCAAAACCTATATTAAAGAAAGTTTGCCTGCGTGTTTCATGTAAAACAAACTTGTAAGTGTTATCGTTAGCATTGCGGTGCAAGTCGGTTGTAGTGGTGCTGTTAGAAGAAGTGAAATATTGTACACTAAAATATTCACCTTGCACAATTTCATAGTTCCAACTGCCTGTAAGCGATAGGTGAGTTACCTCTTCTGTGCTAGAAAAACCTTCTGCTTGTGTGATAATTTCTGGGTCTAAGTTAAAGATATTCCACTCAACCAGCCCTAAACCGCCTACAAATATGCCTCCGCCTATAAGCAATAATACAAGACCCGTGATAACCATAGCGACAAGCGTCTTTTTAAATGTAGATTTTTTATTTGTATTTTGTATGTCGTTTTGCATTATTGATTCTCCTTAGATAGGGCTATTGCCGCTGCTTTATGTTTACCCATAAAGAAATATTTTTGTGTTAAGCGCACGCTTATTTTAGCTACAGCATACGTTAGTGCGCACAGTAGTAAACCTGCTCCCGTTGCCGCTAGTGCCATACCCATGTTGGTTAAACCAATCGCTGCCGAGCTACCAAAGGTTGTAAAGGCTATAAAAAGCCCTGCGATACCCCCTAATGTTGCGCCAATACCTGCCGCCGCTAAACTAATTACTAAGCTCCAAAGGGTGATTGCTATAATCAAAAAGGGTACAAAAAATATAAGTCTTACAACGCAACCCGTGCGCTTAGGGTTTTTAATAGGCGGTTGTTGCGTATTAAAGCTATCTAAAGCGGAAGCATTTTGTTGTGCTAAAACTTCCGTTTTATCTATAGTATGCATTTGGTTAATGCCATTTTGCGGTTCTTCTGTTGAAGCATGTGTGCCGAATGTAGGGCTACCTTGCGTACTTTCCGCCATGGAAGGCACACCTTTTAAATCGTATACAATTTTATACGCTACATCAAACGGATTACCAAACGAGCGCACCGCTTCCTTTTCACTTAAACCACCCTCTATTTTATCGTAAAACGATTCGTTATAAAAATCTAATACTCGGTCTAGTTCATCTTGGGGTATTTTCTTTAAATTGTGCTTAAGCTCTTTTTCCCATTCAAATTTAGTCATAGTCTACTGCCCCCTTCTTCGCAAATATAGTCGGTAATTTTCATGATGGTTTTTAAATCTCCTTTAAATTCTTCCAGCTTAGCAAGCCCTGCTGTCGTCATCATATAATAGCGACGCAATCGCCCGTTATGCTCTACAGAGCGTGCAGTAACTAAGCTTTGCGACTCTAGCCGCTTTAATACGGGGTAGAGTGTAGACTCAGATAATTCTACATAGGGGACAATATCTTGTATAACTTTATAGCCGTACGATTCCTCGTATTTTATCGCACGTAACACACAGCTTTCTAATAAACCTTTTTTTAATTGAACATCCAATGTTTGTTTTTGCAACCTCCTTTTTTGTTATCGGGCAATACATAGTACCGCCTTATGTATGATACTATACAACACATAGTATGCGCCGTCAAGCGTTTTTGCGCACTTTTTTAATTTTTTTAAAATTATTTATGGATTATTGGGTAATATAGATAATTATGTGTAGGGGCTGGTATTTTGCTGCCTACGTTTTTTTTCCTTTTTTTAATAAATTCTCAAAATTAGCCTTAGATAGGTTGACTTCTTGTTAAAATGTACTTAAAATGTAAATATGTGTTTGTAGAACACGCTACAGATGCATACTTAATTAATGTTAAAGATTTTTAAATATCTTAATAAATTTGACGTTATCATGCTTGTAGGCATTACCGCTTTGATGGTGGTACAAGCATGGCTAGAGATAGAGATTCCTCGCCTTATGGGTGAGATGACGCAAACCATTACTGCGCCCACTGCTTACGGCATTGCCATGGGTGACATTTGGCGTACAGGCGGTTTTATGCTGCTAGCGGCGGTAGGCAGTTTAACGTGTGCCATTTTAGCGGTGTGGCTTTCTACCCGTATGAGTGCTAGGTTTGCGGCGGGCTTACGCAGTGAAATTTTTAATAGGGTAGAGCAATTTTCTGCTACAGAAATCAATCGTTTTTCTATACCCGGGCTTATTACCCGTACTACCAACGATGTAACCCGAGTACAAATGTTTTTGGGTATAGGTGCTAGGCTTATTATTCGTGCGCCTGTTATGGCGATTTGGGCGTTTACCCGTATTTCTATGCAAAATTGGCGGTTTGTAGCCGTTGTAGGTATTGCCATTGTGGTGATGATGTTGGTGGTGCTTAGTATCGTTGTATTTGTTATCCCAAAAAATAAAAAGATTCAAGAACTTACCGATGACCTTAACCGTCATACTAGAGAGAGTTTGATGGGGATTCGGGTAGTGCGTGCCTATAATGCACAGAGTTATCAAGAGCAAAAATTTGAAGCATCTAACTCTGAAATGCAAAAAACGCAAACGTTTGTAGAGCGTCTTATGCAACTTTTAACGCCAGGAATGTTACTTATTGTAAGCGGATTAACGTTATCGATAACATTAATAACGGCTACGCTTATTAGGTATGTTACCGATGTAGCGGTGCAGAGCGAGATGGTTGCTGACATGTTAACCTTTAGCCAATATGCCATTATTGCGATTATGTCATTTGTAATGTTGGTGATTGTATTTACATTATTGCCGAGAGCGGCAGTATCGTCTAAGCGTATTTTAGAGGTGTTAGATACGCCTTCTAGTGTGGTAGACGGTGAGGGTATTGACAAGAGAAACGAGAAGCAATCGGGTTGTGTAGAGTTTAAAAACGTATCTTTTAGCTATGACGATTCTGAAGAAAATGTATTAGAGAATATTTCATTTAAAGTTAATAAAGGCGAAACGATTGCCTTTATCGGAAGTACAGGCAGCGGAAAGTCTACACTTATTAATTTGATTCCTAGGTTTTACGATGCCACCGAGGGGCAGATTTTAATTGGTGGCGAACATATTCAAGACTATAAATTAGACGCATTAAATAATCTGATAGGGTATGTTTCGCAAAAAGGTATCATTTTTAGCGGCACGATTAGAGATAATATTGCTCTGGGTGAAAAAGGTGAAAAGATGACGGACGCAGATATCCACGCTGCGGTATCCATTGCGCAAGCGTCAGAGGTTGTGGCAAGTAAAGAGGGTGGATTAGATGCCCGTACTGCGCAAGGTGGCAGCAACTTTTCGGGTGGGCAAAAGCAGCGATTGTCTATTGCAAGGGCTTTGGCTAAAAAGCCAGAAATTCTTATCTTTGACGATTCGTTTAGTGCGTTAGATTTTAAAACCGATAGAAGTTTACGAGATGCATTGGCTACACACACGCAAGGGGTTACCAAGCTTATCGTTGCTCAACGTATTGGCAGCATTGCCGACGCCGACCATATTATGGTTTTAGACAAAGGACGGGTAGTAGGTTTTGGTAAGCATCGAGAGTTATTACAAACGTGCGGCGTGTATGTACAAATTGCACGTAGTCAGTTATCTAAAGAAGAATTGGCTGAGGGAGGTATGGTAGAGTATGCCTAGTATGTTACCCGCCTCTAAAAATACCAATAAACCACAAAAGCCGAAAAATTTTAAAAAAGCAATCGGTCAGCTTTTGTCGTTTATGAAAAGCTATCGGGCTATTTTAGTTGTTGCGCTTATCTTTGCGTTGGGGTCTGCATTTTTGCAAATTATGTTTCCTTATTTTGTAGGGGAGATTACCGGGGTAATTGCCGCAGTATTGCCCGACCCTGTTACGGGTGCGCCAGGTGTTGCGTTGGATATGAACCGTATCATTTTCTTAGCGGTATTAACGGGAATTTTAACGATTGCTGCCGTAGTGCTTGCTTATTTTAAAAGTTATATTATGGCGGGCGTTACGCAAAAAGTGGTGCAAAAAATACGTAGCCGCATCATTAAAAAGATTAACGCTTTAAGGTTGAAATATTTTGATAGTAGCAGTTTAGGCGATGTTTTGTCTAGGTTAACTAACGATGTAGATTTAATTGGGCAGTGGTTGGGTCACCTAATTTTAACGCTTGTAACCAGCGCATTGATGTTGGTAGGGCTTTTAATTATGATGTTTATCATAAACTGGGTGATGGCTTTTGCGGCGGTTGCGTCCACCTTAGTAGGCGCACTGAGCATGGCTTTAATTATGAAGCGTAGCCAAAAACATCTTAGGGCGCAGCAGAAAAATTTGGGCGACCTTAACGCACAAATAGAAGAAAATTATACGGGGCATAGCGTAATAAAAGCGTATAGTGCAGGCAGTTCTATCAAGAAAAATTTTGAGGAAGCTAACGGTAGATTGCAAAAATCTACCGCCAAAGCCAACTTCTTTTCTATCCTAATGCATCCGCTTATGGGCTTTGTGGGCAATTTAGGTTTTGTTACCGTAAGCGTGGTGGGTGCGGCACTGATTGCCAGCGGCAATTTAAGTGGTGTAGAAGGCTTTGCGGTTATCGCTTCTTTTTTGGTTTTTGTAAGGCTTTTCTCGCAACCTCTTTTGCAGCTAAGTGAGGCAGGGCAAGCGATTCAAACCACGGCGGCAGCAAGTGAGCGGGTGTTTGAATTTTTAAACGAAGATGAGATGGAGAGCGAATTGCATAAGCCTCGCCGTTTAACCGAAGTGAAGGGCAAGGTAGAATTTATAGACGTAACTTTTGGGTATGATTCTTCTAAGCCGATTATCAAAAACTTTAATGCTACCATAGAGGCAGGTTCTAAGGTGGCTATTGTAGGCCCGACGGGTGCGGGTAAAACCACACTGGTTAATTTATTGATGCGTTTTTACGAGTTAGACGGTGGCAGAATTTTAATCGACGGTGTAGATATTAAACAGATGCGCAGGGCAGAAATTGCGGGCATATTTGGCATGGTGTTACAAGATACATGGTTGTTTGAGGGGACTCTGCAAGACAATATCGCTTACAATGCGTTGCGTACGGTAGAGCCGCAAAAGCTTAAACGCAGGGTGGTACGTGCGGCAAAACTTGCCAATCTAGACCATTTTATTCGCACGTTACCGCAAGGTTATAAAACGATGATGGACGACAAAGCGTCGCTTTCGCAAGGTCAAAAACAATTGGTAACCATTGCAAGGGCATTTGTTGCCAACAAACCCATGTTTATTTTAGACGAGGCAACCAGCCTTGTAGATACCCGTACCGAGGTTTTAATTCAGGATGCGATGCAAAGGCTTACTGAGGGGCGCACTACTTTTATGATTGCGCACCGTCTTTCTACCATTAAAAATGCCGATGTAATTTTAGTATTAAAAGACGGCGATATTTTAGAGCAAGGCAATCATGAGGCATTGCTTAAAAAGAAAGGTTTTTATGCAGAGCTTTATAATGCGCAATGGTTGGCGTAAGGGGTTTAGCTTTTAAGTAATGGCTTACTAAACAACCCATGGGGTTGTTTATCAGTTTTTTAGCCACGGCATTTAAGTAGCTGGTTAAGTATACAATTTAATTTTTATTGATTGTTAGCTATGTTTTTTAGTTAGCCGTTTAACTGTATAATGTGGGTTTTATTGTTTGCATCTAATTACACTTATTTTTTCTCTTTTAAAAAACACCCCAAATTAGCCCTTAAAACGCTAGCAAAAATGTCTAAACTGTGTTATACTGTTTGGCATGTATTTAGATATAGAAGCGATATATGTAGAAGCAAAGAGTGCCGCTATGCGTACGGGCAAGTCTTTATTTTATGATAATGTGGTAAGTGGTATTCAAAAAGTGCAAGAGGATACTAAAACGTGTATTGTGGCCCAAGTAAAAGATATCAGTGTTAACCCTGTCGCACTACACAACGTACGTATCACGTTTGATGAGCAAGGCGGTTTGTACGAATACACGTGTACATGTTGTGGCGAAGCACCTGGCGTAGAGCCTTGCCCGCACGTTGTGGCAACGGCACTTAGTTATGACGATAAGTTTGCAAACGTAAAATCTCCTACACCTGTGCGTCATTTTCGTGCCAGAGCCCGTACCGATGCCGATATATTTTTGCTTAGTTCAGAATTTGCGAAGCGTCGTATTGCGGCCAATTTTGAAAATACCAAAGACGTAAGATTGATTCCTATTTTAGGCTTAACCGCACAAAAAAAACCTTACGTTCGTTTTTGCTTGCAAAAAAATCGCCGTAGATACTTAGTAAAAGACATACAAGATTTTATTTATGCGTACACAAAATCAGACCGCCGTCGCTTTGGTGTAGATTTAGATTTTAGTGTAGTGCGTGATAATTTTGATTCGCATTCTGCTAACGTCATGGATTTTTTAACTACTGCCATACACGAGAAAAACCGTATGCTAGAGGAGATTGCGGGGGCGGATACAAACCTAAAAAAACACACGATTGTTTCTGCCTTTAAAGAAAGTATGCCGCTTTTTCCTAGAGAGGCAGATGATTTATTTGCACTTGTATCAGGACGCTTAATAGAATTTGAGTATAGTGGACTGGTGGGCGGTATGCGCAGTGTAGAAAAAGAAAAAGACGCTATGGATATTGTGTTTACACTAACCGCTGCAGACGAGGGGTATTATGTTTCTACCAACTTTACAGAGGGGCATTTTATTGCAGGTGGGCAAAATAATTATTATGTTACAGATTCTCGTCTGTTTTGTCTTAGTAGGCAGTACTGTAAAAATGTATTAAGTTTGGCACGTAGTTTAAGCCACAGGGGTAAGTTGTTTATTTTGGCACAAGACATGCCTTTGTTTTATAACAATGTGCTGTTGCAAGTAGCTAAAAATGCTACCATTAGCGCACCTGATATCAATCTAGAGCAGTATAAAGCGGCGCAATTTAGTGCTAAATTGTATCTTAGTGCAGGCAGTGATGTTGCCCTACAGGGGCATCTTAGTTGCTATTATGACGGCAACGAAGTAGATATTTTTGATGAAAATTTTGTAGGGGATATGGTGCGTGATGTAGAATCAGAGCGCAGGTTGGTAGAAACCTTAGAGCGGTTTTTCCCGTCTTGCCCCGAGTTGTCTTTGGCAGATGAGGGTTTATTATATCTATTTTTAAAAGAAGGAACTCGCAGAATTGGTGCTTATGCAGAGGTGGTGCTAGACGATACGTTATCTGCATTTAAGCTTAAAAAATCGCCTAAACTAAAAGTAGGTGTGCGTCTTGAAACAGGGCTTTTAAATTTAGAGTTGCAAGCAGAAGAGTATACCGACGACGAAATTAAGGCGATACTACAAGCCCATAAAGAAAAACAATCTTATATTAGGTTAAGCGATGGTTCGTTTGTAGATTTAACGGCGCAGCATATCCAAAACCTATCAGACTTTTTAATGCGTATTGGTAAGCCTTATCAACAAAAAATAAGTTTGCCGCAAAGTTATGCATTCTTTTTAAACGATTCGTTTTCTGAGCACGATGTAGATTTAGAGCTAGACAATAATTTTAATGCCTTAATAAGACGTCTTTCTGGCGAAGAAGAAATGGAGATTGCGGTACCCAATTCGCTAAAAAATATTTTGCGTCCCTACCAAAAGCAAGGTTTTTCGTGGTTAAAGACGTTGGCGGATTTAGAGTTTGGCGGCATCTTAGCAGACGATATGGGTTTAGGAAAATCGCTTCAGGTATTAACGTTATTTTTGGCGGACGAGAAAAGGGGCAAAAAAATTATTATTTGCCCTACCTCGCTTATTTTAAATTGGGTAGACGAATGCAAAAAATTTGTGCCTGAGATGGGTGTTCAAGCGATTTTTGGCAGTGGACCAGAGCGTGCGGGCATGATAAAAGCGGCGATAGAAGACGACAAGATAGAGCTTATCATTACCAGTTACGAGTTATTGCGCCGTGACGTTAAGCTTTACGAGTCTGCACAATTTGATTATGCAGTACTAGACGAAGCACAATATATTAAAAATCCTACCACGCACAATGCCCGTACTGTAAAAGAACTTAAAGCCAAAAGGCGGTACGCTTTAAGCGGTACGCCGATAGAAAACACGCTTTCTGAACTATGGTCGATATTTGATTTTATTATGCCAGGTTATTTGCTACCTTATAATAGGTTTAAAACCGAGTTTGAAAATGAGATTGTCAAAATAGGTGAGGAAGGCCCGTCTAAAAGCGGTATGGCGGCAGTGGAGAGTTTTAAAAAATTGGTTGCGCCGTTTATTCTTCGCCGTTTAAAATCTGAAGTATTAAAAGACTTACCCGCAAAAATTGAAACAGACAGCATGGTTCCGCTAGAAGGAGAGCAACGCAAGTTGTATGCAGCAAACCTTGCAGACATGCAAAAACGTCTTCGTGGCGAGGGAGAGGCAGCGGGCAATCGCATAGAAATTTTAAGTATGCTTATGCGCTTACGCCAAATTGCGTGTCATCCTAAATTGCTGTACCCAGAATACGCAGAACCGTGCGCTAAGTTTGAAGCAGCCTTAGAGCTTGTTAAACTAAGTATCGAGGGCGGGCATAGGGTGCTATTGTTTTCGCAGTTTACGTCTATGATAGAAATTTTTAGAGAACGTTTTGGGGCAGAAGGCATTACGCATTACGTATTAAAAGGCGATACACCCAAGCCCATGCGTAACCAAATGGTGCATGATTTTAATACGGGCGAAACACAGGTGTTTTTAATTAGTCTTAAAGCGGGGGGTACAGGCTTAAACCTAACAGGTGCTGATGTAGTGGTGCATTATGACCCGTGGTGGAATGAATCGGTAACCAGCCAAGCTACCGACCGTGCGCACCGTATCGGGCAAGAAAAATCGGTTCAGGTATACAAACTTTTTACCAAAGATTCCGTAGAAGAACGCATTTTAGAGCTTACCAAAAAGAAATCGGCATTGTCAAAATTGGTGCTAGGCACAGCAGGGCTACAAAATCTAAAAGCGGATGATTTAAAAAATCTTATTTTAGGCGGATAGTAAGCGTTTGATTTGTATTGATTTAGATATATCCATCACGTAAATAAATCGTGGCGGTGCTTTCATTTTCATGATAATTTCTAGATATTGTAGGGGTCGCAGAAGTTCCCCCGACCCCTACAAGGTTGTGTTGCGGTGACAAAATAATATTAAGGCACATTCAAGCAGTGGTAGTTTGGTTGCGGGTCGCACCCCGAGTGCGACGCCTACAAGAATGTTACATTAGTTGTCCGTTGGATTTTTACCCACCTGTGCAAAATGGTTATATTAATTGCCTGTTGGATTTTAACTCAACCATGTAAAATGCTTACATCAGTTGCAATTAATTTTAATCCACCTGT
>JGI990J12352_1000347_pt1 | contig 10572 bp, 10 predicted proteins | sample Intmic4MA4BA4MSA_FD_12352 | JGI IMG/M metagenome (IMG submission 12352) | reverse complement strand
TGTGGTATAATTGTAAAAAATTAAAGGAGGTCAAACATGGGTAAAAGTCTCATTCTTTATCTAGTTTTTGCAATAATTGGCGCATTTGCCTATTATTTACTTTTTGATAATGCGTTAGTCATTGAAGCAATTACGTTTGCGGTTATTTATTTTTTGGTTAGCATCGGACTTAATCTGGCGCTGGTTAAAATTAAAGCAAACAAAAATAACAACCGCGCGCCAACTGTTAGTAGCGAAAAAGTCGCCGCCTTTATTGAAGCAATTGGGGGAATTGAGAATATTGCACAGCTCGATTCGCAATCATCACGCCTAAAAGTAAAATTAAATGATCTTGATTTACTTAACCAAGAACGCTTAACAGCATTAGAATTTGGTGGTGCTTATCTTGCCGGTGATCAATTACAAGTGACAATTGGCGCCGATTTACCCGATTTTTTGCAACAATTACAAGGAAAAATCCCCTAAAAATCAAAAAAAGTTGATAAAAGCGTATGCGAGTTTAAAAAAACAGTTGATTTTTGAGCTAAAAAGGGTTACAATAGATAGGTATTATAATCGACGCAAATTTGGTTATAAATTCTTAAGCAATACAGATTAGGAGGAATTAGCATGGAGAAAAAATTTACAATTATTGATGAAGTAGGTTTGCACGCAAGACCAGCAACGATTCTAGTTGACACAGCAGGAAAGTTTGCATCGGATATAACTCTTGAGTATAACGGTCGTTCTGTAAATCTAAAATCGATTATGGGGGTAATGTCATTAGGTGTTCCTTTTGGCTCAGAAATCATGATTTCTGCTGAAGGTGATGATGCTAGTGATGCCCTCACTGCCCTTGAAACAACACTTGTTGAGCAAAAGTTAGCAAAAGCTTAAAGTTACCTACTAAAAAAGTACTGACAACCAAAAAGTCAGTACTTTTTTTAATGAGGCAAGCGGGCGCTACTCAATTAAATCATAATTTTGACCAACAAAGCGATTCACGAGTTCACGAGTAATATTGCGCGGATCAAGCGCCTCGTCAAGACCGCCGTAGCTTGGGGGAATTAAAACGGCGCTAATCACCGAATTTTGCAGTTGAATCACCGCTTCTTCAGAAAAGCCAGTATTTAAAAGTTGTTGCTGTGTGGCGTGCAAATGCATGCCGTGGTCAGCTTGAATCACAATTATCGCATTTGGGTTATTGGCTAAAATCAAATCAATCAGTTGCAACATTACCTTAGCAGCGTATTCGTAAGCAAGTGAAGCTAAATCAAAGCGATCAACCCCCGAACGATGGGCGGTTAGTTCAGGATCTTGCCAATGCCATCGCGCAGCATGAGTAAACATAGTAGTAAGATAGAGTAATTTCGGCTCATCAATGGCAAACGAGTCTTGTAATCGGCGATAAAGTTGGCGCTCATGGCTAATATCTAGCGAGTCGGCCATCAGCTGGTTGACAACTTCATCGTGACTTGGAATTGTTACCCAATCAAACATGCCCTCGCGAATTTGGATGACAATCCGATAAGGAATTGGCGTCATCAGCGCGAGTAATTCGACTAAATCAAGCGCCTCGGTTAAAAAGTGGGGCTCTTGATCTTTAGTAGCTGCCGTGGTAAACGGATAAGCATCAATTCGCAAGCCGTTCCCTAAGCGATAAAACTGGTCAATTGGGACATAAACATCACGAGCAAAATCGGCAATCATCACGCCTGTATAATTTGCTTGCATAAAAGCGTGAAACAGCTCATGATAAGGGGCAACATCTAAAGCCAACGAAATGCCATCACGATTAAGGGCGCCATGTAATAACGATTGTCGACCGCGCCGCAGTAAGCCACCGGCTTCGCTGAAAAGCTCCTGTAAGTAGTTGTCATAAAAATAAGGCGAAAGTAAAGCCGAAACGCCAAATTCCGTATTGTGTGCAACCAGTTTGGCATCGTTATTAATGACAAAGCCTAAATCTAGCAAGCGATTTAAAAGCGCCGTTTGCGCGTTACCGAAAAAATATTCCATGCTATGCGGGCTAATCATGCCATCCATATGCAACCAGTAAATATCAGGACTTGGCAAGGTAGCATCCACAGTAAAGTCGTGTTTAATGGGGACTTCAATCGCTACTTGATTAGTTTCAACAGCNGTCGTGGTAAAAAAGGCGAAAGTTGCGCCAATTGCGTTAAAGACAAACAAGAGCGACAACACGCCAGCAAAGCCGACAAGTAGCAGTTGCCCTTTTTGCAATTTCACCGCGCATAAGCGAAGCAAACCAGTAAAAGCAATTAGCCCGCCCGCGATTAATCCTAAAAATAGCCCCTTAGACTCAAGCGAAACGCGAGCAAATAAATCCTCAAAAAACCAAAAAAATAGCCAAAACAAAAGCATAACTAACAATCCCGCCTTTGCCGTTTTGGTTAAAAAGCGGGCGATGAAAAAACCAAGTGCCCCGGTTATGCCCATCAGCAACGCTAAAATAAGCACATGGTGAAAAATAATTTGTGACGTTTCGTGATTTTGTGTATAAATATTAAATAAAAAGATGTTTGGCAACGCTATCGCCGCCACATAAGCCAAAATGTTGGCTAAATTGTCAATTTCCCTGATTTTTGTCAACATGGTAATTCGCACCCCTAATTATTTGAAGCTTTGCAAAAAGAGCGGTGATTCGTTTTGCAAAGCTACTTGTTTAAATTTTATTGTCTTTTCGCAAGCTGGTTGAGAATGTATTGCCCCCCAGCTTCGCCACTGCGATTTGGGTAAAATAAATATTTATCAACCGCTTCTTGAATTTTTGCTTGATAGGTTGTTTGACTTGCGAGTAAATCGGCGACTTTGGTGGCAAGTGTGGCTAGTTGATCAAGATTAACCGAAATGCCGATTTGGTCACGAAGCGTAATATCTAGGACTTCGAGTCCATAAAGTTCATAATTCGGATTAAGAACCTTCATTGGCGTATTAATAAAAATACTCGGTTTTAAACCGCAATAAGAAAATTCATACGCAATTCCCGACCAATCAGTCAGCAACAAATCCGCTGTGAAGATATACTTATTTTCAGCAAAGTCTAAATCAAAAATTAGCTCACCAGTTGCTACATAATCAGCATATCGAGCTTTGAGTTGTTGCATTTGTTCAAAAAACATCAACGTAAACTGGATGTGCGGGCGGACAATAATTTGGTAATCACGACCAAGTAAAGTTACTAAGATTTCATCAATGCAAGTTTCTAAAATATTCGCCTTTTGCCATGATGGGGCAATTAAAATCTGGGGCTTGGCATTAACGTGCCCCAACCGGTTATTCGCCGATTTCACAAGTTGGTCATAAACAGGATAACCAACTTTGACTAAATTTTTGGGCGGTAAGTTGGCAATTTGAATCCGCCGTTGCAGTTCTTTAATATGATGTGGACCAACACAAAAAATTGTATCAAAATGATCATAGGCTTTTTCCCGAGCCGTCATGTGGGCGCTGGGAATGCCGTGAATAATATGAATATATTCGATATCTTCTTGCACAATTGAGCGTTTCATATGATAAACGCCGAGATCTGGAACGGTTGTGAGCAAAATTTTCGTTTTTAATCTAAGGAAAAGCGCAATTGTTTTTTGCTGGCTAGCGTAGTACGGAATAATCCGCTCGTTGTTAAGTGCAAACACGCCATCTTGCGGATCGTTGGTTAAATAATGAATGACAATTTCGGAATTTGCCAGCAAATATTCGATAATATTTCGGTAATACTTATATTGGCCACCATTTAACGCGTAAATCACGAAGTCCTTGTTAGCTTGCTTAAAGGCTTTAGTAGCAACTTTTTCCCGAAGCGCTAGGGCTTTTTTGTCTAACTTTTCGGCTTTTGCTACCGAAGCCGATTTTTGCTTTGCTTGAAGATAAGCCATTGCTTCCTTGGCGACTTGGCGTGGACTGTAAATTAATTCCAAAATTAACGTCACTACAATTCCGAACAAATTACCAGCTGCCCAGTACAAGCCAACACCAGCTGGCATCACAAACGCAAAATATAAGGAAAGTCCGACGGTAAAAGCGGTCATTGACAAGTTAGTACGCTGACTTTGGGTTAAGGCGCCGGGACTTAATTGATTGTTAATTAAACAAAAAATCAACGAAAAAATGCCGGCAAAAAGTGGCACTAGCCACTGGATTGTAATTGTTGTTAAACGAGGCACAACCCCTAAATTAATCCCGAGAAAATTTAGATTAGTGCCTACTAAGCTCGCTAAAACATTTTCAAAACCTGGTTGATTAGCTAAAGCATTTTCGAAACTGGCAAAACTTGGCGCGTCTTGCGCAAGGCTTAAGATGTCTAACTGGACTGTTGAAGTAACACTGCCAAATAAATCGAAGTAGGTGTTCACCAAAATATCAATTGTTGGCTGACTTAATCGCAACATATGCTCTAAGGGACGATACATAACTTGCAACATCCCCATGATGAGCACTAATTGCAAAATAAGCGGAATCATCCCGATAAAAACGTTATACTTTTCCTGCTTAAAAAGCTGATACTGCTCCTCGTTTAGCGCTTCTTTATCATCGGCGTAACGCACTTTAATAATCGCTAAGGCCGGTTGCAACTTCAAAAAGCGAATTGCATTTTTATGTGCCATGAACGTTATCGGAAATAAGACAATTTTCACCACAATCGAAAAAATTAAAACCGCTCCACCATAGCTACCACTTACTTGGTAGGCAAGATAAATGAGCAAGCCGAGCGGCGTCCCTAAAATTGAATTGATAATTTCCATGGTTTTTCACCTAATTAATCCGCTAAAGCATCAACCACGCCGTCATCAGAGGCATCGCTGTTAACTGTCGGCTGGTTTTTATAAATTTCATCTGGTTTTTTCACAAATAACGAACGAATTTTGCGTCTCATGGTAAACAACATTGTCCCACCGACAACAATCAAAGCTAAGATAATTTGTAAAAGCATGCCTCCGAAAGCTGGATCTAAATACATCTAAACACATCCCTATCTTATATTTTAATATTCTACGGTATTGTAACACATTTACCGTTTTATAGCAACAACTTTGCGGGTGAAATCGCACAAATTTTCGCAAAACCGTTTTCTTGCAACAGTAATGACAATTTGCCAACCTGAAAGCAACCAAGATAAAAACTTTTGCAACGTTAGTAATTGGCGACAATTTCCGCCCCCGCAAGCCTTGTTAAAAGCTGGTAAAAGTGGTATAATTTAATTACTGTGAGGTGGGTTAGTAAGATGAACGAAGAATTTAAAAGATTTAAAGCTGGGGTTAAAGATCTTGCGAAGCGGATTTATAAGTGGTTTAAGTTACCGGTTTTTCGCGTTCACGTGCTTAAAATTGTTGCTGTGGGGTTGTCTTTTGTCCTCGTTGCGAGTGTTTACATGATTCATATTGTATACGCTGATCAGTTTCACGATTTTAGAGAAATTGCAACAACAGCTACTTTAAGTCGTGAAGTTCCGCGCGGGGTTATCTATGATCGAAATATGGTGGCGTTAGTAACAAATTCAACAGTTAATGTGATTACTTACCGGCACGTCCCTAATACTTATGTTGGGCATATGAAAGAAGTGGCTTTGCGCTTAGCAGCGTTAATTGATTTTGATTATGAAACAGTGCTAACGCATCGTGATAAACAAGAGTTATTTATTGAGCTAAATCTTGAATATGCAAGGAATTTGGTCCCACAGTCAATGAGTCAAGGGATTAGTAATGATGAGTTTCATTTGTTGATGCTAAATGAAATAACCGCCGAGCATCTTGAGGAATTAACTGCAAAGCAATTGCGCACGCAGGCAATTTTTATCCGAATGCATCAAGGGGCAGGCATGACAACCAATATTATTATGGAAAATCCGAGTGAAGCAGAAATTGCGAAGGTTATTGAAAATTTAGTCAATCTGCCAGGGATTGAAGTTGGCGTTGATTGGGTTCGTGAGTATCCTAGTGCGATGCACAATCATTTATTTGGGACGGTTTCAACCCATCAACAAGGAATACCGCGGGATCGGGAGGCATATTTTTTGTCGCAAGGATACGCAGCTAACGCGCGGGTAGGCATGTCACATTTAGAGCGAAGTATGCAAAGTTATTTATCAGGCTTTCAATATCAGTATTTTCTTGCTGATGGGGTACCAACGCAAACGGCAGCGGGGCTTCCTGGCTTTTCGGTTTCGCTAACAATTGATAATGAATTGCAATTAATTTTAGAAGAGCTTGTCGCCGAGCATTTAATTACTGAAAGATTAACAGTGGCAACAGCGCAACATTTACATTCTGCTTATGTGGTGCTGCAAAATCCGAACACTGGTGAGGTTTTGGCATTAGTTGGGATTCGACTTGAGCAAAATGCCGATGGTACTTTTGAAACTATTTACGACCCGTTTGGTACTTTCTTACGCGCTTATGCGGTAGGATCTTCAATCAAAGGGGCAAGCTTAATGGCAGGCTATCATTTTGGCGTTACCAGTGTTGGGCAAACAAGATTTGATACCCCAATTCACATTCAAAGTAGTATCCCGCTTAGCTCACATATGAATATGGGAACCGTTAGCGATATTACCGCCATTAGTAGATCAAGTAATGTTTTCTTCTTTTTGCAAACAATGGAGCTAGCAGGAATTCACAATCATGTTCAAGGAGCACCAATTTTTAACTGGATGCCGGAGGCTTGGGACTTTTATCGTGATTATTTTGGGCAACTAGGACTTGGAACTAGAACCGGAATTCAACTGCAAGATGAATCGATTGGGATGCGCGTACCAGTGCGAGATTTTTCCAATTTAGTCCACTTTGCAATTGGCCAATCAGACACTTACACCACAATGCAACTAGCACAATTTGCAAGTGTAATGGCGACGCGTGGTTATCGATTTCAAACACAAATTATCCGCGATATCTACATGCCGGGTTACGATTTAACTGATCGGCAACTTGTTCGCGATTTNACACCTAATTTACTTAACTATGTTGAACTAACAGAGGCGCAATGGCATAACCTTCACGAAGGGCATCGCCAAGTAACCCATACAACACAAGGGACTGGTTTTAACTCTTTTAACGCTTCTTTTGCAAACATCGCGGGGAAAACCGGAACAGCACAAGCACCAGCTTACAACCTTGATAACACTTTAAGACTTGGCGCTAACGGGATGAGTATTGAAATTCATAACAGAACGTTTTTAGGTTGGGCACCATATGACAATCCGCAAGTTGCCGTTGCCGTTATTGTTCCACAAAGCGAAACAGCAGGAATGCCAGGGTCATCACTAGTTAATGATATTGCTCGCGACGCTGTTGAAGCGTATTTTGAACTGCAAAGTCAAAGAACATCAAGAAGGTAGGAATTGATTATGCCCAAAAGTAAGATGATATATTTTTGTAAAAACTGTGGTCACGAAGTTTCAAAATGGGTGGGTAAATGTCCAGGTTGTGAATCGTGGAACACGATGGTTGAGGAATTAAAAGCCGATAAAAACGCGCCAAAACTTGCTGGTTCAACTTTTGCTAACCAAATGCAAGCGCCACAAAAAATCACCGAAATTGCTATGCTTGATGAAGATCGCGTAAAAACTTCAATTAGCGAGCTAAATCGTGCACTTGGTGGTGGCATCGTTAGCGGTTCCTTAGTCCTTTTTGGTGGTGAACCGGGAATTGGCAAATCAACCTTGCTCCTCCAAACGGCCAACGATTTAGGAAATCAAAAAATTAAAGTCCTTTATGTGTCAGGCGAGGAATCGGCGAAACAAATCCGCCTGCGCGCTAAACGTTTACAAGCCGAAAGCGATAATATATACATTTATTCAGAAACTAATATGTTCCTAATCGAAGCCCAAATTAAAGCGATGAAACCACAATTTGTGATTATCGATTCAATTCAAACCATTTACCTTGACGAAATTTCCTCAGCGCCAGGAAGCGTTACGCAAGTTCGCGAATGCACCGCTTGGTTAATGAAAATTGCTAAAGTCGGCGGGATTCCAATTTTTATTGTCGGTCATGTAACTAAAGATGGTAATATCGCTGGGCCACGCTTACTTGAGCACATGGTTGATACCGTTTTATACTTTGAAGGGGAACGCCATCACACATACCGTATTTTAAGAGCCGTCAAAAACCGCTTTGGCTCAACTAACGAGATCGGGATTTTCGATATGAAAGAAGAGGGGCTAGCTGAAGTGGTAAATGCTTCGGAAGTTTTCTTAGAAGAACGAACTGTGGGATTACCGGGAACTTCAATTATGGCTGCCATCGAAGGGACACGTCCAATTTTAGTCGAAATTCAATCATTACTAACGCCAACATCATTTGGTAACCCGAAAAGAATGGCATCGGGGATTGATAATAATCGACTATCATTAATCTTAGCGGTCCTTGAAAAAAGAATGGGATTTTTTCTGCAAAATCAAGACACCTACGTTAAAGTTACCGGCGGTGTGAAAGTTGATGAACCTGCAGTTGACTTAGCTGTTGTGGCGAGCATCGTGTCTAGCTATAAAGACATCGCCACCCCAAATCGTGATGTTTATATGGGGGAAGTTGGTTTAACGGGTGAAATTCGACGAATATCAAGAATTGAAGAACGGTTGCGCGAAGCTAAAAAGTTAGGATTTATCAGAGCAATTGTCCCGAAAAAAAATCTTGGTGGCTTGCGACTAGCAACTGATATTGAAGTTATTGGCGTTGACACCATAAAAGAAGCAGTGGCGATAATTTTTAAAGATGTAAGGTAAGGTTTAAAGGATGGTGTAAAATATATGATTAATTGTCCTGAATGTCGGGGAAATAATGTCTCGAAAAATGGTAAAAACGCTAAAGGCGAGCAACGTTACCTTTGTAAAGATATTACCTGTGCTGGCAAATCGTTTAAACTAGAATATATTTATAATGGTTGGAAAGTTGATATCGACCAGAAAATTTTAGATATCCGCATGGATGATACCGGAATCCGCGAGATTGCCAAAGAACTTGGCGTTTCAAAGCAAAAAGTGCAAGCAACGCTTGACCAACTGCAACACCAAATTAATTGTTTATGTAAGAAATGTAAGGATTAAACTACTACGCTAAAACGGTGATGCCACAGGTTTTTTTGGCATTTCCTGGTCGCTAGTTTTGCTCTTGAAGGATTGGTTGCCGCTTTTAGGATTTTACAACAGTTTCGATACTGGTTGTGGTTCTAAAACTGGGCAATGAGGCATATGCTTATTATCTATTGATAATAAGAAAGGCTAGGTGTTTTGCGTGACTAAGGATTTTAAGCAGGTGCGGTTAGTGGTTGTACAACCAGCAGAGCAGGTTTATTTTGATAAATATTATTCTGATGGAATCGTGGCGATGGATAAGTTTAGCTATTTTTGCAAGCTAGCACAAGTGAATTATCAGAAAAAACCGTTGTTTGCGTTTGATCAAACGCAAATGTATCATGAAATTAGTGTTTATTTCCCCGAAAATGAAGAAAACTCGCTAAATCAATCAGGATTTGTTCAAGTTTCGTTGTATTTTGAACTAGATTAACCCCTAAGCTGTTAGGTTGGTAGCAGTAACAATTTTTGATTTGCTCAACTGGTAAAAAAAAAGCGAGTTTTTTTGGCGAAAGTGTTTACAAGTGGCGCTAAAAATGGTATAATAGCAAAGTACAAGGAAAATATTAAGGAGTTGGTTGGCATGAAAATTGTTATAAGAGCAGCAAATAATTTTGAAATCACGGATGCAATAAGAGAGCATATTGAGTTGAAAGTAGGATCACTATCGAAGTTTTTGCCAGCTGATGAGGAGCTTGAGGCTCGTGTCAATATTAAAATTTATGATGTTATTCAAAAAGTTGAAGTGACGATTCCAGGAAAGCAATTTATTTTGCGTGCTGAGGAAGAACACACTGATTTGTACGCAGCTATTGATTTAGTAATTGATAAGTTAGAGCGTCAAATTCGCCGTCATAAAACAAAAGCAAATAAGAAGATTAAAGAGCGCGAAGGTATTGCAGAATACTTTTCGAACTTAGAAAATGGTAGCAAAGAAGAAGTAGCTCAAGCACCATTTAAGTCTAAAGAAATTTTCTTAAAACCGATGGATGTTGAAGAAGCAATTATGCAGCTTGATTTGTTAGGACATGATTTTTATGTTTACTTTGATATGGAATTAAATTCGGTATGCGTGGTTTACCATCGAAAAGATGGGCAAATTGGTGTTATCGAAACAAATCGCCTGAATTAAGTAGAGTAAAACGTTGCCATACTAGTTGGCACGTTTTTTCTTCGGCGATATTTACCATTTATGTGCAGGTTGTCACAAATTAATGAAAAAACATGTAACATAATTGTTAAAAAATCTAATCTTTTACTATTTTAATTTTCCTTCGTATGGTATAATATAAAGAGTAAATTGCTTGATGAGGTGAGTAGTAATGAAAATAATTTTGTTAGAAGATGTTAAAGGCAAAGGAAAAAAAGGCGAGCTAAAAGAATTTCCCACAGGATACGCCAACTTTTTGCTAAAAAATAAGCAAGGTATTGAAGCAACACCGACTAATTTAGCGAAAGTCGCCAAGCAAAAAAAGGAAAATCAAGAATTAGCAGCCGTTGCT
>JGI990J12352_1000345_pt1 | contig 10615 bp, 8 predicted proteins | sample Intmic4MA4BA4MSA_FD_12352 | JGI IMG/M metagenome (IMG submission 12352) | reverse complement strand
TTGTTAGCGATGATGATGACGATGACGAAGATTTTGAGATTGTTAGCGATGATGACGAAGACTTTGAAATAAAACAATTGACTAGCCACCCCTCACCAAATCAGCTGACCAACAAAAATGTAGCCAACCAGAAAACCGCATTAAAACAACTACAAGTCAAACAAGCACAATTTGAAAAACAATTACGTCAAATGCGCAATACTCATCACCAACAAGCTAAACAAGCTCAAACAATGGCCATAGGCAAAGTAAAAAAATTACTTGAAATTCATTTTATCGTGTTAATCATTATGACAACACTACTGTTGACTAACCTGATGATTAGCTTTATACAAACTTACTGAGGTGATAAAATGAAAATTGAACGAAAAATTAATATTGACCTAGCCACAACAGTTAAGAAAATTAAACTAATGTTATCCAAACAAGCAGGATTTATTGATGGTGAGGATCTATCAAATGAAATTATCAGAAAAAGAAATCGTAGGAGCCGGTATCTGATTGCTCCTACCTTTTTTTCATTTGTACTGCTTGGTAATTATCTAATCAACCTAATTGACCAGATAATCGCTAGCGACTTTGGCTTTAATTTTTTTGATGAAACCCAAATAGCGGAAGTTGTGTGGTTTAGCTGGGCATGGTTATTTAACGCTAAAACCGGAGTGTTTTTCCTAATCAATCTGATGACCTCAGTAGCACTAACGCTTATTACCTATAAACAGCTGAAAAACCGATTAGAGTCGCTAGCAAGCGGACAAAAAGGTGATCACCGCTTTAAGACATTACCAGAAATCAAAGCTCAATTTGTCGAAATACCCGATAGACAAGTCGCCTTTTGTGGCATTGGTGGTGTTTTAATCTCGCATTATAAAAACAGCTACTTTATCGATCTTGATACAGTTAACAGCCTGTTTTTAGGAACAACACGTTCTGGAAAAGGTGAAGGTCATGTAATCCCCTTTATTGATATTTTATCAAGAGCGACAATCAAAAGCACCATGATAATTAATGATCCAAAAAGCGAGCTGTTTTGTGCCTCTAAAGAAATTCTCCAAACTCGTGGTTATGAAGTACAAGTGTTAAATATTTTAGATCCCATGCAATCAATGAGCTACAATCCCCTCCACTTAATCGTCGAAGCCTGGCAAATTGGCGATAAACCGACTGCGCAAAGACTTGTTTCAACATTTGCTTATGCAGTATTTAATGATCCTCATGCCGGTCAAAATAAATGGGTTTATGATGGTGCGCAAAAGTTGTTTAGTGCCGTAATTCTGGCGATGATTGATGAGTGTGATCAACGAAATGAATTAGAAAAAGTGACACCGTATAACGCTGGTCAAATGATTACCGAATTATCATCACAAAAATTTGTTAATCCAAAAACTGGCATTGAAAAAGATGGACTAGATATGTATTTTGAAAAACTACCAAAAGGTCACCTTGCTAAAGCACGTTATGCGAGTGCGCTCTCTGCTGGTGAGAAAACCAAGGGCAATATCTTAATGGCAGTCTTTGACCGGCTAGATATCTTTCAATCAGAAACCATCGCCAAAATGACTTCCGCCAATAGCTTTGACCTTAAATCAGTCGGATTTCCCGGCACGATTAACCTAAAATTTGATAAGAGTTTGTTTAACCACAAGTTTAAAGTTATCTTAAGCCGAGCCAAAAAAATCCTAACAACAGCCAGTGTTAAACCAAACTTAACCGGATTTACTAGCCTTCACTTTGAAGCGATCATCAAAACTGGTGATAAACTAGAAATTATCGCGCCGTCATTACCAAGGACTAAAAACATCAAACGTGCGGTTTATCGGTTAGAAAAAATCGTCGATGAGAACGCAAAACCGCAACTTCAATCGATCTATCAAAAAAATGTGAAGCTCCATCAAGAAATTGCTGAGCTTGAACATCTACATCAAATTGAGATAACTTATAGTGAACAACCAATTGCCGTCTTTATGATTACTCCCGACTATGACCAGTCGCAAAATGTGATTACCTCAACATTCGTTAAACAGCTCTACACAACCCTTGCGCAAAATGCTTCAAAAACTAAAGGCAAAAAATGTTTTAGGCGCGTACAATTTATTCTTGATGAAGCTGGGAATATGCCCACCATTGAAGGGCTTGACCAAATTCTAACAGTCTGCCTTGGTAGAAATATTTTATTTAACTTATTCTTACAAAGCTACAGTCAATTAGACACCTTATACGGTAAAGACAACGCTAGCGTGATAAAAGAAAATTGTCAAAACCATATCTATATCGCTAGCGGTGATCCAAATACCCACGAAGAAATTTCCAAAAAAGCTAGTAACACAACCGTTGAATCACTCTCAATTAGCGAAAAAGTTTTAGAAATTCAAACCTCACAAACTAGACAAGCTACCGAGGAGCGCATTATTAGCACCGGACGTGTTTCAACCTTACTTGAAGGCGAAACAATTGTGTTTTGTTCATTAAAAAGACGCGACTTGCTGGGTAATAAAATTCGTCCCTTTCCGATTTTTAACACCAAAGTAACGGCGATGCCTTATCGCTATCAATTTCTAGCTGATGATTTTGATACCAACAAAGATATTAATGACTTTGATATCCCATCAATGCATACGCACTTATGCTTAACTACCAATGCGATTAACTTTGATAGCTATCTTAAAATACCAACCAAGCAAAAAAAAATCACGGAAGTTGATGTTCGAGAGTGGCTAAAAGAGAAAACAACGGTTGATGTTAAAATTATTGATAAGATTTTAAAAAATCAAAAAACGCCATAAAAGTTAGGCGACATTATCGAGGAGGCCAAAAATGAGCGAATATCAAATAATAGAATTTCTCCAAAATCATCGTGATTGGTTAAGTCATGCGACATTTTGGCAAAACATCGCCCAAATGACCTTGTTTGGCATTTTACGTGTTTTGTATCAAGTTGCGATCTTTGCCGAAAATGTTGTTGATACAGTTTTTTTAGCCAGCGATTTTTTTAATAATGAAGCAATCACCATGATCTTTAACGGAATGTTGGTCTTTACCGTAAGTCTAACAGCCCTCACGTTAATCATCATCGCCGTTCGCCGAATGGTTAATAAAAAAATTGAGATGAAAGGCCCATTAATTAGAGCGGTTATCTATGTGATGCTCATTGGCACATTTCCTAGTATCTTAAGGCATGGACTTGATGTTGCCATTGATTTTTATGGTGATGCCAGTGTAATCGGTAATGATAATCATACCAGGATTACCACCGCGATTATCCGAGAAAACGTTGCAGATATGCACTATTTAAGCTACCATGGCTTTCATCAGCTAGATAGTCCACTAGCTAGTAAAAACAACCTTACTGATGAAACATTTTTTCTTGTTGATTTTACCGAAGTAATTACCCCAGATGACATTGATCGCAATAGTCAACTACAACCACTCCTGTACACACTAGACTTTGATTCTGAATTTAATATCGGCGTTACTAGAATTAATAATAGCTGGATGGCGATCTTTGATGAAGGTTATTTTCGATGGACAGCAAATTGGGGTAATTTATTCGTCACCCTACCAACCATTACGATCTTTATGCTTTGTGTGGCCTTTATTTTACTGGCAACGATTCTGGATTTGATTTTCTTGAAATTTCTTGTTCCAATCTTAGCGCCAACCGACCTTGAAACCGGTCAAAAAATGAAACACATCGCTAAAGATATCAGTGCGTCATTAATTTCCATTGTGATGACCGGTTTTAGTTTGAGTATCTTTAGAATCTTAATGGGGTTAATCTTTTCCTTTGATCTTAATCCCTTAGGTCGTTTAATTTTCATCACGGTGGCAATTACAACTTGCGCTAGTGGTTCAAAAGCTGTTGGTAAATATCTCGGTGTTGAAACTGGGATGTCTGGCGGTTTAAAATCACTAATGAAACTTGGTGCGACTGGTTTTGTTGTTGCAAGAGGTTCGACCGCACTTTCAAAAGGTGTAACTAGGGTTGCCAAAGGTAGCTATGTGGCAGCTAAAGCTAGTGGCAACATCGCCAACAAAGTAACTGGCTTAGCGCTTGAAAAAACTGGGCAAACAATTGGCGAGATCGGTGATTTAGGTGTTAAAGATTTCATGAAATCAAAAATGCACAGTACCACAAATGGGATTGTCAATGCTGGTAGATTCGCCGGTAACAAAATAAAATCTGGCGTAAATCAAGTCGGTGGCAAGTATCAAGATGGCGTTAACGAAGGTATTATCAAGGTAAGTCGCTACAAAGGCAAGCAACGAAAAACCCAAGCAGATAAAGATGTCAATGAACGCTTAGTAACTAACGCTGAAACTGTCAAAGATAAATCAGCTGATTCGGCAGGCTTTAAAATCGCCGACTTACTCCACCATCACCAACCAACCGCTGTTTTTGAAAATACTGACATACCACACGCTAATCCTCAAACGGTGGTTGATAGCTCAAAAGATATTACAATCGCTGATATTTTTGATCATCAACAACCACAAATACCTCGCCACAATCAAGGCAAGCCATTATCAAAAGCACCAAACAAAGCAAGCAAGACTACTTCTAAAATAAATGAAACATCAGTGACGAAAGCTACCCCAAAAGTAAACAAGCCAAAGCCACCGAGCTTAAGAGTTAACACAAATAACCAAAACGCCTCAAAAACTAAGCATAAGACACCAACCATTCCTAGTCGTCCTACCTTTGCACCAATACCAAATAGAGCCAACATCTCACAAACAAAGCCAACAACAAATGTTGACACAAAACCAATTGACAACCAACCAAAAGCACCACGAGTAAACCAGACTTCAACTGCCACAGTAACTAAACCAAAACAGGCTGTTAAAAATCCCGAAACTAAAAATTTAAGTGATGAACATTTAAACAAAGCTAAAAAAGCACCACAAAACGCCAAAAATTTCAAGGACAAAAAATAAATGAGGAGACGATGATAATGGCTAATAAATACGACGAAATGATGATTCTAAGAAGCACCAAAACCGAAATTAAACTCTGGTTATTTCACTTAGTTGACGTCCTGATAATTTTTTTACCAATGTGGTTGATCTTTGAGTTTAATAATCAAGCCCAGCTACCACTGTTGAACTTCAGCTTACTACAAATACTTTGGTTTTGTTTCGGATTGTTTTTATGTGTGAAGACAAAAGCTAATGCGTATCAGCGAAACTTAGTTATCATCTTGAAATTATTGAAAATGAAAAGAAAATTATATGTGCGTCAAAACTACGAATGGAGTGATGATGATGAAAATTAAAAAGCCTAGAAAAACAAAAAAAGCAATAACACTCAAAAAAAACACCAACCAAATAAAAGCAAAAGGAATTAGCGCCTCAACATTTGATTTAATCCCTTTTAAACGTATCGAATCAGGACGCATCGTTACTAAAGATGATGGCTATCTGAAATTCCTCCAAATCGAAACTAAAAATATCAACGGTCTTGATGTTGATGAGCAATATGAAGTCATGCACAAACTAGAAATTCTGATGCGAATTTACGAATATGACTTCGCCTGGTTTACCCTAAACTTTCCACCAGATATCCAATCAAACTTAGCCCATTGGCGTAAAAAAATTTACGAAGCAAAAACTGCGAAAAACGAAGCTCGCGAGCGCGTCACCTTTGAACAGCTAACTAAAATCTTGTGGGTAGGCGAAAATTTAAAAAATTTAGAATTTTATTTCCAAATCTTTGCGACAACCAGGCAAGATATCGAAAATAAGGAAACATTAATTCGAAAACTTTGTGGCTTAATTTTAGGCGGTCATGAAATAACTGATGAAAAAATCGAAAAAATATTATTTAAATTGTGTAACTTAAATACCGAGATTTAAGAGGAGGCAGACGATGTTAAACCAAAAGGCAATAAGAAAACTAGTCGAAGCTGGTTATGACCTAAAATTTTTAAATAAAATTCAACCGCAAGGAGGACTACTCACCAAAGAAAATCGGCTAGTCGCTGGTGATGGCTATTATGCGTGTTTACATATTTACCAATTACCAAAAGACCCAGCCCCATTTTGGCTTGTAAACCTTGTTGCAAGTGATAACTCTGTTGTAAAAGTTGACTTTGCCTCAACAAATAAAGATCATGTTTTAAAAGATATCAACAAATCACTAGGCGAATACCAAGACCGAGCAAGAAATGAGCGTCACCCGACCGATCGAAATAACGCAGCCGATGAATATCACTTACTATCCGATTATGCAAGGCAAATTAATCAAGGCAGTGAAGTCACCAAGCTAATGAGCATCCGCCTTTTTTTAGCGGCTAAAACAAAAAACGAACTTGATCAACAAGTAGCCGAGCTTAGTAAGACCTTAGATGGACTTAGTTATAAAAATGTTATTTGTATCGGTGAACAGGATAAAGAATGGCAAGCTTTTTTTACTAGCTATCAACAACAACAATTATCTGGAAGTCGCGAAGGAATTACCGTTGGCTCAATGGTAATTGGTGGTGGTTACCCATTTAACTTCCAAAAATTAATTGATCCTTTTGGTGGTTTTATTGGCGTAACCGATACTAATGGAGCGTTTATCTTCGACCCATTTCACACAACCAAAAATCGCAAATCTTTTAACTGCTTAATCCTTGGTAAATCAGGCTATGGCAAATCAACCTTACAAAAAATTATTGAAGAAATTTTATTTGCCAAAGGGGCAATTATCAGGGGCTTTGAAAAAAATCAAGATTGGTTAAAGCTAATCAAATCACAAGCTGGCAAAGTTTTAGATCTTAGCGGTCGTGGGGGAATTTTAAACCCACTTGAACCACTAGCGACAATCTTAGTTAACCAAAAAGCTAAGGGAAAAGAAGCTAAAGGAGAAAAACTAAAAATTGATGAACTAGCTAGTTATATTCAACACCGCGACAAATTTTTCACGCTTATTAAGTTCTTAGACCCCGAAATGGATAGCTTAAATGCGCTAGACTTTCCCAGATTTTTAGATGCTTTTTACATTGAGAAAAAGCTGCTACCCAAAAATTACATGGAAGCTTATAATGTAATTAATCCTGATGATATTCCTAATCATTTAAAAATCATTGGTCGCACCTCAACGGACTATCCAGTAGTAAGCGAATTTTATCAATTCCTCACAACTCATTTTAAAAAATCAGAATTTAAAGACTTACCACAAGAAGAAAAACTAGCGATCAGAAGATTTTTAAGAGTTATTCGGGCAATGGCAACAACGTATGCGAACGTGTTTAATGGTCACACCACCCTACTTGATTTAGATCGTGAGCAAGTAGTGTTTTTTGATATTAATACGCTAGAAAATTTTGCCGAACCAATCAAATGCGCCCAATTATTCTCAGCCATCTCCCTAGTTTGGCAACAAGCTTTAAAAAATGGCTTGAAGATGAAAGAACTTCTTGCCCAAAATATTATCACCAAAGAAGAGGTTACTTACTTTTCGCTGATAATTGATGAATGTCAAAATATTATTAATGAACGCTGTGAATTTGTCCTTGACTCGCTTTTGTTATTTGCCAAAGAAATGCGTAAGTTTGGTGGTGGCATTACTTTTGCGACCCAACTGCCAAGGACTTTTATCCCCACTAACGAAAATTCAGCTTATGCCTCAAAAGTGAGAGAATTATTTGCGATTTGCCAAACAAAAATCTTTTTTAATATTGATGCTTCGGACATGAAATTGATGAAGGAAACGTTAAATGACGTACTAACACCAGGCGAATTTGACTGCCTGCCACGACTACAAGAGCGTGAAATGTTAATTAACCTTGGTGGCATTGAAACTTATAAAATTACAACCATCGCTAGTGAAGCCCAACTTAAACGCTTTGATGGAGGTCACTAATGAAAACTTTACGCTTGTTTATCAAATTGATCAAAGGTGAAGCCACCGGCAAAGATAAAATTTCGCTTGCTTTAAGAATTTTGGGAACACTCTCGGTGATTACGACGCTTGCTTTAGTTTTCATTATCAGTATTTCCCTGTTTATGGTAATTGTTATCACCAATAATAATGCCTCGACCAACACTTCATGGTCACTAAATCCCCATCGGCCACTCCCATTAGAGGTAATGCGTTGGGAACCAGATGTAAGAATCGAAGCCGAGCGCAACCAAATACCACATACCGTTCATTATCTATTAATCATTATTATGTTAGAATCCGGCGGTCGCACTGAGGTAACGTCTGATATTATGCAAGCAAGCGAGTCACAAGGTCTGCCACCAAATACCATTACTTGCCCCTTTGAAAGTATTAAAATTGGGGTAGCTTACTTTGCGAGCCTCTACCAGCAATTTCCAAATCATGATGGGCTTAATATTTTCCAAGCCTACAATTTTGGGATGGGCTTTTTAAATTACGCAAATTATGTTTATGACTTTAACACAGCAGTATCATTTTCAAGAATGATGGCTAATGGCAGACGCATAACCTACATCAACCCTCTAGCAACTAGAATTAATGGTGGTTGGCGTTATGCTTTTGGTAATATGTTTTACGGTATGCTTGCCGAAGAATTTTTAATCAGTCATCACGATAGCGATTTCATCTTGCCGGTATTAAATAACTTTGTAGTAACTTCACACTTCGGCAGGCGAATTCACCCGATTAGTGGCATCCTCCATTTTCACAACGGTATTGATTTAGTTAATCCAGGGATAATTGACCCACCAATCTTGGCAACCGCAGATGGTGAAGTGGTTTTTTCAGGATGGGCTGGTGGTTATGGTAATTACATCGTTATCAAGCATGATGAAACTACCTTTTCAGGTTATGCTCATAACAGCGTCAACCTTGTGAGCGTTGGCGATATCGTTAGGCAAGGTGAGCAAATCGCCATCATGGGCACAACTGGTAACTCAACCGGAATCCATGCTCATTTTGAAATTATGATTAATACCACTGACTTCTGGCAAGGCCACACTGACCCAGCCCCACTACTTGGCATCAGAAGATAAGGAGCGCAAAACTGACATGATAATATCAACACAATCACACCCAGCAAACGACCATAAAACAAAAGTCGCAGTCTTTAATAAATTCTTAGAAGATATTAAAAATCAAGAACTACCTGACGGATTTAATAAAGACGCTGGTAAAATTATTTTTATTTTAAAAGATTATGAAGTTCAACTAACCGATGAAAAAAATCAGTGGAAACTTAACCAAGAAGGGATGCTAGAAACTATTTATACTTTACCATCATCAAAACTTACCGAATTTAAAGCCGAGCTTTTAGCTAACAGCCAGCTGTGGGAAGCTTCTGATTTTAATTATTCGCTTGAAAAAGAGATGATAACTTCAGACCAAAAGCTAGCGCTTGAAGTTGCTAAAACAGTCGAGCTTGAAAAAAAGCTGGGATTTTTTGGCAATGAGTTGAAAGAAAAAATATTATATCTGGTAGCTGAAGTTAATCAAAATAGTTATGAAGCAATCGCTGAATTTTATGAAGACTTAGGAGCTGGTTATGAATTTTCAGAAGAACAACTTAACTCAATTGGTATTTATAACACCTTAACGCTACAAACGTTTCTTCAAAAAAAAGGCGAACAGGTAAATCAAGAACTAACCGAAGCGTCAAACTTACATGATTTTAAGGCGCAGACCGAAGAAGATTTTTTATCAGTAGAAATTATCAAGCAAAAGCTACCAATAAAAACTATTAGTAAAAAGCAAAGCGAACTAGAATTATAATTTCTCTTCCTTGTATAACTCTTCTATATCTTCTATATAAGGAAGCTAAAAACTTATTAAGCCAAGTAAAAGGAGGACGAAGATGAAAAAAGCAAACGAAGAAACTAGAATTCATGAGTGTCAAATTAAAAATGTTGTTGTTAAATACATTGCCTCAGTTTTTAATTGCGATTTAGAACTTCAAAGCGAAACGTATCACACATTTTATACCTGTCAAATACCGCTACATTCTAGTGGCGTTGACGTGATGAGTGAAATTTTAAAAATATTAGAAGTCATCCATTGGCGTGATTTAAAGGGCAAAGACATTCGCTGTCAAATTAATGTATATGGACTATGTATTGCCATCGGCCACTTAAGAAAAGACCAGTGGCTTAGTTTTGAAAAATTCAAAGAGGGGGTTACTTAATGTTAAACGAACTAAAACAAGCGTCTGTTATCCGGTTGTTGATGCTTTTATTAATCATCAGCATCGTTGGTAATTTTTGGCAACACCAAAAACACACCCATCACCAAAACAACTATCAAGCTAAAATTTTAGAACTAACTACCGTAACCAAACCCGACAGAAACGATTTTGAAATGGAACTTGCCAACCTTGAAACATTAGAATCAGAAGTCAAACCAGACACATCAAAGCGGGCTAATCAAGAAGCAACCATTCGTAATTTTATTTTATCATACTACACATTTTTGGGTGGTGATGAACAAACAAGAATCCAGCGTTCAAAAAAATTGGTGACGAGTGAATTATTAGAAACAATGAGTAATGCACTTGATACAAATCCTGGAGGTAGCTATCACGTATCATTAACCGCCACTAACATTAACATTTATCAAGGAAACGAAAATGAATTTCTGGTAACCTTTCATGTAGAATACGAATCTGAAATTACACGAAACATGACCCAAATCCTA
>JGI990J12352_1000344_pt1 | contig 10621 bp, 9 predicted proteins | sample Intmic4MA4BA4MSA_FD_12352 | JGI IMG/M metagenome (IMG submission 12352) | reverse complement strand
CAAGCAGAACTAGACGAATTAAAGAAAAAAGGAGGCTTCATCATGGAAGCAATTACCGCCTATGACCAAACCCTCGCATCGCGAGAATTTCAATTTTTAGAAAACCTAAGACTTGACACCAAGCGCAATGAAACAAGCGCCCTAAATCACGTTAGACGAGAAAGAGATGAGCATTGGGAAGGCATGGTTGCTGAAACTGTTGCCCAAAAAGAAGCAGAAAAAGCCGCTCTTGTTCAAGAGCTAGCTAAGCTAAAAAGCCAATTAGCAACTAGAAGCTGAATTAAAGAAAAAAGGAGGCTTCGTCATGGAAGTGATTACAACCTATGACCAAGCCATCGCATCGCAAGAATTTCAATTTTTAGAAAACATTAGACACGACACCAAGCGTAATGAAACAAGCGCTCTAATAAATTTTCCCTGTTTTTAGCGCTCAAATGAAGAAGTAATACCAAACAAGGAAGAGGGGCTAGCAGCGTTACAAATTTTACCAAAAAATCAGCAGCAAGTTCAAGGAGAATAGTCAAAAAAGTAAAACCCGTATACAATTCCAAGGTGGCATAATGTATCCGGGTTTTTCGTTTACTTTTCTTACTTTGCTACTCCCCTACCAACCGATTAATTCGCTCAAAAATACTCGGATGCGTCGACCTGAAAATTCTGACTAAGCGTGGCGGGTTAACTTCGTTTAAAGCGGTTGTAGCCAGGGTTTGAAATAAGCCAATTCCCGCATCGGCATCCTGAGTTAATTCGAAAGCAAAGGCGTCTGCTCGCACTTCAATTCGCCGCGAAATGGCGTTCGTTACCGGGCTTGTAGCGAACAAAAACATTGATGCTACCACAACCATAACTGGCACTCGCACGAGGCTGGCTTTTTTGGTCTGCTCAACCACTTTGTAAATTACATACGCACCCGCAAAGGCCACAACAAGCGCTACAACAATCCCGCGATACACGTCACGATACACGTAATGGGCAATCTCATGAGCCATCAAGAAAAGGATTTCATCGGTTGACAGTTGGTCAAGGGCGGTATCCCAAAGGACAATTCTTGCCGTTGGCCCGACTCCTGTCACGTAAGCGTTAATCGTGTTGGTTTGGGAAGACATCACCACTTCAAATACCCGACTTGTTGCTACTCCGGCTTCTTGTGCCATTGTGAGAATCTTCGTTTCGAGTTCAACATTTTGAATCGGCTGGAAATCGTTATACAACGGGTCGATTAAAATCGGTCCAAGTAGCATAAAAAAGTAAGCAAAAGGAATTGCGATTAGCCACGCCACCAGCCACCAGCTTTTTTGAAATTTTCGCATGAGGAAAAGGAGAACTTGCACAACCATCACCATCAGGAGAAAATTAACGACAAAATCAATTCCCCGATTTCTCAACCAGTGCAACAAGGTCATCGTGGAGGTTCCGTAAAATCTCGCTAGTTGATAACTGATAAATCTAAACGGCAACATTACTAAAAAGGTAAAAACGGCGAAGCTGAAATAATACACCGTTATTTGGAGAAACCGCTTAGAAAACTTTGTTGTTACAAAAGCTTCAAAACGCTGCGACATACCGCTAAAAATAAAGAAGCCAATCATCAACCACTCAAACGGTGTCGCTAGGAAAAAAATTAGCTGTCTGGTTCTGGCAAATCTGGTACTAATTAATAGTTGATTTTCAGTCATAAAAGTCGCAGGATCGGCAGCCGTATTTAAATACTCAGTAGCAATTCCAACTGGTGCAAGGTGAAATAAATACAACCAAATGACAAACCCATACAAGGCATAACCAGTCGCGATAATTATGATTTTTTTCTTCAGCGACATCATACAAACAAGGAAATCAAAAAGATTGTCAACATCCCGACAACACCTTGAACAACCGTCATCGTTGTCCAATTTTTATACCCTTCCTCAGGTGTCATATCCGAAAGATTGTTAACGACCCAAAAATAGGAATCATTTGCATGTGATGCCATCATTGAACCAACGCCAATGGCCATTACCGTAAGAGCTGCCATTGCTGGGGCATCCATATTAAGGGTTGTCATTAAAGGCGCCATAATTCCGGCGGTGGTAATCATCGCTACCGTTGAAGAGCCTTGGGCAGTTTTAATAATCGCCGACACTAAAAACGGGAAAAATAATCCAAGTCCTGCCAAAATTTCAGAATGTTGGCTAATAAATGGCACCATATCCGAAACGGCAATCACGCGTCCTAAAACACTTCCAGCGCCGGTAATAAACAGAATCGGCCCCAGTGATTTTAGTGTATCATTCGTTAACGTATTAAACTGGTCCATTTTTTTAGAAACCGCCAGCAAAATAACCGCAAAGATCAAACCAATCCCTAAAGCGATTACGGGCGTGCCCACAAACGTCATCACATCACCAAATGCGCCCTGCCAGTTAGCAATGTTAGAAATTGTTCCTAGCGCCATACAAATAATTGGTACTAAAATCGGGGCCAACGCTAACAAGCCATTTGGTAAACCATTAAACTCTTTGACCAGCTCTTCATACGTTTTCACAACTGCACTACTCCCAAGCTCTAAATCTTCTTTAGATTTAGTTTGCTTGCCACAACGCGATGCCCATAAATAAGCAGCAATTACCGTCGGAATCGAAACCAAAATCGACATAATCATCACTAACAATAACTGATCACCTAAATCTAGCATCTCTGAAGCAGCGAGTGGCCCTGGTGTTAGCGGTACTAAAACGTGCGAAGTATAAAGACCAGCGCCCAGACCAACTGCTGATGCCACCGCGCTGGTTCCGGTTCGCTTTACTAACGAGCGCCTTACAGGATTTAAAATAACAAAACCGCTATCACAAAAAACCGGTACAGAAACAATCCAACCCATAATAATCATTGATAACGCTGGACTCGCCCGGCCAAGCAACTTAACAACTAAATCGGCAATCTTAAACGCCCCACCAGTTACCTCCAAAATCGCCCCAATAATTGCGCCAAAAATAATTACAATCCCAATTCCGGTAAAAATCGAGGAAAAACCTTCTCCCATAATTCCCGCAATGCTAGTAATCGAATTCCCATCAGCGTCCACTCGATTAACAATCGGAATGCCCGCTAAAAGCCCTAAAATAATCGCAACACTCATAATTGCCAAAAACGGATGCACTTTCCACTTGGAAATTGCCAACACCATCACCACAATTGAGATGAAAAAAACGAAGATTAACGCTAAACCTGTCATAACCATCAAAACTCCTTTGATTTTAATTTTTTATTTGTCAACGGTTTTAAACTATCCTAATTTTAATGTCGAGGGTTTTTGCCAGCGATTACAGGCACAAAATCACCGCGACATCGTTAACATTTGTTCCGGTTGGTCCAGTGATAATTAAACCATCTACGGCTTTTAATCCGTGATATGAATCGTTATTGGCGAGGATTTGATCAACGTTGTGGCCTAGTTTAGCAAGCGAAGCAACCGTTGTCCCGTCAACAATTCCCCCGGCTGCGTCGGTTGGGCCATCTGTGCCATCTGAGCCAAGCGAGAAAATTAGAGTGTTTTCTAAACCAGCGATTCCCGTTGCCGCTGATAAGGCTAATTCTTGATTGCGTCCGCCTTGGCCGCTACCTTTTAAATTAACTACCGTTTCACCGCCAACGATAATGGCGCACGGTCTTTGAAAATGATTACTACCATTAACCGTATCAACCGCAATTGCTGCAGCAAAGCGCCCCGCTTCTGATGCCTCACAATTAAGCATGGTCGTCAAAATGTATGGCTTAAAGCCTAAGGCTTCAGCTGTGCTTGCAGCTGATTCGCATAACGCCCGCACTGAACCGGTTATGACCGTTTTAACATTATCAACGGTTTTTGGCGTTTCGTTAGTTAGATAAGTTTTTTGGGCCTCAGTTAATTGCAGATTATATTTTTTTACAACTTTCAACGCATCCTCACTTGTTGATAAATCGGGAGCTGCCGGACCTGAGGCAATTGTGTCTAAGCGGTCACCTAACACATCAGACAATACAACAGCAAATACATTTGCGGGTTGACACATCATGGCAAAGCGCCCTGCTTTTACTTTTGATAAGCGCTTACGAATCATATTCATTTCCACAATATCCGCACCACTAGCAAGCATCGCCTCGTTAAGACTAGCAAGCTCCGCCAAGCTAACGCCATCAATCGGGGCTTCAAACAGCGCCGAACCGCCACCTGAAATCAGCAATAATACTTCATCATTAACTGTTAAGTTAGTAACTAAATCGATAGCTTTTTGGGTCGCTAAAACGGTATTATCATCAGGTGTTGGGTGCCCTGCTTCAAAAATTTCTAACCGCGCCAGCTCCCCCATTGAATGGTCGTATTTCGTAATAACCACCCCTTTTTCGATTTTATCGCCTAAATAATCATTCGCTGCCCGAGCCATTGTCCAAGCTGCTTTACCGATGGCAACAAGATAGATTTTTCTTGCGCCAAAATCGTGACTTTTAAGCGCCTTTATCACCGATTCCTCCGGCATATTATCAGCTAAAATATTTTTAATCAACAGTTGTGCACATTCTTTAATTGGTTTCATCATTTAATCTCCTCGTATTTTGTCTAGATTTTCTAGTGTATGCTCTTTTTTAAACAACCATGACCCCAACGCCGTCTGGAATTGCTACCATTTTGGCATGAGGATTTTGCAAAATTGCTTCAGCTTTGGCAATTGCCTCTTTCAGGGTCTTCGCTGGGATCATGTGTAAATCTTTAACCAGCTCATCTTTAGCCTCTGAAACATAAATAACAGTTGCCCGCTTTAAGACCCGCGCAAAAATTTGCGATTGCCATTGATCTTGAGGCGTTTTTTCTTTAGGCGTACTCAAAAAGCGTTTCATTAATACATCGACATTTTTCTCATCGGCAAACATTTTATGGAATTCTTCGCCGCCATGACCATCATTAGAGCGGGCTAGCATAATAATCACGCCACCCTCTTTAACCGTGGCCTCGGCAGCTGTCATCCCTTTAACTGCTTGGTAAATGTTTTGATCAAGTGGATAGCCGCCGTTTGTAGCAATAGCAATATCAGCGTTAACGCTTTTTACCTGACATTTACTAGCTAAAAATTCACGTCCGACTTTGTGCGCTAAATCCAAGTCACCGCTGACACAAAAAATGGCATCTTTAGCTGCGTTAATAACAACGTTACAAATAAAACCAACATTAACCAATCTGGCTGCGTATAGCATATCTTGATGAATTGGATTACCTTCTAAAATCCCCGTTCGCGCTTTGGGATGATTAATAAACTGGGCATTATGATTATACATCACCGTCTCGCGACGAGCAACCCCCGGCATCAAAGATTTGCGCCCACCAGAAAATCCTGCAAAAAAGTGTGGTTCAATAAAACCAACCCCGATTAACAAATCAGCATCTACTGCAAGTTTATTCACATGCAAGTCACCACCTGAAGGCAATTTCCCCATATAGACAAACTCCGAATTATCCGCATCATGAACCACAATATTCTCATTATTGACAATCTCTTCGCCAAATTTTGCGATCAATTCTGCTTGCGTTGTTGCCCGATGAGTTCCGGTTGAAATCAAAATCGTAATTTGGGCATCTTGATTCCCAGCGCGAATTTCTTCGAGAATTTGTGGAATCATAATTTTACTAGGGACCGGGCGTGTGTGATCGCTATCAATGATAACCACATTTTTCTTACCCAAAGCCATCATCCTTAACTTTGGCGTTCCAATTGGATTTGCTAATGATTTTTTTACTAGATCCCACGGGGTAGCTTCTGCTTGATAATGATGCATTTGCGAGACTAGTTCTCCTAAAAAGCGCTCTTTTGCAAAGGTATGCTCCAGATATCCTTCGCCATATGCAAATTTAACTGTTGTTGACATAATTTTCACTCCCAATATTTTAGTTTGTTGCCACTTCTGGTTGATTGTTGTTACCCTTTTTTGACTTAATTCGCTTGTCTAACCACCCGACATAAAGCGGACAAAAAATTGCCGTAATGATTACTGAAGTCGCAATCTGGACTGTCGCTGCTGCTTCAAATGGCGCTAAAGATGGATCAACCAATACTAAGGCTGCTGGTGTTAAGGCGGCATTACCTGCTGTTGTGCCAATCGCTGCCCCAGCTGCTTTAAAGCTACCAAATAATCTTGATGCCAAAAAGCCAACTGTGCCAATAATAAACACTGTCATCGCTCCCAGTAAAATACCTTGAGGACCAGCATCAATCACATTTGAAAAATTCAGACCCGCGCCAAGGGGAAAGGCGAAAAACGGAATAATCACAACGGTTCCGTGCTTTAAAAAGGCACGCATTTCTTCATCAAGATTACCTAAAATAAAACCAACGAAAATCGGAATAAGCACTGCAACCAGTTGCATAAAAGGAATATCGGCTAAACCTGCTAAGCCTAACCCTAACATGGTGAAAAATGGACCATCAGTAAGCGACAAAATTGAAATTGCCCCAGTGTCAGTTGAATCACCATATTTACTAGTTAGGGCAACAAATAATCCACCATTAGAATTTGTCATCGCCCCAATAATTGCAAGTGGCGTCAAACCCCAAAAACCTGCAGGTCCAAAAATTGTTCCAACAGCCCATCCAATTGATGCCCCTACACTAAATTTTAAGAGTGTATAGACAATGCCTTTATAAACAGGAATCCCCGCTTGCTTGATGTTAATTTGGGCTCCATGACAAAGTACAAATAGCGCAATCAGTGGCATGGCGCCATTTCTAAAAAGCGCCGTTGTAAAGCCACCAATGTCCAGTGCAGCTGGCGCAAAAGTATTGAGTGTTACCCCAATGAGCAGTGGGATAATCATTAACCCACCTGGAACTTTTTGTAAAAATTTTAGAATTGGTACTTGCATAATAATTATTCTCCTTTTAGGGTTAANCCCCTNATCTTTAAATTNAAAANTACCATCATTGATTGGCAAGGCGCCAATTGGCCAAACGCTTGGCATATTCAATTGCATTATCTAAACTCAGCTCACTCGCAAGCCCTTTTCCGACTTGATCATATGCTGTTCCGTGATCAACAGATGTTCTAATAATTGGTAATCCCAGCGTAATGTTAACGCCTTCAATCGCTTCCCATGCACCAGCTTTTAAGTCATAGACAAAACCTAAGAGCTTTAAGGGAATATGGCCTTGATCATGATACATCGCCACCACAATATCATACCAGCCACCACGAGCTTTTGAAAAAATCGTATCTGGTGGAATCGGGCCATCGACTACTAGTCCTTCACTTCTTGCAAGCTTGATAGCAGGAATAATTTCCGCGATTTCTTCTTGCCCAAACAGTCCGCCTTCGCCACTGTGAGGATTAAGTCCAGCTACCCCAATTCGTGGCTTTTTAATGCCTAAGTTGCAACAAGCAAGATTAGCAATTTTGATAACTTCTAAAACTCGGTCAAGCTTTACGCGATCGCAAGCCTCTCTTAAGGAAACATGAGTTGATACATGCACAACTCGAAAATCATGGTGAGCAAGCATCATTGTGTATTTAGAGGTCTTCGTTAAATCAGCGTAAATTTCAGTATGACCAGCATACACATGACCAGCCAAATTAATGGCTCCTTTGCTAATCGGGTTCGTCACAGTTGCATCAATAACATTTGCTAATGCTAATTCAATGACTTTTTTCACATAAGCAAAAGCTGCTTGGCCACCGACAGCTGAATCTTGACCAAATTTTAAGGTCTTGACATCAATAAGTCCTAGATCAATAACATCAATAGTCCCTACTTGATAAATTCCTGCGTTAACATCCTTAACTGGATTGATCCTAACCGTTAATCCAAGCATCTGCTTCGCATGTTCTAGCGACGCAACATCGCCGATAACGATCGGTTTACACGAATTATAAACTTCCGCTTTAAGTAATGATTTAAGGATAATTTCTGGGCCAATTCCAGCCGGATCACCCATTGTAATACCAATTTTTACTCTTTGTTTCAAATAAATCACCCGCTTTTAATATTTAATTTGTCGGCGATTGCAACTAATAGATTTTCATCACCAAAACCTCCTGATTTGGAAATTAATTGCTGGCAAACATCGTTATATGTAAACTGTGATAAAACGCTCCCTGGCGCAATTTCCGTAATAATATCAAGTTCATGACGATTAATTTGTCGCATAAAGCCTTGAATTGTGTCACCACCTGTTACTAAAAAAGTTGCCACAAATCCTGTTTCAATAATTGCTTTTAACAAAGCTCCCATTGAAGATGCAATAAAATCGCCGACTTGATTTGCCGAAATACCGTGTTTTTTCCCATATGCAAGCGTTGCTTCTTGATCAGGCCAATCGAAACTGCTAATCATCGCTCGTGGGTGATGATTTAAAATCGCAACGATTTCTTTAACCCGGTAGCTTCCAGCAGGTGTTGTCCAAAAAGTTGCATCCATTTTTTCTTTGAGAGTTAGCTCAATATGCGCAAATCCCGCGACCTTTGCCTGCATTATTTGTGCTGTTGTAATTGGATTTATACTGCCACAAATAACAACAAATCGCGCTAATTGCTGAAAGCTTCGCAATTGACCACCCGTTAAGCCTAAAACTTCAGGTAAAGCGCCACCAATTCCCGAACAACCTGCCATAACAGTAAGGGCTTTTTGCTGATGAAGATTCTTTACCGTTTCGACTAAATCCGCATCTGTTTTAGCATCTAACACTAAAATACCGCATTTATCAACTACAGCCGCTTCACCAATTGGCACAAGATGAACATCAACATCACTTTGCTCTTTAATGACATCCACAACAAAGGCTTGCTTAACTGGCGAAAACGGATCATTAGCAAAAACACTCTCATTAACCGGCACACCATCAATTAAATGAATGCCATTAACCGTCGTTCGATTCATCGCTGGTAAAGCCGGGATAAATGGTAAAATTGCCTGCTTGGAAGCCTCATACAAGGCCGTTAGCTCACTGCCGATATTGCCTCTTAATGCTGAATCGGTCTTTTTTAAAATAGATGGTATGCCAAAAGCTAGCGCTTGCTTGGCGATTTGATAAACAATTTGATAAGCAGCTTCTGGTGATTGATGTCTTGTTTGCAAATCAACAACCAAAACGGTTACTGACGTTGCAACAGCGCGAAAATCCAGCGCTTGCGCCACAACAACTTGCGTATGAATGCCAATATCGGCAAATTTAACACCTGTATCCAAAGCACCTGTAAAATCATCAGCTAAAACTAACAACTGAACCATCATCAAAATCAACCTCCTTGGTTTGCATTAGCTGCTTTACAAAATTATACACCAAAAAGCGGTTAATTTTAAATGTTCCAAAAGCCAAAAAAACAACGTTTACAAGCCGAAAAAGTGGTATCCATAACAATTTCGGACTTGGTAAGCTCTACAATCGGCACATAAATAAAAAAATTTAGCCAAGAAGCTACAAAATTCGCCAAAAGCATGATATAATTAAACGATACTCAAAAAATCGCTTGACCCTGGTGGTGGGATAAATGAAAATTTCAGCAAAGCTAGCACAGAAAATCGTGGATAATTTAAAAATTGCCCTAAATCATAAGGTAAATTTTATGGATACCGATGGTTTAATTATTGCAAGTTCTGATCAAAGTCGAATTAACACCTTTCATGGTGGCGCAGCCATCGTTTTAAAACGCCAAACCCCTTTATTTATTGAATCCGATCAGCAATACGAAGGTACGCGCAAAGGGATTAATATGCCAATTTATTTCGATAATCAGGTAATTGGCGTAATCGGGGTTAGNGGNGATAAAGAGGTAATTAAATATACAGAAATTGTGAAAACAATGACGGAAATTCTCATCAAAGAAGCATATTTAAACGCGATGTCGTTTCAAAATCGTGAAAAACACCGCTTAATTATCGAAACGCTCCTGCTTGATGAGCGAAATCTTGCTTATGACACCTTGTTTGGGATTGATTTTGCCGATGAATATCACGTTATCGTTGGCAGCCCGATGACAAGTGATTATGATCTTAGCTATTTATACCCGCTACTTGAAGCGGTATTTTCGACCAATTCCAAGATTTTTTTTACTATTAGCCATGCCTTAATTATTATCTTAGCGCCAAAAGCGCAACCGACTAGCTTGCTAGGCACCGTCCAAAATAAGGCCTTTAATCAATATGAAATGGCCCTTAATTTCGGCGTCGGCTTAACTTCTTCGGCGTCGGTTGATTTAAAAAAATCTTTTAAAACGGCAAAACAGGCCTTAAATTGGTCAATTTCGCAAAACCATGAGCAACAGATTGTTTATTTTGAACAACTTGATTTAGGGATGATTGTTGCAAATATTCCTAATGATGTGCAGCAATTGTTTTATGCCAATGTGTTTCATAAATTTCAAACCAAAGATTTCGAGCAATTCCGAGCGATTATGAAGTTATTTTCTAAACATAATGGCAGCCTGGGCAAATGCGCTGATGAGCTTTTTATTCACAAAAACACACTGCAATACCAACTAAATAAGATTAAAACCTTAACTGGCTACGATCCGAGAAATTATCAGGACTTTGCCGTTTTATATCTGGCGCTGTTGTTGCATGAGCGTTAAAGTCAAAGTTGCCCAAGTTTTTTAACGGCTTTACTTGAGAAAATAAACTAAAAAG
>JGI990J12352_1000342_pt1 | contig 10640 bp, 7 predicted proteins | sample Intmic4MA4BA4MSA_FD_12352 | JGI IMG/M metagenome (IMG submission 12352) | reverse complement strand
CACTCAGATCCCCCTGACGGGTCGCATGGCCAAGATCTCGGATCTGCCGCCGAACCTCCGCCTCTACCTCTGCGGTCTGGTGCATCCCGCTCCCGCTTACAAGCCGTGCCTCTAGGTGGATGATTTCTTGCTCTACCTGATTCCGGCGAGTCCCCTGTTCCAAATCCTGCGGACTGTCATAGGCGACAAGATAGTCCATCCCCACGCTGACCCGCTCCCCCTCTCGCACAATGCTTGCTACCACGGGGTAGGGAACTTCGATCACCGTCTCCGCTCGGATGATGACCCCTTGTGTAAAGAAGCTATCCTGCGCTTGCATGATAATGGCAGGAGCCGTCCGCAGTGGGTTTTGCACCGATTGAAACAGGTAAATGCCTAAGTAGACCAAAACAAACAAGAACAAAACAACGGATATAAATTTTGTAACAAAATTGGTTCGTTTCATGTAATTACCTCAGTCTATCAAAAAACGTTCCGTTTCCAAAACTTCAGTCTTCAAAGTATTCAGAAAAACTCACAGCTTTCGCAGGCTGGATCGTAGAGATCGCATGTTTATAGACAAGCTGTTGTCTGCCTTCCGCGTCTAATACCACGGTAAAATTATCAAATCCCATAACCGTACCTTTGATTTGAAATCCATTCACCAGAAATACAGTCACAGACGTTTTCGTTTTCCGTACCTCATTCAAGAAAATTTCTTGTAAGTTTAGCGATTTTTGCATATCTCCGCCACCCTTTCCAGCGCAAAAGCTTATGTCAGTTTACCATAATTCACAAGCTATGTCTACCTCACCGCAATCCCAACCGCCTGACAAAGCGCGCTTGCCTCCCGCGCCATAGCTACGGGGTCCGGCGCACCATCCCATAAAATCCATTGAACCGCCTCCTTGCGCCGAAGCCAGCTCAGTTGGCGCTTGGCATAGCGGCGGGACTCTCGCTTAATATCCTCCACCGCCGCTTCGAAGGTACCCGCCCCCGCAAGCGCGTGTGCCACCTCTTTATAACCAATGGCCTGCATCGAAGTGCCACCGGGAGCAAGACCTGAGGCAAGCAATGCCAAAACCTCCTGCCGCAACCCGTCTGCCACCATAGCGTCCACGCGCGCGTCAATGCGCTGATAAAGGTCAGCTCGCTCTCTTGCAGTCACCGCAATCTGCAACGCAGTATAACGCGGCGGCACCGCACAACTGGCTCGGTTATGCGCCGTAATCGTCTCCCCCGTAACCGCAAAGACCTCAAGCGCCCGCACAATCCGATTCTTATCATTGGGATGTATACGCGCTGAGGCCTCCGGGTCAACCTGCGCAAGCGCCTGCCAGAGCACCGCCCCGCCTTCGTCATCATACCGCAGAACAAGCCCCGCGCGCGTCGAGTCACAGCCCGCATCGCCCCGCTCCCCCGAAGCAAATGTCTGCCCCCGAAGCAGTGCGTCAATGTAAAGCCCTGTCCCACCCACAAGGACAGGCAGTTTCCCACGCTCTAAAATGTCCGTCACACACACCGTCGCCTCCGAAACATACCGCGCTGCACTGTAGCGCTCGGCAGGATCTGCCACATCCAGCATATGATGCCGCACCCCCGCCATTTCGCCGACTGTGGGCTTCGCCGTGCCAATATCCATCCCACGATAAACCTGCATAGAATCCGCCGAGACCACTTCACCGTCAAAAAGCTGAGCAAGACGAATCCCAAGCCCCGTCTTCCCCGCAGCCGTAGGCCCTGTAACAACCAATACTTCCGGTGCCAAAAAACCGCCCCTTTCCCAAGGCATGTGTATTCCGCCGAAGCAAGCCCGCAACTATGACCGCCGCACTTGACGATCCAGTTGGCTCCGCGTCAGCGTCAACGTGACAGGCCTGCCGTGCGGACAATATTGCACCTCACCCCGAATCACGCGAGCGGCTAGTTCAAAATGTTCCACAGGATCGCTCCGCCGCCCGGCCTTGATGGCCGCCTTGCAAGCCATGGTGTGCAAAACCTCATCCCGATACTCGTGCGGACCAAACGATTTCCCCAGAGCAAGCCCTTCTGCAACCTCTGTCAAAAACGCCTCCATCCCGTCCAAATCAATGTCCATCGGCACCTGGCGAAGCGCAACCGTACCCACACCAAACTGATCCAGCTCAAACCCAAACCGCTGTAAAGATTCCGCATGTCCCACAAGTACAGCTGTCAGCTCTATCCCCAAATCCACGGTCACAGGTGTGAGTAGCATTTGCGGCACAGCCTCGTAATCTTGTGCGCGTAGTCGATCGAAGATCACGCGCTCATGCGCAGCATGCTTGTCGATAAACAAAATCTCTTCCCCTCGTTCAACGAGGATATACGTCTCCAAAACCTCCCCCACCACACGATACGGCACATCCTCTTCCGCCGCAATCGGCGGTTCTGAAATCGGCGGCAGTACCTCCCGCACCTCCGCCGCGGGTGTAACAGAAGGCATAACAGGAGGCGTAATTGGTAGCGGAAGCACATTTTGATAGAGCACGTCAATCGAGTTGTTCAGCTCCGCCGCACCCGCTTCCAAAGGCTGTATCCCCGCAAGTTGCGGAAGCGCCGGCATCGCAGACTCCACCGGCTCCGCCGCAATCTGCGGCACCTGCAACGGCGGCGCCGACGCTTGCGATGGCCGCGATGACGCAGGCGATCGAGCCTCTAACACCCGCTCCGTATCTCGTGACAGAGAAATTTCGGGCATGTAATTGTTCTTCTCTAACGCGTTCAATACGCTGTAATGCACCGCGTCAAACACTTGCTTTTCATGGAGGAATTTCACCTCTGTCTTCGCCGGATGCACGTTCACATCCACCGCCCCAAGTCCCACAGTCAGATAGAGCACACAGCCGGGAAACTTCTTCGTAAACTGCATATTCTGATACGCCTGTTCCAAGGCCGCTTGCAGTAACTTCGAGCGCACCAACCGTCCATTGACGTAAAATCGCTGATGGCTCCGACTGCCCCGCGCTTCGGCAGGCGCCGTGACAAGTCCCGTCACCGAAACGCCATCCCCCTGACCGTCTACTTCCACAAGCCCGCGCGCAAATTCACGACCCAAAAGCGTGTAAACCGCCGAGCGGACACTGCCGTCTCCGGGCGTGTGGTATTCCTCTTTCCCATCCCGAATATAGCGGAAACTCACCGCAGGGTGCGACAAGGCAACTGCAACCAGCATCGAAGTAATCGCCGCCGCCTCTGCCTTATCACTTTTCATAAATTTAAGGCGTGCCGGTGTATTGAAAAACAAGTCCCGCACCATAATCGTCGTCCCCTGCGGACAGCCTACAGGGCCCGAGTCAAGAACCTGTCCCGCCTCCACAGTAACACAAGCCCCTTCATGTTCAGAGGAAGTGCGTGTCAACAGCCTTACTCGGCTCACCGCCGAAATCGCCGCCAATGCCTCTCCCCGAAACCCGAGAGTCCCAATCGCTTCCAAATCTCGCCCTGTGCGCAGTTTGCTGGTGGCATATCGCTGAAACGCAAGCGCCGCGTCCTCCGCATCCATCCCAACACCATCGTCGGTGATCCGAAGATATGTAAGACCTCCGCAAGAAATTTCAAGCGTAATCGAGGTCGCCCCCGCATCCAAGCTGTTTTCCACAAGCTCTTTCACCACACTGGCAGGCCGCTCTACCACCTCACCTGCCGCAATCATATCCGCCACGTGCGGGTCTAGTTGTTTGATTATCGCCATAGCAAAACATCATCCCATCTAAACATAAGATAAAGTATCTTGACAATTATACCAGAAATGCATTGTAATTCCCAGACAAAAATGCTAAACTGACAAAGATGTCTATATTTAAAAGAAGGTGACTCTTTTGTCAAAACGACAAATTCAAACTAAAATCCCCTCAGCAGACATTGCCGCCCAGCGGAAAATCGTCACTGAACTCCATACCCGAAACCAAGAAAAAAGCACCGCCCCATTGGCATTGGTGGATACTTACGGTTGCCAGCAAAACGTGTCCGATTCCGAAATCATCCGCGGCTACCTGCGCGACATGGGCTACGCCTTTACAGAAGACGCAGCCGTGGCAGACCTTATCATCATCAATACCTGTGCCGTGCGGGAGTCGGCTGAAAACCGTGTCTGGGGTCATGTCGGCCAACTGGTGCACACCAAGCGGGACAAACCCGAACAGCTCATCATCCTCTGCGGCTGTATGGCTCAGCAAGAATCCGTAGCGCAAAAAGTCGAAACCTCGTTCCGCCATGTAGACCTTGTTTTCGGCCCGCACGCTCTGTGGAAATTGCCCGAACTGCTAAAGCGTCTGATGACCGAATCCGGCCGTATTGTCGACATCTCAAACCCCGATGGTGTCATTGCGGAGGATCTGCCAACACTCCGCACAGAAGGGCCAAGTGCCTGGCTTACCATCATGTACGGTTGCAATAACTACTGCAGCTACTGCATCGTTCCATACGTAAGAGGGCGCGAGCGCAGTCGCGAACCTGCACGCATTCTGGAGGCCGTAACGCACCTTGTCGCAGACGGTGCAAAAGATATCACCCTCCTCGGCCAAAATGTCAATTCCTACGGCCATGATTTGGCCGACGGCATCGACTTCTCCTATCTGCTGGAGCAAATAAATGCGCTGGACGGTGACTTCCGAATCCGCTTCATGACCAGCCATCCGAAAGACGCAAGCGCGCGTCTGTTCCAAACAATGGCTCGGTGTGAGAAAGTCGCAAAGCACATCCACCTGCCCATACAAGCAGGCAACACGCGTGTGCTAAGCGCCATGAACCGCGGCTACACAAAAGAAGACTACCTCGCAAGAATCACCGAAGCCCGCAAGTACATGCCAAACATCACCCTCACCAGCGACATCATCGTAGGCTTCCCCGGTGAAACCGAATCCGAATTTGAAGACACGCTGGACGTGCTGGAAAAAGTCCGATTTGACGCGTTGTTCACCTTCATTTTCTCGCCCCGCTCCGGAACCCCCGCGGCCGAGTTACCGGACCCATTCACTCGTGCCGAAAAGCAAACCTGGTTTGACCGCCTTACTACACTGCAAAACGAAATCTCTGCCCACGCGCACAAGGCTTACATCGGCACCACCCGGCGCGTTTTGATCGAGGGCAAGAATGACGATGCACGCTATCCGCTCAAAGGCCGCACATCAGGCGGCCGCCTAGTCCGATTAGCAGGTGATGACACCTTGATCGGCCAATTCGTCCAAGTAGAAATCACAAGTGCCTCCACCTGGTCATTAACCGGTAAGCACACCCTATAAAAGACCCCCTTAAAAGGAAGGATTTAAATTATGTCAGACACCCCCATGATGCGCCAATACCGAGATATCAAAGCGCAATACCCGGATGCCGTAGTCTTCTACCGTTTAGGCGACTTCTACGAGATGTTCGGAGACGATGCCAAACTTACCTCGAAAGAATTAGAACTCACCCTAACCACCCGCAACAAGACCAAATCCCCGGAAGACCAAATCCCCATGTGCGGGATACCTTATCATTCTAGCGAGGCCTATATTGCAAGATTGCTGGAAAAAGGCATCAAAGTCGCCATCTGCGAGCAATTAGGTGACCCCAGCAAAACAAAGGGTCTTGTCGAGCGTGACGTTGTGCGCGTCATCACCCCGGGCACCGTGATGGACAGTGTCATGCTAAAAGCCGACCGCGCCACATACCTTGCCGCCATATGCTTGGAAAAAGACCACGGTGCCGTATGTTTTGCAGACCTCTCCACCGGCAAAATATCCACCACCTCATTCAGCGGCGCAAATATAGCCGAGCGCATCGCAAACGAGCTTGGCCGCTTCACCCCTGCCGAGGCTGTGCTCAATATCTCAGCCGCAAAGCATCCTATCATAAGCCGCTACTTCAAGCAAAACCGCGACTGTCTCTGTCAAACAGATAAGTCGCGCTTCACCTTTGACTATGCGCAAAGCCAAGTCACCCAGCAATTCGGGCGTGACCTGGATCAGCTTGGCCTTGCAAACTTCCCTCTGGCGACCTCTGCCGTCGGCGGGCTTTTGGCATACCTTTCCGACACCCAAAAACGGGATCTCGCCCACATCAACAAGCTTCACTACTACAAATCAGAAGAATATATGGAGCTTGACCTGTATACAAGACGCAACCTGGAGCTCACAGAATCACTCCGCAACCGTGAGAAAAAAGGCAGCTTGCTTTGGGTGTTAGATCGCACAAAAACACCAATGGGCGCACGGTTATTGCGCTCTTGGCTACTCGCCCCGCTCCGCTCTCCCGAGGCCATCCGTGCCCGATTGGAGGCAGTCGGCGAATTCGTTGCCGACACCGTCACACGTGGCGAGCTAATCGTATCGCTCAAGGAAGTCGGCGATTTAGAGCGTCTAATCGGTAAAGCCGTCTACGGCACTGCCAGCGGGCGAGATCTGCGCACAATAAGCATTTCACTCGCAACCCTTCCCCGACTCACAGAAACGCTTAGAAGCAAATCCTGCACCAAATTACAAGACCTTGCCAAACTAGATCTGCTAGCCGACATGCGCACATTAATCGACAATGCTATCGTTGATAATCCGCCCTTCTCCGTGCGGGAGGCAGGCCTTATCAAAGACGGCTACAACCCCGAAGTAGACCGCCTGCGGGAGCTGTTGCAAAATTCTAACAACGCCCTAAGGCGCATCGAGGCAAACGAACAAGCGCGCACAGGGTACAAAAAGCTGAAAATCGGCTACAATAAAGTCTTCGGGTATTATATCGAGCTACCCCGCTCTATCAGCGAAAAAGTACCCGAAAATTACATCCGAAAGCAGACCCTTGCAAACTGCGAACGTTTCATCACCCAAGAGCTCAAAGAGCTGGAAATCTCCCTCACCACCGCGAAAGAGTCCTTGGAGTCTCATGAATTTGAGCTATTCACGCAAGTCCGCAACACCATCGCGGCGGAGGTCATGCGCTTCCAAGCAACAGGCGAAAAAGTAGCCGAGCTTGACGTGTTGGCTGCCCTCGCCGAAGTCGCCGCAAACCAAAACTACACCATGCCCGAAATCAACGATAACAGCACAATCACCATTCAAGACGGCCGCCACCCAATCGTCGAGTCCATGCAAAAAGACATCCTATTTGTCGCCAATGACGCTTTTTTGGACAACGAAGACAATCGCGCCCTCATCATCACAGGCCCTAACATGGCCGGTAAAAGCACCTACATGCGGCAACTGGCGCTCATTGTCCTGATGGCGCAAATTGGCAGTTTCGTCCCCGCCAAGCACGCCCAAATCGGGGTGGTAGACCGAGTCTTCACCCGCATCGGAGCCTCAGACGATCTTGCCGCAGGTCAATCCACCTTCATGGTAGAGATGACAGAAGTTGCAGACATCCTAAGGCATGCCACCAGCCAAAGCCTAATCATCTTAGACGAAGTAGGTCGCGGCACCAGCACCTATGACGGTATGAGCATCGCCCGCGCAGTGTTAGAATACAGCGCAAACAAAAAAACCTTAGGTGCCAAAACCCTGTTCGCCACCCATTACCACGAGCTCACAAGCTTAGAGCATGAACTCTCCGGCATAAAAAATTACCATATCGCCGCCAAAAAGCAAGGGGATGATATCATCTTCCTCCGCAAAATCATCCCGGGCAGTGCAGACGATAGCTACGGGATCGAAGCCGCAAAGCTCGCCGGTGTCCCGAACACCGTCATCCGCCGTGCCAAAGAGGTTCTGCACGCCATCGAGGCAGACCCGCAAACAATCCCCCAAGGCGACAGCTCCATTCAGTCCGCAGAAAAATCCATTGAACTCGCCCAAACTAATGCCGGCCACAACGAAATAATAGACCGCCTCCAAGCCCTAGACCCAAACGCCCTCACTCCGTTAGAAGCTATGCACCTAATCTACGAACTCAAAAAATCCATTGATTAAGGAGCGCCTATGGAGCAACCTCCCGCCACACAAGAAACACTCCTAGCCCCCGGTAAGCGCGAGGTTCTATTCGGCCTCGCCTATCTTCCCCTGCACATGTTCCTAATCGGCGAGCTACTCGCCAACATCCTCTGGCTGGCGAACATGTTGATACCGAGCCTATCGCTCTCTTTGACGGACTTGAACCTACTCTATCTGCTCACGGGAACCGTTTTCCTCATGCTGGCAATGCAAGATTACCTGAAAGCCAGCTTCTCCCGATTTTTGGCCTTTGGCTCAAAGAATCTCTATGTGTTCCTGGCAGGCTATGGCATGCGCCTCGTCTTAACCTTGCCCATCGCCATAGTCATGCTATTCCTGCTCCCCCAAGACCTGCCTAACCCAAATCAAGAGGCGATTGTGTCCATATTGAATTACCATCGTCTACCCACCGCCTTCCTCGCCGTGGTTCTCGCCCCAATTGTAGAGGAACTGCTCTTCCGTGGCGCCATTTTCGCCCCCTTACACAAGCGAAACCGATGGCTCGCATATGCCGTATCTTCCCTATCCTTCGCCCTTTTGCACATCATTTCTGCGCTCCTGTTCCGCTTTGACCCCACCCTGTTTTTGACCATGCTACTATACATCCCCGCCGGGATAGCCCTTTGCTGGTCTTACGAAAAAAGCGGAAATATCTGGACTGCCATTTTCCTACACGCCCTCATGAACCTGCTGGCAATCTCACTTGCAGGCACCGTATAGTATTTCGGAGGTTTCTTATGCATCACAGCTTCACCCGCCTTGCCATCGGAATCCCGCACATTACCGTGGCGGATCCCGCAAAGAATCTGGCTGAGATAATAACCCTCTCGCACCAAGCAGACAAGGCGCAAGCCGATATACTCCTCCTGCCCGAGCTTACGCTCACAGGTGTCACCTGCGGCGATTTATTTGGGCAAACAACACTGCTGAAATCCGCCGAAGCCGCACTCTGTACCCTAATCACACACAGCAAAACCTTGCGCCCACTCATCGCCGTAGGACTGCCTGTGCAAGTCGGCACAAACATCTACAACTGTGCCGCGTTGGTGAAAGATGGTGTCCTGCTTGGCCTCGTACCCAAACGCCAACCCCCCGAATCCCGCTGGTTCGCACACGCCGACATAACCATTACAGAGCACACCCTGGCAAACCAATCAGCGCCCTTTGGCGCAGACCTGCAATTCACCTGCCACGATGACCCCTCCCTCACCATAGGCATAGAATTCGGCGATGACCTGTACGCCCTCCAACCGCCCGGCACACGCTTGAGCGCACAAGGCGCCACCGTACTGCTAAGCCTCGCCGCACCGACAGCGCAAGTGGGAAAATCCGCAGCACGGCGCGCGCAAATCAAAGCCCAATCTCAAAGATGCCTCACCGCCTACGCCTACGCAGGTGCAGGCCCCGGGGAATCCACTACCGATCACGTCTACGCCGGCCACGGCCTCGTGGCCGAGCTTGGGCAAATGCAGTTAGAAATCCCGCACCTGCAACCACACACACACCTTGCCGCCTGTGATATAGACCTCTCCGCCATCGTTGCCGCACGGCTCCGCTCCCCCGAGTTCCGCGCGCATTCCATGGCGGCACCCAACAAGCCCATCCCCTTCCGCCTCTCCCCACTGCCACGCGCCCTACAGCGAACCGTAACCCGCACACCATACCTTCCGGAGGGTTCCATGACCGCGCATTGTGCAGAAATACTAGGCATCCAAGCCACAGCCCTTGCGCAAAGGCTTACCGCAAGCCATAGCAAAACCGCCGTCATCGGTGTGTCCGGCGGTCTGGATTCGACCTTGGCAACACTGGCAACCATCCATGCCTTCGAGCAAATGGGGCGGCCTCTTTCCGACATTTTGGCAGTCACCATGCCCGGCTTTGGCACAACAGATCGGACGTATGAAAATGCCCAAGCACTCGCCCAAAACTTTGGACTAACCCTGCGCAACATCCCGATCAAAGCCGCCTGTCTCCGGCATTTCGAAGACATCGGCCACAATCCCGACATCCAAGACACCACCTACGAAAACGCCCAAGCGCGAGAGCGCACACAAATCCTAATGGATCTCGCCAACCAAACAGGCGGCCTTGTCATCGGCACAGGCAACCTGTCCGAACTTGCCCTTGGTTGGTGTACCTACGGCGGTGACCACNTCAGCATGTACGCCATCAACTGCGGCATACCCAAAACTATTGTACAAAAGATGATCCACACACTTGCAACCACAAGCCGCTATCCCGAGGAAGTCCGCGGAATCCTACAAGACATCCTCAAAACCCCCATCAGCCCCGAGCTTCTTCCCCCGGGCGAAACAGGCCAGCGAACCGAGGATCTAATCGGCCCATACGCCCTGCACGACTTCTTCCTCTACCACGTCATGCAAAGCGGCATTGCTCCTGCCAAAATCGTCTATCTAGCCGAATGCGCCTTTCAAGGCACCTATGACCGTGCCGCCATTTTAAAATGGCTCAAGTGCTTCTACGGTCGCTTTTTCTCCCAACAATTCAAGCGCAGTTGCAGTCCGGACGGTGTACAAATCGGGTCACACACCCTTTCACCGCGCGGCGGCTGGCAAATGCCAAGTGACGCTGTCGCAAATGCCTGGCTGTCAGAGCTGGAATTATTGCACTAAAATCTAAAAGCCGATATCCGCCCAATCTCTACAGTTTGAAAACCCTGGAATGCATTGACATTCCAGGGTTTTTTGGTGTTTTTAAATTGCTCACAGTTAGTGCCTTTGGTTA
>JGI990J12352_1000341_pt1 | contig 10645 bp, 9 predicted proteins | sample Intmic4MA4BA4MSA_FD_12352 | JGI IMG/M metagenome (IMG submission 12352) | reverse complement strand
GTTGCTCATGACACGAAAGGAAAAGACACTGTTGATGAAGATGGCATTCTCTTGTTACTATTCACGGCCGACTTAAAAAGCATAATTTCCACCAGAATATCGCCTTATTTTATCGTGAGTTCAAATTTTTTCTAGTGGCCGTGAATAGTAACTTTTCTGCATCATTAGCTCCATTAGTAGTTGCACCATTGTCACCACAAGCAACAAGAATCACAAGCATCACCATCGTGAATAAACTAAGCAAAGTAATTTTTTTCATCTTCCTACCCTCCAAACTTAAACGCTAACTCTAATCATATTCCAAGACAACGCCGCAAGTTTAGCTTTTATCGTTTGATTAGCCAAACTAGCTGCATTACTTGGTTTTGGCGTAACCCTCACATTGCCATCGGTATTCGTTTGCTTAACATCGTGGCCACTCATCTGGCTAAATTCTAAAATCTCACCCAATTCGAACCCATCTAAGCTAACTGTTAAATCCATATCTTCTTTTGTCGAGCGGTTAACAGCAAAAATAACAATCTCCTGAGCATCTTCATTATGAATAGCAATTGACTCTAAGAATGGTACATCTTGATACTCACGACTATCATAAGTATCAGATTCAACAACTGGGCGTAGTGCCGTTCCATGTCCGTAAGTTGCAGCTTGAGCAAATGGATAAAATGTCGCTTGACGCCAAACTGAACCATCTTTTGCTGTCATAATCGGAGCAATAACATTAACAAGNTGCGCCAAACAAGCAATCTTAACACGGTCACTATTTTTAATCAAAGTAATTAGCAACGATCCAAGTAGCAAAGCATCTTCAAAGTTATAAACATCTTCAAGAATTGGTGGTGCCACTTGCCACGGTTCATTCTTTGAATCCTGTTCATTAGAATGGTACCAAACATTCCACTCATCAAAAGATAAATACATCACCTTATCAGTTCGCTTCTTCGCCTTAATATAATCACAAATTGCCACGACACTCTGAATAAAACGATCCATTTTAACCGACTGGGCTAAATAATTTTCAAGATCATTATCCTTATTTCCGTAATACTGATGTAGCGATAAATAGTCCACATGCTCATAAGTATGTTCTAAAACTTCAGCTTCCCATGAGGAAAACGTCGGCATATCACTACTTGAACTCCCACAAGCGACAAGCTCAATGCTATCATCAACCCACTTCATTACTTTTGCCGTCTCAGCAGCTAAACGACCATACTCTGTAGCCGTTTTTGCACCAATTTGCCACGGGCCATCCATTTCGTTGCCTAAGCACCATGTTTTAATTTTAAATGGTTTTTCGGCTCCATTTTTCTTTCTTAAATCACTCCAATATGTGCCACCTTCAAAATTACAGTACTCCACAAGATTACGAGCAGCATCAACACCTCGAGAACCTAAATTTACTGCCATATTGACCGTTGCTCCCATTTCGGTTGCCCAACCAACAAACTCATGCAAGCCAACTTCGTTAGTTTCAATTGTTTTCCAAGCAAGATCCAAACGCTTCGGGCGATTTTCTCTTGGACCAATGCCATCTTCCCAGTTATAACCCGATAAGAAATTTCCACCTGGATAGCGAATTAAAGGTACATTTAATTCTTTAACCAGTTCCTTAACATCATCACGGAAGCCTAACTCATCAGCAGTTGGGTGCGTTGGTTCATAAATTCCTTGATAAACACACCGCCCCATATGCTCAACAAAAGAACCATAAATTCGTGGATCAATTTCACTAATTTTGTAAGCCTTATTAATCATCATTTTTGCTTTCATTTCTCAACAACTCCTAAAATTTTTACTTCCCTTGCCCATAATAAGCATCAGGTCCATGCTTGCGCATAAAATGTTTCTTGAGCAAATAAGCTGGCATCGCTTCTAAATTCTGCGCTTTTGTGTAGCTTGCCATCAACGCAACTTCCTCAAGCACAACCGCATTGTGCACAGCCGTTTTTGCATCGACACCCCAGTTGAACGGGCCATGATTTTTAACCAACACACCAGGTAAATAATCTGGATTTAACCCTGCAAAAGCCTCGACAATTACCTTGCCAGTGTTGAGCTCATAATCAGCCTCAACTTCGGCTTGCGTCATTTCCCGCGTACAAGGAATACTGCCACCAAAATAATCGGCGTGGGTTGTTCCTTGTGGAACAATTGATTGACCAACTTGCGAGGCAATCGTTGCAAAACGTGAATGCGTATGCACAACACCGCCAATATTTTTAAATTGTCGGTAAAGCTCAAGATGCGTTGGCGTATCCGATGATGGCGCTAACTTACCGGCAACCACTTGTCCCTGAAGATTGACAACAACCAAATCGCTAGCTGTCAACCTTTCATACTCAACGCCTGATGGCTTGATTACTACTAACCCCAAATCACGGTCAATTCCAGAAACATTTCCCCATGTAAACGTTACTAACTCGTGCTTTACCAAGAGCAAATTTGCTGCTAAAACTTCTTGTTTCAACCTTTCTAACACAACTGTTCACCTACTTTAACTTATCTTAACTTCCACGCCAAATCCGCCAGAAATAACTCTTGCTTCAAGCTGTTAATAGTCGTATCCTTACCTATATGGATAAATTCAATCTCCATAATTTCCGCCCAGTCGCGCAAATGTTTGGCGGTTAAATCAAAGCTTAAAACGCTATGGTGAGCAGCTCCCGCTAAAATCCAAGCTTTTGCAGATATTTCCAAATTCGGCAACGGTTGCCACATTGCACATGCTACTGGCAGTTTTGGCATCGTATATGGCTCTACGCAATGGATATCGTTAACAATTAATCGCAAGCGCCCACCCATATCAACTAAAGATGCAACAATAGCATCACCAGACTTTCCAGAAAACACCAAACGCGCTGGATCGGTTTTACCGCCGATTCCTAGTGGATGAACTTCGATGCGTGGTCGATCTTTAGCAATTGAGGGGCAAATTTCTAGCATATGCGAGCCTAAAATCAGTTCCTTCCCTTCAGTTAAATCGTAAGTGTAATCTTCCATAAAACTTGTCCCTTTACCACCGCCTTTTGCCATTTCTTTCATAATATGCACTAATCCCGAAACTTTCCAGTCGCCTTCGCCACCATAACCGTAACCGCTCGCCATCAAGTCTTGACTAGCAAGCCCTGGTAATTGGTTAAGTCCGTGGAGATCTTCGAAGGTATTGGTGTAAGCGTGAGCTTTTTCAGCTTTAAGAATTTTCTCCATTCCTAATTGCATCCGAGCTTGATGGCGAATTTGCTCAAGGTTATCAGTTTTAAAGTCATAAACTGCCCGATACTGGGCAACTTTCGCCTCGATATCCGCATCGGTAAACTCGTTCATTGCGGCAACTAAATCGCCAACGGGCTGGGTGTTAACCTCCCAACCTAGCTTAATTTGGGCTTCGACTTTATCGCCTTCGGTGACGGCAACTTGACGCATATTATCGCCAAAGCGGACGATATTTAAACTTCTACTTACTTGCGCGCCGATGGCACTCCGCATCCAATCGCCGATTTCTTCACGGACTGATTGATTTTCCCAATAACCAACGACGACTTTGCGCGACTTTCTTAAACGCGTACCGATAAATCCATGCTCGCGGTCACCATGAGCCGCTTGGTTGAGATTCATAAAATCCATGTCAATGGTTGCAACAGGAATCGCTCGGTGAAATTGCGTATGTAAATGTAGCCACGGTTTATTTAGCAAATTTAATCCCGAAATCCACATCTTTGACGGTGAAAATGTGTGGCACCACGTAATCACACCGGCGCAATTTTCATGAGAATTTGCCGCTTCCATCACTTTTTTAATTTCCGCTGGCGTTGTTACTAGCTTCTTAAAAACAAGCGTTGCCACAATCGCTGGATCAGCTGCCATTTGTGCTACCATCATTTTTGAATTTGTTTCGACTTGTGCTAGCGTATCGCTACCGTATAGATGTTGACTGCCGGTTATAAACCAAAATTCGTATTTTTTTAACGTATCCATCTTTTTTTAATTCCTCCACAATTTGTTATCAGTTAAAGACCACAAATCTTTTCGCCTTAATCGTTAGCGCTTAGCAATTGCTGTCAAATGATCATACTAACAAGCCACGCACTTCGTGTTGCAATCAACAAGCAGACGTAGCAACTTAGTTTTCCAGCTTGAAATTTTCAATGGCTGCCGCCTCTAGCGGCAAACATTCTTCATAGCGCTTGGCAAATCGCGCAAAGCCGGCGGTTTCCGCTGCTACTGGTTGATAATCTTCGACTTCCATGTTTGCAAAAACTTGTTGCTCTAAGTAAGCTTCAAGCGTCATTTTAGCATCAGCAAAGTCTAAATAATCCGCAAGCAACGCCATTCCCCACGCGCCACCAACAGCAGCAGTTTTCATCACGGATACTGGTGTATTAATTGCCGATGCTAATATTTGCCCAGCAACGCCGGCGGTTTTAAAAATCCCACCATGAGCAAACAGCTCATCAATTTTCACCTGCTCCGTTTTGGTGAGCGTGCGCATTCCCAAATACATGGCGCCAAAAGCGGTGTATAAATTAACTCGCATTAGATTCGCTAAATTAAAATTACTACTAGGCGTTCTAACTAACAGCGGTCGTCCGGCTGGCATTTTCGTAATATTTTCGCCCGATAAATAGCCATACGACAGCAAGCCCCCGGCATCCAGATCACCTTTTAAACTTTGCTCAAAAAGCGTTTGATAAAGCTTGTCCTCGCTCATTGAAATGCCCGCTGCTGCCAAAAATTCACCAAAAATCCAAACCCACGCATTAATTTCAAAAGAACAATTATTCGCATGAACCATCGCTACTTGATCACCGATTGGTGTTGCCACTAAGTCAATTTCGGGATAAACCTTTGACAAACTTTTTTCTAAAACAACCATGGCAAAGACTGACGTTCCTGCCGAAATATTCCCTGTTTTCGGTCTGATACTGTTGGTCGCTACCATGCCAGTACCAGCGTCACCTTCTGGTGGGCAAAGCGGACATCCTGGGATTAAATCGCCGGTTGGATCAATTAGCTTAGCACCTTGGGGCGTTAACTTGCCGGCTGGCTGGCCTGCAACTAGCACTTCTGGCAACAGCTCTCTTAATTTCCACGGATAATGTTGCGCACTGACCAACTCATCAAACGAATCAACCATTTCTTCGTGATAATCTTTAATCGCCAAATCAATCGGAAACATTCCTGAGGCATCACCAATTCCTAAAACTTGCCGACCGGTTAATTTAAAATGAACATAACCAGCAAGGGTTGTCAAGCAAGCGATTTGTTTGACATGTTCTTCAGCGTTTAAAATCGCTTGGTACAAATGAGCAATACTCCAACGCTCGGGAATATTAAAATCAAAGCGCTTCGTGAGCGTCTTGGCTGCTACCGAAGTCAGCGAGTTGCGCCAAGTTCGAAACTCAGCAAGCAATGCGCCTTCTTTATCAAGCGCCAAATAGCCATGCATCATCGCACTAAAGCCAATTGCATTAATGTTTTTTAACGTAAAACCGTACTGATCATTAACCTCCTTTTTCACTTGCGCATAGCTTGTTTGCAAGCCACGCCAAACATCATCTAAATCGTAAGTCCAAACCCCAGCGACTAACTGATTTTCCCAAGCCACACTCCCAGTTGCAACAATTGCTTGGTTCTCATCAATTAAGACCGCTTTAATCCTTGTGGAGCCGAACTCAACTCCTAGTGATAATTTACTGTTTGCATCTACTTTAACTTTACCCATGTTCCAACAACTAACCTCCTTACCATTTTTTAGCACAACAATCGCCAGCATTAAACCTTCTAAAAATCGTCAAACGATTAGTTGTAATGCCAACTAAATACATTGTACACGGTTTCGCATTTTATTGCAACTGTTTTCTGCAAATTTATGCAAAAAAGTTGTATTGCTTGACAATACAACTTTGGTTTTAATCCGCTTTTGATGCAGCTTGTTAGCGCTTCTTTAAAAACGATAATTTTTTTACTTTAATGCATAAGACCAGCTAATTTGCTCCACGAAACTGCAAAAATTTCGCAATTTTCGTAACGCGTTCACGGTGATTTGGGATTTTTGAAGTAATCGCCGCTTGCGAAGCTAAAATTAAATGTTAATTCGATAGCCGATTCCTTTAATCGTTGTCACAATCTCAGCATTTAACTTCTTGCGAATGTTTTTAATATGGGAATCAAGTAGCCTCAGGTCATCACGATATTCAAATCCCCAAACAGACTCAATAATGGCAACACGAGTTACTACCTGCCCCTTATTCTCAAAAAGTTTTTTCAAAATTTTAAATTCCGTGCTTGTAATAAACGTTTCCTTCCCTGCTTCATCCCAAACACGATAATCTAAAAAATCAAAAGTTAAGTTTCCGATTTTCACCACAGATTCCTCGGGATAAAGTCGCTTCATCCACGCGACAATTCTTTTTGTCATAACCAGCGGCGAAAACGGTTTGTCGATAAATTCATCAGCCTCTAAACCAAAAGCATTCAGTTGTGTAAATTCATCATTTAAAGCGGTCAGGACAATAACGGGAATCTTTGAATGTTGCCTGATCCGTTTTAAAAAATCAAAACCACTACCATCCGGTAAGCCTAAATCTAGCACAACTAATTTTGTCTTATCATTAAATAACTGATTAGCTTCCGCTAAGGTATACGCACAACCAACATCAAAGCCTTCATGACGTAAAAAATTTGCTAAGACATCATTTTGCACTTTATCATCTTCAATTATCAAAATCATTTAGCAAGCCTCCTCACGCTTGTTCTGCTTTTTTCACCAACTGATTTAAATCAAGAATAAAACACATCCCCGTCTGATCATTATCGGGAACAAACTGAAAGGGAATTTTCAACTGTTGCAATAATTGTTTGACAATATATAACCCAATCCCTGTGGAAAAAGCATCGCTGCTGGTCGTCGTTAATGGTTCAAACAACTTATTGATTTCTGCAGTTCTAAGCGGTGTGCAAGTGTTAAAAATTGTCAAAAAACCGCAACTGTAACTAATTCGAATAATGCCGATTTCATTGTTATGGTAGATAGCATTAGCATACAGATTTGACAAAACTTTTTCAAAAAGATTAAGATTGGTTTCGACCGTTACCGATTTAGGCAACGCGCTTGATAATGAAAGCTGTTTTGATAATAAAATCACTTTGTAAGAAGCAGTACATTCCTCGAAGACGGCATGCAACTTAAAAATTTTCGCTGATTCGCGTCCAAGTTCGGCAAGTTTCAAAGATTCTTTCGTTAAAGTTATCGCTTTAGCTAAATACGTTTGGCATTCTTCAAGGTAATAATCTAAATGATCTGAATAAGGCGGGATTTTGTAACGAAGCCCTTCAATCAACGAATTTGCGGCGGCAAGCGGTGTCTTTAACTCATGAGAAACAGTTTGTAAAAAGTCGATTTTTTGGTTTTCATTATCTCGCACACACTTAATTTCTTTTTCAAGGGTACCAATACTCGCTTTTAGTTGTTCAAAAAGATAATTAACCCCTTTTGACAATTCCCCAATCTCGTCGTTACTTGTTATCGGAATTAGCGAATTTGTTTTAAAATTTGCCATTGATATGGTCAGCTTGTGAATATTTTTAATCGGAATAACAACCCAGCGAGAGAAAACAACGCTAACAAGCAGGGCGAAGACTAACGCAATCCCGCCGACAATCGGAAAAATCGTGAGAATCACGTTTCTTGCATCGTCTAGCGGTTGAGTCGGAATGCTGATTTGAGCAAGCCGTGAGCCAACCTGCGTTTGATAACTAAAATCAACAATTGTGGCATTAGCAACTTGAGCTTCCCGCGTTTGTAAAGGTGCAACTAGTTGTAATGAAAATTTATCACCATCATTTACAACACCTGGGTGAATCTGAAAATAATCCCTGTAAATATCTGTTGGATTGTGCGCAAATAATAAATGCTGATTTTCGTCAAAAATTGAAAAAGTTGCATTACTGCCCCTTAAAATATCCAGCAACGCTTGAATTTCAATCGTTAAAGACTCAGCGCTAATCAATAATTGCTCATTTTCTAGTAGTAATTGTTCATAATGAGCTCTTTGTAACGCTCGGTAAAAGGGCGGGATTAAAAGATAAATCAATAAACTGACAACAGAAACCATCGCTAACAGCATCGCAACAGCATAACGAAGAATCTTCCAAAACAACTTTTTACCTTTTTTAACATCACGAACCTTTTTGACCATCTTCATTTTCGACACGCACCTTAAAATCAAAATCCAGTTCATTATAACATAGTAATTTTAAATTTTCTACCAAATCCAGCTAAATTCCAGATTGTAAGCACTCAAATTCCAGCTTGGCGTGCTAAAATAAACTTGCTAAGACAAAAAAACACTCGCAAACGTCCACCGATTTGTCTTTAAAGTTCTAAAACCAAAGGAGAATGAACGATGAAAAACGTGAAAAATTTATTTGCCCTTGTAGCTTTCACAGCAATGCTGACAGCGTGCGAGAGTAATTATTCTGAAACAGATTTAACAAATGATATTGATTTTGATAGATTCCTTGAAGGTGATGTCGAAAACTTTGCCATTGATTCAATCGAAAAAGGCGAGTTAATTGCGGGTGATGAAGATGATGGCGATGACAGACCGATTTTTAGGTTTACACAAGAAGACGCTTCAAACGCTGATGATTAGGAGGTATTTTTGATGAACTTTTCCAAAAGAGCTTTTACAAGCATTAAAAGCAGACCGCTAAAAAGTTTAACCTTGTTTACACTAGTGTTTGTGCTGGGATCAATCATAATTGGCGCGATAACAATCCAAAATGCCGTAATGAGCACAGAGGCAAACCTTCGCAATCAGATGCGTCCACTTGTAGGCTTTGAGATGGACATAGCTTCTTTAGCAAATGATGATGGAACGTTTAACAGCGCTTTAGCAATAACTACCGACATTGCTAGGCAAGTTGCCGAATTGCCACAAGTAAGGCAACACCACTATATGATTGGCACTCATTTCCAAACCCAGCAACTACTGAATTATTTTATTAGCGATGAACAACATTTTGACGACGATTTTCCAAGCCAATTTAACCTCCAAGGTGGCTCAAGTGCAATACCATTGCAATTTAGTGAAGGCGTCTTAAACTTGATTTCAGGTAGCTACTTTGAAACTGACTCATTAGCAATTACCAGCGATGCCCAGCCGATTATTATTTCTCAAGCGTTAGCTCAAACTAACAACCTCATGCTTGGTTCAATCATTGAACTCGCAATCAATGTTTTAAGACCACAAGCTTCGCAATTAGGAACTGGGCCTTGGGAAGAAAACTGGCATTTAAATCCTGATAACGTTTACGCTACTGAAGTTTTCGAGCTGGAAATTGTCGGCTTATTTGACGTTCCAGTTGCCAAAGAAAACGCAAACGCAGCAGTTAACGACCGAAAAGAGCAATTACTAAACTTGATTTTCACGACTAACCAAGTAGCCGAAACAATTGTGCATTTTCAAACGTATAACTTTGTGAGCGTTTGGGAAGCAGCCTTAGCAGAAATCGGCACAACTGTTGAAGCTTTTTTTGGACGTGATTTACTAGAAGAAACGCCATTCGAAAGCGTGATGGAATTGTATAACGCTAGAGAAATTGATGATTTTCGAGCAGCAGCCGACCAACTTTTACCTGATTATTGGTTGATTACCGATTTGTCGAACAGCTTTGAAGCCATTTCTTCAGCGATGGATACTTTGCAAACAGTCGGGCAATGGGTATTAATCGGCTCTGTTGGGGCAAGCATTTTGATATTAAGTCTGTTAGTTGTGCTGTATTTGCGTGATCGGCGCAGTGAAATTGGAATGTATGTGGCTTTAGGTGAGAAAAAGTTGAAAATTATTCTACAGATTCTAATTGAAATTACGGTTCCCGCCATGGCTGGGCTGTCGATTGCTGTATTTACTGGCAGTTTAATCTCAGAAAACATTTCACGTTTTATGCTTCAAAATGAATTAACGACGCAACAAGCGAACCACAATTTTTTCAGAAATCGCAGTCTATTAGAGCGATTCGGATTTTACCAAGAAATGCCTGTCGATGAGATGCTAGCAACTTTTGAAATATCCCTAAACTTAACAACCGTTAGCTTATTCTTAGGAGTCGGAATGGTCATAATCATGCTTTTTACAATCGTGCCGATTAGCTACATCAGCAACCTTAACCCCAAGAAAATCTTAACTCATCACGATTAAATCACCATATCAAAAACTTTTTTCCAACAGTCAACAGCAAGCCAAACTTGTTGCGGCTGTTGTTTTTGGCTATTAAAGTAATTTTGTAATAATTTTAATTGTAAACCAGGCGAAATTGTGCTATAAAAACCAACAAATGAATGAAACAAAATGCAGTAGCACCAGCGGTTTGAGCCAGTTTACAGTAATCAAAAAATGTTTTAATTGGACTTTATGTTACCTACAGTGACTTAAAATGTTACCGATAAAACATAGCTAAATAAAGGCTTGCACTAAGAAAATGTAAGCCAAAAACAATTAATCAAACCAAAACTAAATAAAGCAACAAGAGATCAGTTCAAAAAAAAGAACGGTCTCTTTTTTGCGTACAAAATAAAAAAAAGGAACGATGAAAAAAGATGAACCGCTACAACCACCAAGATTTATTAAACAAAGACAAA
>JGI990J12352_1000340_pt1 | contig 10646 bp, 9 predicted proteins | sample Intmic4MA4BA4MSA_FD_12352 | JGI IMG/M metagenome (IMG submission 12352) | reverse complement strand
TTAAAGAATCAATGAACCAGTGAGCATGTTCCCCCGCTGTTTGGGGAACAACAATCGTAAAATCACCTGATGTCAGATGCCATATTTCATTTGGAATTTGACTTCCTGTTAGCTGAGCATGTAAAGGTATTTCAATGTTATAAAATTCATCATTTGCATCACGACCGCTTAAATTTAAAGTTTGCTCAGAAAATACCAATGGCTCAAAATCAATTTGCCTTCCAGTATCCCAAAAAGTAAACTGCCGACGATTAAGTAAAATATTTGAACCAACGGGAACGCCTGCCAATTCGCTTAATAATTCATAATTAACAGGATCTAACGAAATAAGGGTAACATTTAAGAAGGTTTCTTCAGAAGGAACACCATCTACAGTAATAAATTCTGAGATTTCTCGAAATTCTCTTGCGATCATATCATCACTAAGAAGCACTTGAAGTCGGTATGTTTCTGTGTTTGCGTTTATTGCAAAAATTGTTTCTTCCTCCGTAAGTAAATTTTGAAGTTGTGCTGTTAAATCGTTCATTTCAGTAGTTGAAATTGTTCTGCTAGTATTTATTCGACTTCCATCATCAGCAAGTTCATGTGTTCGGTAATTCCTAAAGATGAGCTGACCTGTCGCATCAATATCTTCCCAAAGTAAATTTACCATCGTTGACATCTGCGTTAAAAATGAACCTGCCATGATGAAAATGATGATACTAAAGCTAATAGATACCACTGTTGCTCGGAAATTTCTTTTGCTACGCTTTAAGAATTTTGCCGATAAGGCCCTTCATAGCCAAATATTTTTCTAATCAAAGGCGTTGTATATGTTTTTTTATTTTTAACTTGAATTTCACCAACACCACGAATGGCATTAATGGCGGATATTTTGGCAACTTTTTTTGCTGGCAACCACGCTGATATTATAACGGTAAAGAATGAAATCCCAATTGATAGGAAAAGGGCATTAAATGAGAAAATAAAATGCATCCAAGCTCCGTCATGGACACCGCGAACCATACTTTCATCGCCTAGCATTCTTTCTAAAAAGTGGTTGATGACGTGAATGCCGATAAATTGGAATAAAAATCCAAGGGCTATCCCGACAGGAATTCCAATAATTGTTAGAAAAAGTCCTTCGTATAAAACAGTGCTTACAATCTGCTTTTTAGTTGCACCAACGCTTTTTAAAATGCCGAACTGGGCGCTTCTCTCACTTGCACTAACACGAAAGGCGTTAGAAACAACGACAACTGAAATTCCCATAACAATTAAGCTCATCACGAAAGCAAGGCCTGAGATTGTCTGTTCATAATTTCCTCGTAAGTCGGAATCGCCGATTAAGCGGTCGACAAATTCAAGCCCACTGCCAAAACCTAAGCTAAATACAGTTGTGATGATGGCGGATGAGAGCATGATGCCAATTAGCGTCCAGATTGTGCGCTTGCGATTAACTTTTAATTGTGATAAAGCAAGTTTTGCGGTTAGTTTCATTATTTCATCACCTCGTCATTAGTAATTTGACCATCGCCAATAGTAATAATCCGATCGGCTTGGAGGGCAATTTTCTCATCATGGGTAATAATGATTAGCGTTTGATTGTATTGCTTGTTGGCAATTTTTAATAAATCCATAACTTCTTGCGACGACACACTATCAAGGTTACCAGTTGGTTCATCAGCAAGAATTAGGGCGGGATCGTTAATTAATGAACGACCGATTGAGACTCGTTGTTGTTGCCCACCAGAGAGTTCATTTGGTAGATGGTTTTTTCTTTTGGTTAAGCCGATAGTTGCTAAAATTTCATTTAGTCTGCTTTTGTCGACGCTTCTGTTGTCGAGTAGGCAAGGGAGTTGGATGTTTTCTTTAGCTGTTAAGGTTGGGATTAGGTTATAGAATTGGTAGACGATGCCAATATTTCTTCTGCGAAAGATGGCGAGTTCGGATTCGTTTAAGTCGTAAATGCTGTGTCCATCAACAAAGACGCTCCCCGTGTTGGGCCGGTCGACACCGCCAAGTAGATGCATTAAGGTTGATTTTCCTGAGCCGGAGGCGCCGATGATTGCGACAAATTCACCTTTTTCGACTTGGAAGTTGACGTTATTTAGGGCGATTACTTCGGCTTCGCCTTTGCCGTATTTTTTGGTTAAATTTCTAACTTCGAGTATTTTCATGTTATTTTCCACCTTTGCCTACATATTGCTATGTTTGATAAGACTATTATACACGAGTAATGTGACAATTAGGTGACAATTTGCTCGAAATATTCCAGTTTAATGTGACAATTTAGTCACAAACGGCCTTTGCGACAAAAATTTTTAAAAAAAATTTCCATAATATCTTGACATTTTGCTCTTTAAATGGTATCATATTAAGGTAGCTAAGGCTTATGTGATTTAATTTAGGGGCGTAGTTTAACGGTAGAACAGCGGTCTCCAACACCGTTAGCGTGGGTTCGATTCCTGTCGCCCCTGCCAATTATGATAAAATGTTAAATTGAGATGTTTTGTGAATTTTACAATCATAAAAGTAAGTGTTAGTCTAGTGGGCTAATGTCTTTTTTTTATTTCTGGCAATAACCAGCATAAGGAAAGTGCGACACTTTATTTTTAAGATCTGGGCTGCTGCGAGGTTTGTGGTTTTGGTTGAAGAAATCACTAGGTTATGTTATAATAATTATATTGTTTTTTAGGAGTGAGATTATGACATTTTTTAAACCGAAGGGAACTTATGATATTTTGCCAACTGAAGTGAGCAAATGGCAGTTTGTCGAGGAGGTTATGCGCGATGTTGCTAAGCTTTACGGTGTAGAAGAAATTAGAACGCCGATTTTTGAAGCATCAGAATTATACCATCGCACCGCTGGTGATGATAGCGATGTTGTCAGTAAGGAAACTTATGATTTTACCGACCGGGGGAATCGGCAAATGACCTTACGTCCTGAAGGGACCGCCGGAATTGTGCGAAGTTTTGTGGAAAATAAGTTATATGTTAAAACAGGTGTTCAAAAAATGTTTTATCTGGGGCCGATGTTTAGATATGAAAGACAACAAAAAGGGCGCTATCGTCAGCATTTGCAATTTGGTGTTGAGCTATTTGGTAGTGATTTGCCGCTTGCGGATGTTGAAGTTATTTCAATGGCATCCTTGCTATTAAAAAAACTCGGACTCACAAAGCAGGTAAAAGTTAAATTAAATTCCTTAGGAAGCGATGCTAGCCGCGCTTTGTATCGCAACGCTTTAGTTGCCCATTTTGCCGAATATCAAAAATCACTGTGCCCTGATTGCCAAATCCGTTTTAAGAAAAATCCTTTACGGATTCTCGACTGTAAAAAAGATGCAAAAACACCAGCGATGGCGTTAGCCCCAGCGATGATTGATTATTTAATTCCTGAAGATTTAGCTTATTTTAATGCTGTTAAAGCTGGTCTTGAAGCGTTAGCAATTGATTATGAATACGACCACAAACTAGTCCGTGGTTTTGATTATTACACGCACACAATTTTTGAAATTCAAGCAAATATTAGTGGTTTTGGCGCGCAAACGACTCTTTGCGGTGGCGGTCGTTATAACAAATTAGTTGAAGAATTAGGCGGCCAGGCAACGCCGGCAGTTGGTTTTGGCATGGGACTTGAAAGGGTGTTACTCGCGATAGAAGCTGTTGCTAATTCGACGATTCCCAAAAAGCAGCTAATGGTATTTTTCTTGCCAATCGGCAAAGAAGCTGAGCTTTTTACTGCCGAACTCGCGTACAAATTGCGCCTTTTAGATATTTCATGTAGCGCCGATTTTTCTAACCGGAAACTCAAAGCCAAATTTAAGCTTGCTGATGAGGCCAAGCCTTGTTTTACTGTAGTTATTGGTGATGATGAGGTAGCAAGTCGTAAATTTATGGTAAAAAATACAAAGACGAAAAAAGCGGAAGAAGTTGCGCAGGCCGAGCTTGAACATTACTTAAAAAATGAGCTGCGTGCAGATAGCGAAGGTTTTCGATAAGGAATGAGTAATTATGGAAAAACTGTATTTAAGGCAAAAAATGCTAGCAATCAGAGAAAAATTTACTTTTTTTGATGCGAATCACGAAAAAATCTATAAAGTTTATCGAACGGGATGGGCTTTCTCGCCAAGATATAAATTGGTTGATCTGGAAAACCAACAACTTTTAGAGGTTGTCCATAGAGCTTTTCCGTTGCTACCAACTTTTAAAATTACTGATTTAAAAACTAAGGCGAAGTGGCGAAGATTAAAAGACGCCTTCGCCTTGAACGCCCAATTCTGGAAATTACGACACCGCAAGGCGAGTATTTAGTTAAGGGAAGCTTCTGGGTTCATGATTTTACGGTCGTTGACGCACAAGAGGAAAACATTCTAAGCGTTCATAAGCAGTGGATTTCTTGGGGAAGTACCTATGAAATTACCATTAATCCCGAATTGATTGATCCACATATTGCCGCCGGAATTGTTTTAGCGATTGATTGTAGTAACAATTAGTAATTGATTATTGCAGTAGCCGCCCGAACTTGCTTGATGATAAACGTGGCGAAAATGAAAAAAACGTTGAATTAACAACGTTTTACGGATTTTTAATATCCTTACAAATTATCCCAGTGGTACCAACGGCCGGAGTCGAACCGGCACGGAGTTGCCCCCGGTGGATTTTGAATCCACTGCGTCTACCAATTCCGCCACGCTGGCATAATTTTTAAAATCCTAATTACTATTGTATCACTTTTTTAGCGAAGATGCAAGTAGTTAGCAAAAAAAATTTACTTTTACCTCACAAATTGATCACAACTTTCAAAAATAACGGGCAAAATTTCTTTGTAAGACAAGGAAATGCGGTTGACGCAACCGGTAGTCAATGAAGTCTTGCCAGGGAATTTGGCGCTTTGTTTGAAGTTTGCGAGGGAAAAAGATAGTCAAGTTTTAGGAGTTTTTGTTATGACAGTTGCTCAGATAGTCGTAGATATTAAGCATAAAGCGGTCGATAAGGTATTTGATTATGAAGTGCCTGGCGGTCTTGTTGAAGTTGTGTCGCCGGGGGCGCGGGTGATGGTGCCATTTGGCTCAAGGGTATTGCTAGGCTTTGTTTTGCACCTTAAGGCAACTTCAGATTATGGTAAGCCGTTACGTTTAATCAGTGAGCTGGTTGATGTGGTGCCGGTTTTAAATGCGGAACTGTTAGCGCTTGGTATTGAGCTAGCTCGTTTGACGGGAGCAACGATGATTGCTTGTTTTGAAGCGATGATTCCCGCAGCCATGAAGGCTAAGTACCGGAAGCTGTTTGTTCATATTGCTAATACGCCCGTTGATTTAGCGTTGTTAGCTTTATTTGACGCAGCAACAGTTGTGGATTCAGCGGTTGTTGCGCAAGAGTTGTTACCAGTTTTCAAAAAAGCGATTGCTGCCGGGGCGGTTGAAGTTGTTTATGAGGCCAGCGTGCGACTTAAAAAGAAGACTAAGCGTTATGTTAAATTAGTTGGTGATGATGCGGTAATTTCGCTAGTAAAAGCCAAAAAACAACGGCAAGTGGTCACAGCTTTGCAAGACAGTGAGACGCCAATTGCAAAAGCGGATTTAGAGGCGAGTGATTCGGTGCTGAAGGCGCTTTGTTTAAAGGGCGTTATTGAATTTTTGGATGTTGAGGTTTATCGAACGCCAAAGACGCTAGCACCGATTTCACCAGCGGTTGAGATTAAATTAAATCGGGCGCAACAACAAGCGGTTGCGGTAATTAAAAATGCCGAAAATGGCGTTGTGTTAGTTCACGGTGTAACCGGTTCGGGGAAGACGGAGGTTTATTTAGAGGCAATTGCAGCGGTTATTGCTTGCAATCAGCAAGCGTTAATGTTAATTCCCGAAATTGGGCTCACAACGCAGTTAATGTCCCGCTTTCAGGCGCGGTTTGGCGAGCAGGTGGCGTTAATGCATAGTGGCTTGTCAATGGGTGAGCGTTATGATGAATGGCGCCGAATTTGGCGAGGTGAGGTTAAGATTGTTGTGGGAGCGCGTTCTGCAGTATTTGCACCGTTTAGCAATCTTGGAATAATTATTGTTGATGAAGAGCATGAGGCAACTTACAAACAAGAAGAAATGCCAAGATATCATGCAATTGAAGTTGCTAAATATCGCGGCAAGGTTCATAATTGCCCAGTGGTACTTGGTAGCGCCACACCGTCGCTAGAAGCTTATGCTAGAGCAATTAAAGGGGTTTACACTTTAGTAAATTTACCAAGTCGAGCCGTAGTTTGTGCCAAGCTACCAGAGGTGTTACTAATTGACATGAATCAGCAAGCAATTAATGCGATGAGCAAAGTTATCAGCCGGGCTTTGCAATCAGCAATTAGCAAACGGCTTGCCAGCCATGAGCAGGTTATCTTATTTTTAAATCGTCGCGGATATTCTAATTTCCTTCAATGCCGAGAATGCCAAGCGGTTGTTAGTTGCCCTAATTGTGATGTGACCTTAACTTTTCATAAACAAGCGCATGGATTGCGGTGTCATTATTGTAATTTTATGATGCCAGTCGTAACAGCTTGTCCAAGTTGTGCCAGTCGTGAAGTTAGATTTTTTGGTACAGGGACGCAACAGTTAGAAGAATTTATCAAAACAACTTTTCCGAGTGCCAGAGTTTTGCGAATGGATGTTGATTCAACTTCTAAAAAAGGTGATCATCAGCGAATTATTAGCGCTTTTGAAAAGCACGAAGCGGATCTTTTAATTGGCACACAAATGGTTGTGAAGGGGCTTGATTTTCCGAAAGTAACGCTGGTTGGCGTCCTTGATGCGGATATGATGTTACATTATCCCGATTTTCGGGCAGCTGAGCGGACGTTTCAAATTTTAACGCAAGTCGCTGGTCGAGCTGGTCGGCACCAAGCGGCTGGTCAAGTTTATATTGAGACTTATTCGCCAAACCATTATGTGATGCAACACGTTAAAAATCAAGATTATGTAGCTTTTTATGCAGAAGAAATGCAAATGCGAAGGCGTTTTAAATACACGCCTTACTTCTTTCATGCAAAGGTTTTACTTTCGAGTGTTAAACCTGAGGCTTTGCTGGTAGTTTGCGAGCAGGTTAATGAGTATTTACGAACCAAGCTAGCAGGGGAGTGTTTGATAATTGGACCAACAGCGCCACCGGTTGCTCGCGTTAATAATCGTTTTCGGATGCATTTTATTTTAAAGTATAAACAGTCGGCACAGTTAATGCCGGTTATGACTCAGTTACTCGCGCAGGTTAATGATCAGGATGTTAGTTTAGCGGTGGATTATTTTCCAGTTTATTTAGCTTGATGATTTTAGCTAGTTTAGCGGTAATTTTTGAGTTTTTTCCGGTTAGGTAGCACATTTTTGGTAGTAGTTATCATATAATAGAGTAGTTAATAAACCCAAAATATGATAGTTAAGGTGTGATGATGGTGGATAGTGTTAGTGAGTTTAAGGAGTTTGTACGCGCTCATCCAGGGCTTAAGGATGAGGTTAATGCGAAAAAGGCAACGTGGCAAAGTTTGTATGAAACGTGGTATTTATACGGCAGTGCGGATCGGCAATGGGATCAGTATCAACAAGCTTCGCAAGCAAAAGCAGATAGTAAAGTAACAGAGACGGTAAGGGCTGAGGTTGTTAATGCTAAGTCTGAGCTTAGTGGTCCAGAGATGATGGCACAGGCTTTTGAGTATTTACAAAAGGTTGATATTGATAAGGTGCAAAAAACGATGGGAACGTTTCAACAGTTTATTCAAATTTTTCAAACGATGCAAAATGGTAAGGGAGCAACAGCAACCGCCGGTGGTTTGCTTGGCGGGGCTGCTAAGAAGCATTATTCTGGCTTTTTTTCTCAATTTGACGATTAGTAAGCGGGGCTGTTAAGTCCAACAAGTTAGGTAGGTGAGTAATGTGCAGGAGTTTTATCGTCTGATGAATGATAAGTCAAAGCGTGAGTTTATTAGGATGAATCCGCTTTGGTATAAAGAGTTTAATCGTAACCCAAATGCACATACTCACTTTCAGCAAGTTTTTGATGATGTCATTAAAGAGGCAACCCCTTCGCGGTTAGAAACAATTGATAAGCATTTAAACACGGGTAAATTAATGTTGAAGCTCCTTAAGGGGTTTATGTAAAAGTGAAGAGGTGAAGAGTATGCTACTAGCAGAAAAGCTACAGCGGTTAAATGAGTTGGCAAAAAAGAAAAAAACCGGCGTGGTTACAAACGCGGAAATTCAGGAATTAACAAGACTGCGTGCGGAATATTTAACCAAATTTCGCGCGGGCATGAAAACAGTCATTGAAAATACCAAAATTATTGATCCGCAAGGTCAAGATGTAACCCCCAAGAAAGTTAAGCAAATTCAAGCGCAAAAAAAATGATAATTTAAGCGTCGCCAAGCGTTGCCAAATTTCACATGAACGATGTCAAAGATGTCAAAGGCGAAATAAATTTTTGGAAAAGCAAAGCAATTTGAGTTTCCATCTTTTCTTTTTTTTTCAAATAGTGTATACTAGGAGTATCACGTAATTTTTTGGATTAATTTGCAACTGGACTGCGCCCGTAATTATTTCAAAATGCGATAATATGAATGGTTTTTAGCGATTCATTTCCTAATTATGGAAGCAGTGGGCGATGACGATACGAAAAAATTAGCAGTGGTGCGTGCTGTGTAAAACAAAAAAATTTGAACGAGGTGCAAATAATGAATATTGAGACAATTTATCAAAAATGGTTAAGTAACAAAAACCTTGATGCGAAGCTAAAACAGCAGCTTGAAGCAATGACTGAGGCGCAAAAAGAGGATGCCTTTTATACTAATTTGGAATTTGGGACAGCCGGAATGCGTGGTGTAATCGGACCAGGAACCAATCGGATGAATATTTACACAATTCGCAAAGCTAACACTGGTTTTGCTAAATATCTCCTGGAAAACGTTGAAAATGCTAAAGAACGCGGGGTGGCAATTGCTTATGATAGTCGTCATTTTTCCCACGAATTTGCCATAGAATCGGCCAAAGTTTTAGCCACACACGGGATTAAAACCTACGTATTTGAAGGCGTTCGCCCAACACCAGAATTATCTTTTGCAGTCCGACAGCTAAGCTGCGCCGGTGGGATTGTGATAACAGCATCGCATAACCCACCTGAGTATAACGGGTATAAAATTTATGATGAATCAGGTTGTCAAACTTTGCCAAGCGAAGGTGATAAAGTGATTGCTGGCGTAAATGCTGTTGCTGATGTTTTTGCGATTACTGTTAAATCGGAAGCTCAGTTGCGAGCAGCTGGTTTAATTGAAAATATTGGGACGTTAGTTGATGAGGCTTATCTTTCGCGTGTTAAAGCTTTACAAATTAATCCCGACGTTAATAAAAGCGCCCTTTCAATTGTATTTTCACCGCTTCACGGTACTGCTGGTATGCTAACTTCAAAGTTAATGGCAACTTGTGGTTATGACAATTTTCACATGGTCAAAGAACAAGCCCAACCAGATCCTGATTTTACAACAGTTAGCTATCCAAACCCAGAAGATCACGCTGCTTTTGAATATGCGATTAAAGCGGGACGTCAAATCGGGGCGGATATTTTGCTAGCAACCGACCCTGATGCGGATCGCATGGGTGTAGCTGCCAAAGATTTAGCAACTGGTGAGTACGTGCTCTTAACTGGCAATCAAACCGGAGCTTTACTAGTTTACTACATTTTATCACAACGCAAAGCCAATGGCACCCTGCCTGCTAAAGGACGAGTATTTGANACAATTGTTTCGTCACAACTCGCAGCTAAAATTGCCCATGCTTACGGATTAGAAACAATTTCTACCTTAACCGGCTTTAAATTTATCGGCGAACAAGCTCGCTTAATGGAAGGAAGCCCTTACGAATATGTATTTGGTTATGAAGAATCTTACGGATCATTAGTTAGCGATTTCGTTCGTGATAAAGACGCGATTCAAGCCGTACTCCTCCTCTCAGAAGCAGCAGCTTACTACAAACAACAAAACAAAACCCTCTGTGACGTTTTAAATGATATTTACCAAGAATTTGGCTTTTACCAAGAAGACCTAATTAACATCTCCTTAACTGGTAAAGAAGGTAGCGAAAAAATCAACCTATTACTTAACGAATTTCGCACAAACCCACCAGTGGAAATCGCCGAGCTTGACGTCATTACCACTGAAGACTACAAAACGAGTAAAAAAACGACAAACGGCGTAGTATCAACAATTGAACTGCCAGCTGCCAACGTCTTAAAATACCATCTCGAAGACGGCTCTTGGTTTGTTTTACGACCGTCTGGAACCGAACCAAAAGTAAAAATTTACATTAGCGTGGTAACTGACAATGCCATTAAGACAAAAGAACACGCCCTCGCAATTAAAAAAGATATCCTTTTAAAAGTGGACGCCATCTTAGCATAAATCCCCGTCCTCAACTTGCTCTCACGAAATGGACAAAATGGTTCTAGCACAAAGTTCAATCATTTAATGATACAAACAAAAACACGTATATTTTTGACTTATTTTCTGCAAAAATGTACGTGTTTTCATGTGTGAAGCTAATAATCGAAGGGTTAGCTAGTTGCCAAGTTTAATCAGACAATCTTTTCGGTAAAAAGCGATACCATACCTGATGATTTTTGCGTAACCTTCTTGTACTAACTCCTCAAT
>JGI990J12352_1000339_pt1 | contig 10658 bp, 12 predicted proteins | sample Intmic4MA4BA4MSA_FD_12352 | JGI IMG/M metagenome (IMG submission 12352) | reverse complement strand
CTGCGCGGACGACACGGCAACGTCTGGGTACGCGGGCATCGGGATCTCATGGCTACAGCGTGTCCCGGCCAACACTTCCCGATGGCGGAGGTGCAGAGACTTCAATTCCGAACCACAACATCGAACACGCAGGAGGATACAGAAATGACAGAACAGAGAGTACGCGAACTTACAGAAGAGGTTGTTTGGTCGATCTTGACAGGCGCAGGTACAACGCCTGACACGTGGGCAGAGGGTGAGCTTGCAGAAGCCGTCAAAACGGGTATCACGGACGGTTCGCGCCCGCGCGGGTTTGCGACAAGGCAAGAAGTGGCGATCATGTCACTGCGGACACTACAAGCGGCGCGGAGGTAGATGCTATGATTGATCGTGCGATAGCGGTTCGCGCAGGGATAGCGGCAGGGATTGCCGGATTGACATACCTATGGGGCTGGCTTGGCTGGCTGATCGTGATATGGGTGCTGGCGTTTGTGACCGACCTCGCCACAGGAACCTGGGCAGCCTGCAGGGAGGGCAAGTGGTCATCGCGTGCGCTTCGGGTGGGTCTCTGGGGCAAGACAGGTAGCGTTATCGTAGTGACCATGATTGGATTCGTGGACATTGGTATCGGTTTGATGGTCAATTATGCGTATCATCTGCCGTTCGACCAGCAAATCTTGATTAGCCCGATTGTGGTGTCGTGGTACATCTTGGCTGAGGTGGGTAGTATTCTTGAAAATCTTGGCTCAATGGGTGTTCTAATCCCTCCGTTCCTTGCGCGGCATGTTGCGGCGTTGAAGACGCGCGTTGGGGACGCTGGCGAGGAGGACTAGAACGCAAAAAGGCCACGGATGGAGGTTAACACTCTCTGTCCGTGGCCTCTTTTAGTTATTCGCTTCGTTCGGTAGCGAACTATTGTAATTAGAGTGCATCAGGAATAGGCATAAAAAATCCCCCATGCAGGGCAGCACGGGGGCGAGGATTTTTATTTCCTTTGTATGCCGAGGTCATCCACCGGGGCTACCAACAAGGCTGGAGGTGGCACTTATGGCATTTCGAGCCACAAAAAACAATAAGGGAGAGCATTGCGTTATGAGTGAAAAAATAGATTTCTCTAACATGACTGTTTCGCAGTTGAAGGAGTATGCTGAAGTAAACGAGATTCCGCTTGATAATCTAAGTTTGAAGGCCGATATTATCGCAGCAATTGAAGCGGTCATGCAACCGTCACTAGAATCCTTGGAGATACAAACAAACTCGACGCCAAAAATTGAGCAAGCTGAAACTGTGCCAGATCAAGCAACCAACGAGAGATGCATTGCCCGCGCCTTGCGGGTGACGAAGCCACTTATGAGGGGTGACGATGTAAAAATTGTGCAAGCGGCACTTATCGCGCAAAACTTCCATTGCGGAGTGGAGGGTGCGAACGGAATATACAACGCCACGACCGCCCGTGCTGTCCGGCTGTTTCAGGCAAATAACCGCCTGATCGTCAGCGGGAAGGTGGACAAATTCACCGCAACCGCTCTGGGCTTGCCCTGGACAGATTGAAAGCCAGAACTGTAAGTCAACAAAACAACATAGAAAAATGCCCCCGTGCAGCCATAAGGCTGCACGGGGGCATTTTTGCGTTTATGAAGTGATTCCGTCTTCTGAGGTTTTTGCTTTTCTTGCCTTTAACAGCGCATATATCTTTTTGTATGGCCACACAAGCATGAAGTAATACATCCAATAAAGCGACCACATGCCGAGAACCAAAAGTTGCCACATAACCCACATCATCGCCGCAAAAGAGCTAATAATCAACATATACCACATATTACGTTTCGTCACACGCATACCAAAGCCAAAGCGTAATCCGCTCATGCCGCGAAGTCGTTTTGAAAAGCCCACAAACATAAGAATACCGCCTTTTCATTTATTCTACAAGCATATCATAAAAAACATTTTCAGAAATCACTTGAAGGTCAAGACCGGACAGCATGAAAGATTCAGCCTTTTTTTGCTTAGAACTCTTGCCGTCTTTTATCGTAGAACAATAGTCGTTGTTGCCTAAAACAAGATAATTTGTCTTTTTGTTTACATTATCAAAACATATTCCACCCATGTCAACGACAGCTTGCATCGCTTCTTTTCGTATCATTTTTTCTAATACACCCGTGAAGACAAAGGCCTTATTGAAAATAGGTGTTGTTTCGTTAAATTCGGTATTTTCCGTTGCTACTTCCTTCGCACGTACATCTTTTGGGTGTAGGGTGGAAAATTCAACACCATTATCAATGGCGTATTGTTTCATGTATTCATAGCATTCGTATGTCTTTTCTGCGTCCGATAGCGCACGGTGGTCAATGCTTCCTTTTATGCCGAAACGCTCGACAATAGCCGCTAAAGTGTGGCTTGAATGTTCTTTGAACAGCCGACGACTTACCCGCATAGTATCCACAAAATCGTTTCTAAACTCATGCTGCAACACATAGGCGCAATCATCATAAATAAAATTAACATCAAAGTTAGCGTTATGAGCCACAACAACATCGTTTCCAATAAATTCAATGAACCGTGGCAACACGTCATCAAGCGGCGGAGCGATAGAAAGCATCTCGTTAGTGATTCCTGTGAGTTCGGTTATAAAATCATCAACACCATATTGGGAATATACTAAAGATTGGAAACGATCAATTATTAACCCATCCTTGACCCGAACGCCCGCGAATTCGATAATATTATCATATGCAGGATCAAGCCCAGTTGTTTCCAAGTCGATTACAACGTAATCCGAAAATGATTCAATAAGACTTATTCCTTTTTCTTTCCGCAATTGCTTAGACTTTGAAGGCCTCGTGCCTATAGAAAAAAGCATACGCATTACCTCTTGTTTTTGACTTTTTTCGAGTTATTTAGTCTTTGACACAAGATTACCACTTTCAACATACTAAAGTCAAGGTGAAAACGCCTATGGGGGGTAGGTTTTTCGCTGAACATCTTTCAATTATTTCTAATTTTTTAATCAAATAGCATTGACATACCAGTACTAGTATGCTATAATGGAGACAGTTAAGGGAGTTCCTTAGCAAATACGAAAGAAGGGAGGCGGGCTTATCGAAACGGGGGATTGGATAGACATTTTCTTCAAGACATGGACAGCTACAGTGACAACAATTGCGCTAGTTGTTTCCGTCAAAACAGGAAAACCGCCCCGCAAGGCCACGCGTCAAACGAAAACCAAGCGGAAGCGGTAAGTCTAGGACGGCGGGGGCATTCGCCCCCGACCTTCCCTTTTAATATAGCCGATTATTATGAAAAAATCAACTCTTGTATCGTTGGTAGCGGCGGCGATATTTGCCGCGTGGCACTGGTGGACGTTGGCAGCATTAGCTGCAACTGTTAGTCTTTGGCAAGCAAAAAAGGAAGAAAGGTGAAAAATGGAAAAGCGAAAAACAACAACAAGTACGGCGGTGAAAAGTCGGTATAACAAGAAAACCTATAAGCAGATAAAAATATCAATCCGCAAAGAGTCGGATTTAATGCAACAAATTGAGCAGTTTCAAGAAGAAAACCCACAGCAATTAACGGCGTTGATTATCAGGTTACTATCAGAGCATTTTAATCAATGACAAAATGCCCGCCTAAGCAATGGGCGGGCTATTTTATGGAATCAAAGAGGTGGTACGGTGCGAACATTCAAACACTTCACATGGGATGATAGGTTAAGGCTTGAAACGATGCTGTGCGATGGAAAAACACAAAAAGAAATTGCACAGCGACTAGATTTTCATATAAGCAGCGTATACCGTGAAATTGAACGCGGGGCGTACTACCACAAAAAATCAGACTGGACATTTGAAAAACGCTACAGCGCGGATATATCCGAACAAAAATACCGCGACGGCCTCACGTCTAAAGGGGCGGGATTAAAGATTGGAAAGGATCGCAACCTTGCCGCCTATATTGAACATAAAATCATAGAAGAAAAGCGATCTCCCGCCGCTGCGCTCATGGACATACCACGCAGCGGCTGTGCTTTCACAGTTTCAATATGCGTAAACACGTTGTATAGTTATATAGAAAAAGGCATCTTTCTTAATCTCACAAACAGGCATCTTCCGATCAGAGGGCAACGCCGACGGGGTTACCGCCGCATTCGGCGTTGCCACGCCCCGAAAGGCGAAAGTATAGAGCGGCGACCGATGGAAATCAACGAACGGGCAACATTTGGTCATTGGGAGATGGATACTGTAAAGGGCAAGCGTGATACAAAAAAGACCTTGCTTGTTCTCACGGAGAGACAAACAAGGCAAGAAATCATGATACCAATGGCGAGCAACACAACTGAGAGCGTCGTGAAGTCGTTGGATACTTTGGAACGCCGATGGGGTGAAGTGTTTGGAGACGTGTTCAAGTCGATCACCATAGATAATGGGACAGAGTTTTCGGACTACACAGGGATGATAAAGTCATGTTTGCGCGATGGCGCACGGACAGAGTTTTATTATTGTAATCCATACAGCAGTTGGGAGCGTGGTAGCAATGAAAATCAAAACAAGATGATTCGGCGTTGGATCCCGAAAGGAACGCCACTTGAAAAATATAGCAACGAAGATATAGAGAAAATTGAAACATGGATAAATAACTACCCACGCCGATTGCACAAAGGCAGAGCGGCGGTTGATATATTTGCCGAACAACTCGCCGCCCTGGATTGATTTTTAATTATTTTGAATATTTTCGCATTTACTATTGACATTTACCGCCTCAAATACCGGGTCAAAATGGAACACCATCACTTGCCCGTCCGAGGTGGTCAATGCGATAAAGGGTGCCTGATCTGTGTGCAACAAGACCCGGGCTGAACCGAGGTCGTCGAACGAAAACGTACCGTTTTTCAATGTGCCGATTGCCGTCCCAAACGTGCGGCGACTGCGCGGCAACTCGTCTAGGATTTCGACCTCGAATTCTTCGCCGAGGTCGAAGGTATGCGTGCGTACATGTGCGGCAGTGATGACACTGCCTTCTATATGATAGGTGATGGGAGTGAATTCCTCCATCATCGCCCACACGCCAACAAAAGGCAGAACGAAGATTAGAAGGCTTGAGAGCGACACAAGGACAAGCCCGACCGGCCGCGCGAGATTCATGCTCATATTCACACCGATTCGATCTTTAATCAGGATTCGGCGGTCGGATTTGTTGTGGTAGAAGACACCCCAAATCCAGTGCGCATCCTCGTCTGTTTCGAGGGTGTCGCCTGCTAGTTTGGAGTATTTTTCCTGCACCTTTCTCACCACAAATTCGGCACGGAACGCGTAGAACGCAACCACAACGCTAAGCAGGATGATGACTGCACCAAACAAGATATCCGGCAGCGCTGTTTGGAACCATACAGAGAGTGCGCTTAGTGCCATCAACCATGTACAAATGGCCATGCAACGCAAATATTCCTGCCGCCGCACTCTTGTGAGGCGCGTGTTCATGTCGCTATTCACGCCAACTACTTCTGCATTCTGCCTCCGCATAGTTGCTGCGAAAATGACGATGATCGGTACCCAAACAACAATGCTCAGATAGGCAATCACCTCTGCACGCCGGAGTGTTCCCGCCATGAAATCGGAAATTAGAAAAAACAACGGGATTGCGGAGATCAGGCACGGCACAGCGAACAGAAGGCGCGGAAACGGACGGTTATGTATCTCCATCGCGCGGAAATCTGCGACAACAGGTGCTGTCTTGCCCATTTTTCCCCAATCATTTTTCTGTTTCAGCGTCATAAGGGTTCTATTTGCGCGGACAAACAGTACAAAATCGCCAATGGCGAAAATCATAATCACTGTCATCATGATGAATATTTGGACTGACATAATCGATACAAACAAGATAGGCAGACCCAAAAGTGCCGCAATCACAACAAGTATACGAATCCGTTTGAGGTAACTTGCGGAAACCGCAAGTACGGCAGGTTCCTCATGCTGTGCATAGGGAATTGTAACGCCTAAGATAATGTTCTTTTTCGGCAGCCTCAAATTCGCCGCGAAAAAATAGGCAGGAATCATGACACCGTACAGAACCAGTGCCATAATGAATCGCATCATCATATCCATACTTCCTACACTCCTTCTCTGTAAAGTTTCTGCGCAAGCGCTACTACAGCGTCTTCCGAAACACCTGCGACGCGCGCTTCCGCCACGATCAGGCGCAAAGCGTCCTCCAGCTTTGTTAGGATTGCTTCATGATCCGTCCTCGGTGCAACCCATGCCCCGTGCCGACGGTCCGAGGCGATGTATCCCTCATGCTTCAAGATCTGGTACGTTTTTGACACGGTCATCATATTGATTCCAAGCTCCTGCGCGAGGGAGCGGATCGTTGGCAACTTCTCCCCGGGGCGCAACTCCTCCGAGGCGATGCCCAGGACGATTTGATTCCGTAACTGCTGGTAAATGGGCGCATCGCTCAGAAAATCTAACGAAACAACCATACTCAACACCTCCTCTCACTCTGATACCTTCATTTGCATTTATTATAATAATACAAATAATGCAACGTGTCAAGAGGAGTGCACAAAAAAGACGAAGAAAAACCGCCACCATTTTGCGGCGGCGGTTTCTGCACACTTCTTCCGAGACGTGATTAGTCTGCCAGAACTTTTTTCAAGTTCGCAAATCGCGGCAGGCCTTCTTGTAGCTTTCGGTTTGGCTCCCCCTGGATAAGGGGTAGCGCGTAGTCAACGAAGTCTTTCGTGATTTGATTGCCTTCCGGTGTGATCCATTCTGCGGGTAGCTTTTTCTCAAAGTTTGCAACGTTTTCCAGCGGGAGCAGAACCGTCTTACATGCATATTTGCCTGTGGACATGTCACGCTCAAATCCTACCATTTTGCCCGTTTCCCCTTTGATTGCGGCTTCAACCGCAGTTTTGCCTGAGAGGAAGGATTCTTCAATATCCGTTTGCGAGGCAAGGTGCGCCGCCGCACGCTGTAGCAGGGAAAGCTCAATCCCCCGTACTTTAGAACCTGTTTTCTCTTTCACAACAGAGGCAAGCGTCGCCGCGAGGCCGCCCAGTTGGGCGTGGCCAAACGCGTCCCGCGTGCCTGAGGTTCCTGCATATTCGGCAATCAGCTTACCGTCTGCATCGTGGATGCCTTCGGAAACGACGACAAGCGCATAGCCTGTTTTTTCATAGATGGCGGCCACATCTTCAAGGAATTTTTCCATATCAAAGGCGACTTCAGGTACATAGATCAAGTCCGGCCCGCAACCTGCGTGGTTTGCAAGCGCGGCGGCGGCAGTCAGCCACCCCGCATGACGACCCATGACCTCAACAATGGTGATTTGGCCGGTGTCATAGACGCGTGCATCTTTATATACTTCCATCACGCTGGTTGCCACATATTTCGCGGCAGAGGCAAAACCGGGGCAGTGATCTGTGCCCTGCAAATCGTTATCGATGGTTTTCGGAACTCCCATCACGCGGCATTCGTAGCCGCTTTTTGCAAAATAACGGCTGATTTTGTTGCAGGTGTCCATCGAGTCATTTCCGCCGTTGTAGAAGAAGTAGCGTACGTTATGTTTTTCAAAAACTTCTTGGATGCGCTTATAATCCGTATCGTCCACATCAGGGTCTGCGATCTTATAGCGGCAAGAACCAAGCGCCGAAGATGGCGTGTTGAGCAGAAGTGCAAGCTCATCCGCGTCTTCTTTACTCATGTCATAGAGCCGGTCATCCAAAACGCCTTTGATGCCGTGGGCGGCGCCGTAGACTGCAGTAATATGCTCTTGATCTAATGCAGTGTGGATTACGCCGTAAGCAGAGGCATTGATTACAGATGTCGGCCCCCCGGACTGACCGATGACGCATGCGCCTTTTAATGGTGTGCTCATAATGGATATTCCTCCTCAAAGTCTTTTGTGAAATCATAAACAGTATAGCATAGCATGCTATTTTTTTCAATCAAAACAAGGCAAAATAAAAAACCCACTTCCCTTGTTCAAAAGTTTGTGTTAAAATAAACGAAGTGAGAGCCAGAACATAAAAGCTCAAAAAGAATTGGGAAGGAGCACAATAGGTATGCCATTAATCACACCGACCGAAATGTTCAAGAAGGCTTATGAGGGCGGCTATGCCGTTGGGGCGTTCAACGTGAACAACATGGAGATCATCCAAGGAATCACAGAGGCGGCGAAAGAGCTAAATTCTCCCTTGGTTTTACAGGTATCCTCCGGCGCACGGAAATACGCGAACCACACCTATCTGAAAAAATTGGTTGAGGCCGCCCTGGAAGAAACCGGCCTACCCATTGCACTGCATCTAGACCACGGTGACACGTTTGAGCTTTGCAAAAGCTGTATTGACGGCGGTTTCACATCTGTCATGATCGACGGAAGCCACCACAGTTTTGAAGAAAACATCAAGCTCACACGGAAAGTCGTTGAATACGCCCACGATCACGGTTGCGCGGTGGAAGGCGAACTCGGTCGCCTAGCCGGCGTTGAGGACGATGTGAACGTTTCGGACGAGGATGCAAGCTATACCCGTCCTGAGGAAGTGGAAGAGTTCGTCTCCCGCACCGGCGTTGACTCTTTGGCGATTGCCATTGGTACAAGCCACGGTGCGTTTAAGTTCAAGCCCGGCCAAGAGCCTCAGCTTCGCTTTGATATTTTGGAAGAGATTGAGCGGCTTCTGCCCGGCTTCCCTATCGTGTTGCACGGCGCTTCTTCCGTTATGCCTGACTATGTTAAGATGGTCAACGAGTATGGCGGCGCAATGCCTGACGCCATCGGCATTCCGGAAGACATGTTGCGCAAAGCGGCCGGTATGGCGGTTTGTAAAATCAACATCGACTCCGACCTTCGCCTTGCGATGACGGGGACAATTCGCAAATATTTTGCGGACAATCCCGCCCACTTTGACCCGCGGCAATACCTCAAGCCTGCGCGGGAGAATATCAAACAAATGGTGGCGCACAAAATCAAAAACGTGTTGGGTTCAGACGGCAAAGCATAGCCTTAGCTTCGCAGAAACCCCCTTTTTTCGAGCACTTCGGATTAGGGGGTTTTTCGGTGCAGATAATTATCGGCAAAAAATTGTTGACAAAGCATTCCATGTTCTGCTATGATGAACAGAGATGAATTTGTGAGGTACAAGACCCATGCAAACGAAAATCAACCAAACAGCTCGCTTTATGATGATGTGCTAACGCATACTCCTGCTTTTTGTAATATTGGGGTATGCGTATTTGGCTCGTTCTTTTGAAAAAAAGAATGGGTTTTTTTATTTGGAAAAGGAGGGCATAACCATGATTTCACTACAAGGAATCAGCAAAACATTTCAGACGAAACACGGCGACATTCATGCCGTACAAGATGTTAACTTAGAGATCGAAAAAGGAGAAATATTCGGCATTATCGGCCATTCCGGTGCCGGAAAATCTTCTTTGATCCGCTGTCTGAATTTACTTGAAGTTCCGTCTAGCGGGCGCGTGATTGTGGCGGGTGACGATTTGATGACCCTTTCCACCAGGCGTTTAAACGATAGGCGAAAAAAAATCGGCATGATCTTTCAACACTTTCACCTGATGCCCTCGCGCACGGTGCTGGAAAATGTGACTTTTCCGCTAAAGGGCTTGAAACTGTCCAAGGCCGAAAAAGTGCGAAAAGCAGAGGAATTGCTACGGATGGTCGGCCTTTCTCATCGCATAAACGCTTATCCCTCTGCCCTGTCCGGCGGGGAGAAACAGCGGGTTGCCATTGCCAGGGCGCTTTCCAGTGACCCGACTGTGCTTCTTTGTGACGAGGCCACCAGCGCACTGGACCCGCAGTCTACGAAGTCGATCTTGAACCTGCTCAAAGAGGTGCGCGAGACACTTGGCATTACCATCGTGCTAATCACGCACGAGATGGCGGTCATCAAGGAAATCTGCGACCGCGTTGCGGTGATGGAGGGGGGCAAAATCTGCGAAGTTGGCGATGTGTTTGAGGTCTTCTCCGAACCGAAAAGCGAAGTTGCCAAGGAATTTGTGTCTTCCACGAACAGCTTACATAAGGTGCACGAATTAATCGAAAACAACTCGCCGCTGGTCCGCCTAGAGTCTGACGAACAACTAATCAAGCTCACCTATCGCGCGAACAACGCGCAAGAAACCCTGCTGCACGAGGCGGCGGAACGCTTCGGTGTGAAGACCAGCATCTGCTTTGGTAACATCGAACTGATCCAGGGTCGTCCGCTCGGCACTTTGATCGTCATCATCAAAGGAACCGATGCCGCAATCACCGCCGCAATCGGACACCTTGAAAGCAAAGAAGTACGCGTGGAGGTGGTCTCAAAATGACACAGTTCATGGAAGCGATTTTTCCCAATTTTGCACGAGGCTCAGGCGAGCTTGGCCGCGCGGTGGTTCAGACGCTGCAAATGGTATTTGGTTCGGGTATTTTATCCTTTGTGCTCGGAACCGCACTCGGGATTGCCCTTGTGGTCATGCGGCGCGGTGGGATTTTACAAAATTTAGTGGTTTATAATGTGCTGGACAAGGTAATCAATATTTTTCGCTCTGTCCCGTTTTTGATCTTGATTTTTGCGCTTTTTCCTGTTTCTCGCGCCATTATGGGCACGGGGATCGGTGTGGCGGGCGCGATTGTGCCGCTGGTTGTTGGTACGGTTCCGTTTTTCGCCAGACAAATCGAAACCGCCCTCT
>JGI990J12352_1000338_pt1 | contig 10681 bp, 11 predicted proteins | sample Intmic4MA4BA4MSA_FD_12352 | JGI IMG/M metagenome (IMG submission 12352) | reverse complement strand
TCCTCTGTACTTAATCTTTCATATTTTTTCATAATAAAACTCCCAACTACTAGTTTAGAAAAACTTTTTTGTTTTTCTTGTGTCTACTTCATTGGGAGTATATCAACCGTTGCGAGGCAGTTTCTCTTTTGTTTGGGATTAAGTGTTATTAATTGTTTCCCATTTCTTAATTTTGTCTTGTTTTTTACGGGCATTTGTATCAAGGATTTTTTTGCGTAAACGAATTGATGTTGGCGTGATTTCCACGAGTTCATCCGTGTCGATATACTCAAGAGCATATTCTAGCGTAATCTGACGTGGACGTTTCAATCCAGTCGTATTATCCTTGCCAGCAGAACGGTGATTTGTTAACTGTTTTGCCTTAACTACATTGACTGCTAAATCTTGCTCTTTACTGTTTTCACCGATAATCATTCCTTCGTAAACTTGCGTTCCTGGTTCGATAAACATCGTACCACGGTCATCAAGCGAAGTTAAACTATAAGCTGTTGCTTTGCCGCTATCAAGCGATACAAGGGCACCATTTTTACGTTCAAATGCCGCACTTGATTCCATCGGACGGTAGTCGAGGAATGTATGGTTTAAAATTCCATAACCCTTTGTCATTGTTAAGAAATCAGTCATAAAGCCGATCAATGCACGTGATGGTACGATGTAAAGGAGGCGGACTTGGTTAGTATCGTTGTGAATCATGTTTTGCATAATCCCTTTACGGAAACCTAAAGCCTCGATTACAGCACCGCTTGATTCTTCTGGGACTTCGATTTGTACATCTTCATAAGGTTCGCACATTTCGCCATCCACTTCTTTGATGATAACTTCTGGTTTTGAAACTTCGAGTTCAAAACCTTCACGGCGCATATTTTCAAGGAGGATTCCTAAGTGCAATTCACCACGACCAGATACAACCCACTCTTCTTTTGTCCCGACACGCTCGACTAGTAAAGAAACGTCACGCTGAACTTCACGTTGGAGGCGCTCATCTATTTTTGAAGCTGTTACTAATTTTCCTTCTTGACCAACAAACGGTGATGAATTCGTTGAGAATGTCATCTTTAGTGTTGGTTCATCAATATGAAGTGGCGGTAATGGATCTTCTTTTCCAATCTCACAAACTGTTTCACCGACATTGATATTTGCTAGTCCCGAAACAGCAATAATATCACCAGCAGATGCTTCTTCGACTTCGATCCGATTAAGACCTAAGAATCCGAATAATTTTGTGATTCGGAATTGTTTAATAGAACCATCTAATCGGCAAATTGAAACCGTCTCGTTCACACGGATTGTTCCACGTGCAACGCGACCGATACCAATCCGACCAACATAATCGTTATAATCTAGTAATGCAGGTTGGAATTGTAAAGTACTTTCAGTATCCATTGGTGGCGACGGAATGTTTGCTAAAACTGTCTCGAAAATCGAGGACATATCATTTTCTTGATCATCAGGGTTATCACTTAAACTTGCAGTTTGGTTTAGCGCTGACGCATAGACAACTGGGAAATCTAATTGGTCTTCTTCGGCACCTAGGTCGATAAATAATTCCAAAACCTCATCAACAACTTCCGCTGGACGAGCCGCTGGGCGGTCGATTTTATTTACGACAACGATTGGTGTTAATTTTTGCTCAAGTGCTTTTTTTAAAACAAAACGTGTTTGTGGCATCGTTCCTTCATAAGCATCAACGACTAGCAAAACACCGTCAACCATATTCATAATCCGCTCAACTTCACCAGCAAAATCAGCGTGACCAGGCGTATCCAAAATATTGATACGGTGATCTTTATAATCCATTGCTGTACATTTCGCAAGGATTGTAATTCCACGCTCGCGTTCGATATCATTTGAATCCATCATTCGTATTTCAGTTTCTTCATTTTCACGAAACAATCCCGATTGTGCAAGTAACGAGTCAACGAGTGTCGTTTTCCCGTGGTCAACGTGAGCGATGATTGCAATATTTTTAATCTTTTTCATATTCTTTGGAACATATGCTGTAAATTGCTTTGCTACCTATGTCCCAAACACCTCTTTTCGTTTTAATATATCTATAGTTAAAGTGTAACTAACTTTCAAAATTATACAGGATTTTACTAAAACAATCAAACTGTAAACGTATTGATATTTGTAAAAAATGGAAATTAAATAAATAATGTGATATAATTACTTAAGATATGTCGGTATGGTTGCTCATGCTTGCGTTTCATCCCGATCAAGATTGCAACTTGTCTTTGTTATAATGGTTTCACATTTCACATAAACTGGTAATAGCACCCAAGGGAGTTGTTGCTCTCTGATGATAAGACCACAACGCTTTCGTCTATCACAGTTTGGGGAAAGGAGTTTTTAAGATGCTACCAAAACGTAATCCGATTAAGACGGGCGTTACGAATTTTTTTCGCCGAGTCAAGGCTGGGCAGACGATTTATGATGAATTATCACTGTTTTTGATTATAATAGCTTTATTATCAGTCTTTGTTTTGATGGTTTTTAATCTTCACCGTTTCGCCTTAGCAACTTGGATTCCGCTCTTAGTTGCTTACTGGCGGATTTTGTCCAAGAAACGAGCAAAGCGACAACGCGAAAATCAAATTTTCATTCGTTATTATTACCCAGTTTATGCGGTCGTAAAAAATTATTATCGGTGGATTACGAGGAAGTCGACGCATATTTATTTCCCATGTAAGGAATGTCAAACTGGGTTGCGGATACCAAAAAAGACAGGTCATATTAAGGTGACCTGTCCCAAATGTAAGCATTCATTTGTGAAAAAGACGGTTCGTGGGTACAGAAAAAAATTAACGAACTGGGTAACCCAAAGTGTCAAACGCAGTTAGTAATTTGTGTGGCGAGCCAACTTCTTCACCATAGTAAAGTGATACGAGTTTTAGGGTCATTTCGATGTCAACTTTTTCAACACCAGTGATGTTCATGAAATATTCGCGGATTTTCGCGGCATCGGCATCGGTATGTAAATTTTCAACATTTAGGACAAAAGATTTATTCAAAGTAAAGCACCTCTATTTTAATACGCTTTATTATATCATAACTATTTTACCACAACTTTATTAACAATAAAAGTGGAAAAGGAAGAAAAATTATGAACTACGAATTTTTTATGCGAGAAGCACTAGTTGAGGCTCGTATTGCCTATGCCAAGAATGAAGTTCCAATTGGCTCTGTCATTGTTTTAGATGGAGAAATCATTGCTCGCGCTCATAATCTCCGTGAAGCTTTACAGTTAACTAGTTCGCATGCTGAGATGCTTGCTATCAAGGATGCCAATGAAAAAATAGGATTTTGGCGATTAGATGGGGCGGTTTTATACACAACCGTGGAGCCTTGTATGATGTGCGCTGGTACCATCGTGCAAGCTCGGATCAAAACGGTTGTATATGGGGCAAAAGATGAGAAAGCTGGCTGTGCTGGGACGATTTTCAACCTATTGGAAGAAGAGCAGTTTAATCATCAATGCGAGGTTATTGGTGGGGTGCTTGAATCGGAGTGTCGGGGGATCTTACAAGAATTTTTTAGTGAATTACGAGAACAGAAGAAAAAAGATCGAATTTCTGAGTAGGAGTTTTATCTTTTTAAGTTTCCCAGTATAGACAAACTTAAAACGCCATTTTCACTTGTGTGATGATGGCGTTTTATGATGTTCAAAATTTACTAAATTATATTAATCACTTCATAGAGCAAAAGTTTCCTGTAGAGAAGAATTTCCTGATTTTTTCTAACAATTATTTATTGAGTTTGGGCTTTATTAAAACACATTTAGTATGGCAATTAAAATAAGAATTAATCCACTTAAAATGCTCAAGTCAAATGATATTTTTTGCGATGCTTTACGCCCGAGATAACTACCGACAGCGACACAGACGATCCCGACAACGAAAGACATTACGAACAGCAAAGGGATGTTTAATGTCATAAGTCCAACTGACAGTCCAACTGATAATCCATCGAAACCGAGAGCAAATGCGAGCGGGACGGATTCGGTGATACTTAATTCTTTTGAAGCGTCTGAATCGGCGAGTTCTGGTTGTGCGAATACTTGCAATACAAAGCCGAAATTAAATAACGAAAAGTTAAAGTTCCGACTACCATCATGACGTTTTATTATGCTTTTAATCGTACCTTCAAAGATTTTGATTAGACCGATGAAGAATAAAACTAGAAATGCGAGTCCATAGATGACGGTCGATGGTAAAAATTCTTCGAGAATTTGAGCAATAGTGATACCTGTTGCGAGGAGTAGGAGGGTAATCAAGTTAATCACAATCATTGATTTCATTGAAATCCTAATTTTATTAACTCCATAGGAAAAGCTGCAGATTAATGCGTCAACGCCAAGTGCGAAAACGAGTAAAAATGTCTGTAAAATTAAAAATAAAAATCCCATATACAATCACCTAATTTAGTGTATGTATATGGGATTGATTTCGTCTAGGCAGCGACCCTATGGTTATCACCATTAACTTGGTTAATACATCTTTTTGTAAATTAATCCAAATCTTCGTCAATTTCTGTAGTTACCTGTTTTAAGACAATGCCATGTTCCTAGTGTGATTTTCTACCACGTCTCATATCTCAAGCTGATCTAGTTCACTTGGTGTAAGTTTCGCTAAGTTCAGCTTTATCGGTGTTCTACCATGAATCTATTTTCTAAAAAGCTACGCAGCCTTGTTAACAGCGATGGCCTTGAAGTATAAAGTAAATGTGGTTCCAGCACCGAGTTCTGATTCAACGGTTATGCCAACGCCGTGTTCACGAGCGGTATGGATGACGTTAGGCAGCCCGAGTCCAGTGTTCGCGGTGTCGGCACCTTTGGTGGTGAAAAATGGCTCGAAAATCTGGGTTAATTTATCAGCAGCAATCCCGCAACCAGTATCACGGACAGTCAAGATTGAACATTCTCCGTTAATATTTTGTTTTAGCAAGTCATTATCAATACCCTCAACGAAGTTCCTCGTTAAGCTAACTTCAATTGTGCCACTTTCACTAATCGCTTCTCGGGCATTAGCGCATAAATTTAGGATGCTATTGCTAATTAACGACTGACACCCTAAAATCAAATGCGCCGACTCATCAACGTAGATCTTGATTGTAATTCCCCGACCAGCAACTCTTTCAAAGAAACTTGCCACGTCCTCCATTAAGGATGCCAAATCAAAAGTGGAATATTCAGTATCATTCACACCCATGCGTAGCATCAAACCAACCATCTCATTAGCATATCTGATTTGACGGTCGATACTAGAAAAATATTTTTCCAGCGGAGCGTCACCAGACAAAGCTTGAATCATACTTAAATTAGCCCCGATACAGGCCAGTTGATTTTTGAGATCGTGGACAATCCCAGTAGTTAACTCGCCAATCGCCGCCATCTGCTGCATATGTTGCCATTTTTCCGCATTGACAGTTATATTCATCCCCACAAAAAAATCCCCCTTAAAGATGATGTCGTTTTAGTAGGCTTTCACATATAATAATATAACAACCCCTCCCTGCGGAGCTGATAAATGTGAAAAACAAACGACAAAAAAGTTCTATTCATCATCATTCTACCAAAACAAAAGCGAGAAAGCAAGAGGTTTTATCAGAAAAAAACATAGAAAGTTCTCCTTTTTTTGATAATGACATTTTTTTTGCGACCGTGGATAAAGGATCATCGAAGCCAAAAGAGGGCAAAAATTTCCAATGGTCCCGTAACACACACGGTAGCGCTCCGTTTTTCATGGATAACAATCCTAGCATGGGCGACCTCCATTCAGATGATATAAAGCCAGAAGATCTTCATCCCGATTACAAATACGAACAGAAACCAGAAACCGAGAAATTTTGCTATGAATTCACAAACTCGAAGTTTATTTATTTTCTGGGGACTTTGAAACCGAAAGAATATCTGGTTTTTATCACGCTAATTGGGGCGTTAATCGTTGAGCCACTAAATGTCAATGAAAAGCGGATTATTTTTGCTTTTGTCTCGAATCTCTCGGATACCATTCAGGCTCTTTACGAGCAGGAAGTCATCTTAGCGAGTTATCAACAAACAAAGGGTCTTCGCGATTTAAACAACGCCTTACACATTGATTTTGAAAATATTTATCGTGAAATTGGGCGTTTGAAACGACCACGACCATAAAAGCACGATAATTGACAGATATGCTGATTTTTCGTGCTTTTAAATAATATTTTTCGCGATTCAATCCATAATATAGGTCAAATCGTCTAAATATCTGCCTAAACTAGTAAAAAAGGAACCAAAAAGCACGATAATCGACAGGAATGTTGATTTTTCGTGCTTTTGGCGTTTTGGTATTAATCAAAATAAGCGATGGTTGCATCAAGGAAGTCAGGATTAATCGCCGAATCGATTTCAGATAAATAATCATCTTCTGGTGGATAAGGTAATTCATTAGTAGCGGTTGCAGAAGCGGGTCCTAAAATCGCAACGCGCATTTTTGTTTCACCGATGACTTCAGTTGCGATTTCAAAAGTGATGTCGACTTTTATTAGCCCTTTTTCGTTCCGAACGTCAGTTGCATATGGGGCGATGATTTCTTCAACGGTAACTTCGTCGCTTGCAAGTAGTTTATTGCGTAATGGATTGTCTACCCCGATTAAGTCACCGTAGTCTACGTTTGTACGGACGATTTTCGTTTTTCGATCTTCGTCGTAGGTGTACCAAACGTGTACGTCATAGCCACCACTGATTTCGATTTCGTTGCCAACTTTTTTGGCGGTTACTTGATGATTTGTCATAACTGCACCTAAAACACGCCCGATAGTCACTGGTGTTTCCGGTAATTTGACCGTTGTATTAAAAACACGCCGACCTTGTCCGATGACGGCTTTTGTTAAAATTTCCCTAATGTTACTCATATTTATCGCCCCTATTAAAACATAGATACCTCATTATATGCGACAAGCGCCTAGGTAGTGCCTGCACGTTCCCAAATTATTCCTTTTAACTATTTTTCGTTATTATCTGCTCTTAACGTCCTTTCCAAGTATGCGTTGTTGAAAAATTCTTTATTTAGCAATGAACAATCTAAAATTAAAAAAATGGGACTGCATAGGTACTACCTAATTGTTAATCATATTATTTTAGCAATTTTCATATAATTGAATTGTTAAAACTATAGGAGGGTGAGATTATGAAAATTCATATAACAAAACAGGGCGAGTCGATTGATACCATTGCAAATAATTATTCGGTTAGTCGGCAAGATTTGACGGGGATTAACCCGCATGTCAACCTTTTGACAGATTTGGTTCCAGGGCTGAAGTTGAAGATTCCAGCAGAAAATCGCACGGTTAAGAGTGAGAGTATTGAGCAGTTTTTCCCAAATCTTGAGAAAGAAGCATCAAAGCCGATTGGACTCAAACCATTTGAAACAGAAGGAGCACCAGCAAAGGACATTTCAGTTCATAATTATGAAAAGCCTGAAAACCATTTAGGGCAACCGCTTGTAGATGCCGTACCATACGGAACAGAGCCGATTTCGCCATGGGCTCATCTGCCTAATAATCAAACCCCTTTGACACATTCAGAGCCGCAATACTCATGGAATCAACCACACACAGGATTTATGCCGCAACACCCTGGTCAGGATATGCGTGCGATAATTCCACCGATGCCATATTATCCACCTTATCCATATCCAAATCCTTATTATGGATATCCACCTTACGGATACGGAATGCCACTACCGATCCCAGTACCAGGTTTCGGCTATGGTGGCTTTGGACCAGGTTTCGGTTATGGTAGCGGGTTCCATGGCGGAGGTGGATTCCATGGTGGCGGGCACGGCGGTGGTCATCGTTTTGAGTATAGTGGTGACCAGACGACTACAACTAGTTCGTCGTAACTACTTAAAATGAAAAGTGTAACTTATGCTAAAACATCTTTAAAATCCTATTAAGAATAGCTAATTGTAAATATGGATTTTAAAAGTATCTTAACATAAAGTTACACTTTTTTAGTGAATGTTTTGATAAAATATGATATACTATTTTTATTGACTTGGAGTGTGTTGTTATGAAAAATAAAATTGGTGTTTTAATGGGTGGTATTTCGAGTGAGCGGGCGATTTCGTTATTGTCATCACAGGGAATGATTGCAAATCTTGACCCTGAAAAATTCGAGGTAATCCCGATTGAGATTAATGCGAAAAAGGATGTCTTTACGAAGTGTCAGGGAATTGATTTTGCATTGATTGGCTTGCATGGTGAATTCGGTGAGGATGGTTGTGTTCAGTCGATATTATCGGCAATGGGGATTCCTTATTCGGGTTGTGGTCCGCTTGCGAGTGCGATTGCGATGGATAAGGATATTACAAAAAAGATTCTGCGTTTTGCGAACATTCGTACTGCGGATTGGATGATTGTCAAGGATGCCGATTTAATTGATTACGAAGCGATTGATAAGATCGGTTATCCAGTATTTGTTAAACCAAATTCAGGTGGCTCATCAGTTGCGACAACCTTAGTGCGCAAAGCTGAAGATATTCGAGCTGCCACCCTCGAAGCTTTAAAATATGATTCAGAAGTTATGATTGAGGAGTATATCAAGGGTGATGAAATCTCAACGCCGATGATTGATGGTAAGATTTATCCGACGATGGCGATTAAGCCAAAAGGTGAGTTTTTTGACATTAAGGCCAAGTACGAAGGCGAAGTCGAAGAGTTTGTGATCGAGTTAAATTCGCCGCTGAAAGAAGAAGTCGAAGTGATGTTGCATACGACGTGGCGTGAGTTGAAGTTGACGTCTTATGCGCGGATTGATATGTTGGTTCGTGATAACGTTCCATATCTGCTTGAAGTTAACACTTTGCCAGGGATGACGCCGACGAGCTTGTTGCCACAGAGTTATGCGTCGCTCGGCTATACTTACTCAGATTTGTTGACAAAAATGATTGAAGTTTCTATGAAGTGAAGTCGGTGCTGTGAGTCGTAAAATGACGGTAGATATTAATTTACGACTTCGATGTTTTGGAAATCTGCGTTTTCGGTCGAAAAAAGAAAAAGTGGTTTTATGTTTTGGTAATTTGGTAAGATTAAAATTTGAATGTTATTAGTAAAACGTGGTTAATGGTCTTGTTGAAAGTTTAATTTTGTGTAGTTAGGAGTTGTTTTGTATGTTTAGAGGGTCGTTAAAAGATGTCCAGGATATGGTCGGAGGAAAGGGGCTCGCTGTCCAGTTTGAAAATATTGTTGCAACGGGTGTGACGATTGATTCGCGCACCGTCTGTGTAGGTAATCTTTATATTCCGATTATCGGGGCACGGGTTGATGGTCATAGTTTTGTCCAGAACGTAGTGACAGTAGATGGCTGTGTTGCGACTTTATGGCAACAAGATGTCCCAGGAATGCCAACAGATATTCCAGTAATAGTGGTCGAAGATACAAAAAAAGCTTTGCAAGAACTGGCGATGGCATATAAGGAAACGCTCAAGATGAAGATTGTGGGGATAACTGGCAGTAATGGAAAAACCTCAACGAAAGACATTTTGGCAAGCATTTTGGCGACACGATATCAGGTGCATAAGACGTTGGGGAATTTTAATAGTGAATTTGGAATGCCATTGACCCTCTTAATGGCGTCGAACAATACGGAAATTGCGGTGTTGGAAATGGGGATGCGTGGGCATGGACAAATCAAGTTGCTATCAGATATGGCAAAACCAGATGTTAGTATGATAACTTGCATTGGTGAGGCTCATATCGAAGAACTTGGATCGCGGGAAAATATTTCGATTGCGAAGTTTGAAATCACGTCGGGGCTATCCGAAGCGGGACTTTTTGTTTATCATGGAGACGAACCGTTATTAGACCTGCGGATTGCTGAAGTACAGCCGAACTTTAAGATGATTCCATTCGGTGAGGCAGCGACGAATGATTATTATCCAACAAGTATCGAAGTCGTTGATAATGGAATGACCTTTAAAATCAACCAATCCGACTTAGAATTCCGACTTTCAGTCCTCGGTAAACATAACGTCATGAATGCGATTGCAGCGATTGCAGTTGCCCGTCATTTTGACGTCAGTTTTGAAGATATCCAGCGTGGACTAGCCAATATCGAAATGTCAAAAATGCGCATGGAAGTAACGCAAGCAAAAAACGGCATGATGATTATTGACGACACATATAACTCGAGTCCCACCTCAGTGCGTGCGACCCTCGATCTGCTTTATACGCTCGATAGTTATACCCAAAAAATCGTTATTTTGGGCGATATGTTGGAACTCGGTGACCACGAAATCACCTACCATCAAACAATTGGCGCAGAAATCGACAAGCAGCAAATTGATGCCGTCCTAACTTACGGATCACTCGCAAAACATATTGCTGAACAGTCAAAAGTGCCTTTGACAAAACATTTTGACGACAAACCAGCACTCGCTGCATACCTAGAATCCATTTCGGACGACAAAACGGTTTGTCTTGTCAAGGGGTCGCGCGGCATGGCGTTGGAAGAAGTGATTGGTCTATTAAAATAATTCCCAAAAACTAAAAAGCACGATTTCAGGTTAAATGCCGCTGATATCGTGCTTTTTCTGTTGAAAAAGTCCTTTAAAATAATAGTTTTTAAAATTTTATCTGCTTTTAAGTGCTAATTAACAGTAAATCAGGTAAAAAAAGCACGAATTTAGGTCAAATATCGCCGATA
>JGI990J12352_1000337_pt1 | contig 10712 bp, 7 predicted proteins | sample Intmic4MA4BA4MSA_FD_12352 | JGI IMG/M metagenome (IMG submission 12352) | reverse complement strand
AAATAAATCCGAAATCAGTGCCGTTTTGGGCGGATTTTGTGGTTTTGAGACCTTAAACGGTCATAAAAAGTGAAAAATATCGTCAAAAAGTGTAGTCAAATGCGGCGATTTATGGTATTATATGCATATTAAAGGTATTTAAGGAGTGGACAAGATGTCGAATAAGCAAAAAGTTTCGTTTTTGGACCGGGTTGAGAGTGTTGGTAATAAGCTGCCACATCCTGCCGTTATTTTTATGATTCTGGCTGGGGTTTTGGTGTTGGTGTCAGCGTTGCTTTCGTTGATTGGGGTTAGTGTAACTTTTACAGGGATTAATATGGCAACGGGAAATGTTGAAGAAATGTCTGTAAATGTGCGAAATTTGTTGTCGGTTGAAGGGTTTCAATTTATGCTTACTTCAACGGTAACTAATTTCACCGGTTTTGCCCCGCTTGGGGTGGTGCTTGTTGCCATGATGGGGATTGGCGTTGCTGATGGTAGTGGTTTATTAACGACAGTTATTAAAAGGGTCGTAACTAAAACTAATCGGTCGATGTTAACGGCGGTAATTATTTTTATCGGGATTTTATCTTGCTTGGCATCAGATGCCGGTTATGTCATTGTAATTCCGCTAGCAGCTTTAGTTTTTATGAGTGTTGGTCGGCACCCAATTGCGGGGCTGGCAGCCGGTTTTGCTGGGGTTGCTGGTGGCTTCGGGGCGAGTTTGTTGTTAAGTCCTGTTGATGCGATGATTGCGGGGTTAACAACCGAGGCTGCGCAAATTATGGATCCGACTTATGTGGTTGGGATTGAGGGTAATTGGTTTTTTGGGATGGCTTCGGTATTTTTGCTGACGATTTTAGGGACGTTGATTACTGAAAAAATCGTTGAGCCACGGTTAGGTAAATATGCCGGCGATGTCGAAGTTGATACAACATTAACAACGGTTACAACAGCTGAGCAACGCGGCTTGCGGTTTGCGGGGATTGCCGGTTTGATATCACTAGCAGTGATTTTGGTTGCTTTAATACCGCCAGGCGCGCCGCTTCGTGGACCAGAGCCGGGGATGGACGGGATTTTAAGTTCACCATTTATGTCTTCGCTGGTTGTGGTGCTTTCGATTTTCTTTGCGATTTTAGGAATTGCTTTTGGCGTTGGGAAAGGTTCGGTTAAAAATGATAAGGATGTTGTTGCTTTGATGACCAAGTCGATTGAGGCAATGGCTGGCTTTATCGTGTTGGCATTTTTTGCTTCGCAGTTTATCGCTTATTTTGCCTATACTAATCTGGGAACAATTGTTGCTGTTAGCGGTGCTGATTTGTTAGTAAGATGGGGAATTAGTGGGATTCCGTTGATTTTAATGTTTATGGTGATTGTTGTAATTGTTAACTTCTTAATTGGATCGATGTCGGCAAAGTGGGCGATTTTGGCACCAATTTTTGTGCCAATGTTGATGGAAATGGGCTTTACGCCGGAGTTTGTTCAAGCTGCTTACCGGATTGCGGATTCAACAACTAATGTTATTTCACCGTTGATGGCTTATTTTGCGCTAGTTGTGGTATTTTTCCAAAAGTATGATAAAAAAGCTGGTGTTGGTACTTTGATTTCAGTTATGGCGCCATATACAATTATCTTTTCGATTGGTTGGACAACATTGCTAATTATTTGGTATATTATCGGCTTGCCAATCGGACCAGGCGCTGGGATTTATTTACCTTAGGAAGGNTTGAAAATTTTTACACAAACAGTTGCAAAAAAAAAAGGATGATGAATGATGAGTAAATCAAGACGTAATGAAATTAATAACTTAACGCTAGCAGCAATGTTGTTAGCGTTAGGGATTGTTTTGCCAACGATAACTGGCCCACATTTGGGCTCGCGTTTACTGCCTATGCACATTCCAGCGCTCCTTGCTGGGCTAGTTTTAGGGGCAAAATATGGCTTAGTTGTTGGCTTTTTAACCCCGTTATTACGTTCGGTAACTTTTGGGATGCCACCATTGCTACCAGCTGCCACCGCAATGGCTTTTGAAATTGGCACCTATGGCTTGATTGCTGGCTTAATTTATCATCAGGTTAAGCAAAATGTCAAAACGCTGTATGGGGCTTTGATTGTTGCCATGATCGCTGGTCGCCTAGTGTTTGGCGTGGCGATGTTTGTTTTACTAGTTGGCTTTGGCTTAGGGCCGGGAGTTTATAGTTTATCAATTTGGATTGGTAGTGTCTTTTTAACTTCTTGGCTGGGGATTGCTGCGCAACTGGCGATTATTCCAGGAATTGTGGTAGCGCTTGGGCGTAGCGGCTTGTTACGTCGGTAAAGGCGGTTGTCTTGATGAAGAAAATGAATATCGGAATGTATTACCAAGCGCCAACTTATCTCCATAAATTAGATGCAAGAGTGAAGGTAGTAGCAGTTGTGCTGATTACTACCTTACTTTTTTTTGTTACCACATTTTGGAGCTACTTGCTCATTACGAGCTTTTTACTTGGCTTAATCCTAACAGCAAAACTACCGCTTAGTTTAGGGAGCGTGAAATCGTTAAGCACAGTGTTACTGCTAACCTTGATTTTAAGTACTTTTTCAACCCCTGGCACCGTCGTTTTGTGGGAACTAGGAAGCCTTTACGCAACGACTGCTGGCCTTTACGCGGGCATGATTTTGATTGTTCGGACTGTTTTAATGTTAATGACAACAACAATTTTGACGATGACAACAACCGCCTTCACCTTGACGCGGGCAATTGAATTTTTATTAGCACCGTTAAAAAAGCTGCGATTCCCAGTCGCTGAAGGCGCTTTGCTGGTTAACTTAGCCTTGCGATTTATTCCGACAATTATCAGCGAAAAAGACCGAATAATCAAAGCGCAAAAAGCGTGTGGGGCAAGCTTTGAAGTCGACGGCATTTTAAAAAAGGCAAAAAGTTTAATCGCGGTGCTAATTCCCTTAACAATCTCGGCATTCAAGCGAGCAGATGACCTTGCTCTGGCAATGCAAGCGCGCGCTTTTAAGCTTGGAGCCCTGCGAACAAGTTATCAAACCATGAAAATGAATTATCAAGATTACCAAGCGTTAATTGCTCTTTGCCTTTTTTTTATTATGACTTTGGGACTAGAAATCTTCATTAATCGCAAGCTTTAAAAGGCTTGGCCTCGCGGTTAGGTCAGATTAACCCCGTAGGTAAACCCTTGACCAATTGTTTCATAAGTGTGCGAAACGGTAACAAAACTCGTTGGATCGACTTCTTGGATTAGTTGCTTAAGTTGTGAGAGTTCTCTTTTTTGAATGACGACCATTAAGATGCGTTTGTCGCTGCCAGAGTGGGCGCCGGTCGCGTGAATTATTGTGGCGCCACGATTTAAAGTATTCATGATGGTGTGACTAATTAGCTCGTAATTTTCAGAAATAATGAGGACTTTGTAGCCAAAGAGGGCGCCTTCTTGAACTTTTGCGACAACAATTGATGAGATGCCAATGCCAATTAAAGTGTAGACCGCGTTGGTTAAAGTTAAAAAAGCGACTAGCGATAAGATGATGACCGATAAGTCAAAAAGAAAAAGGGTTTTCGACATCGGGATATGGTATTTTTGGTATAAGATTTTGCTAACTAGGACCGAGCCGCCGGTGGTGCCGTTGGCTTTAATTACAATTCCAAGTCCAAGCCCAAGTAAAATTCCGTAAGAAATTACAATTAAGAGTGTATCACTGCTCCAATCAGGCAAGAAATGGCCAACAAAATTCCAAAAAGCTAAAGCCCCAGTGAGCGTTGCAACGCCGTAAATTGTAATTAAAACGGTTTTCAAATCCGACATTTTAAACAAAATAAAAACAAATGGCGCATTTAAAACTAAATTGCTAATCCAAACATTAATGCCGAACCTTCGATAAATAATTAAATTAACCCCGGAAAAGCCGCTGTCAGCTAATGAGTAACGAACGGGGAAGTTGATAACAGCAAATGCTGTTAGTGTGGTGCCAAATAAAATAATGATGAGTTGTTTTAATAATTTAAGATTCATAAATGGTTCTCCTTTAGAATAAGCTTTTGGTGGATAACTTAGCTATTGTAACATAAATAATTACGTTTTTACAGAGGAATGTTTGAGATTTACCGCATAAAAAGCAAAATTATCGCTGGAATTTGCTTTAATAGTATATTGTTGTTTGCTCTTGTTCATAATAATCATTATTAGTCGCGTTGCAAAATTATCGCTAAAAAAGCTAGCTTCTCGCTTTTTGTGATATTTTTATCTAGATAAAAGGTCTCACAATTAAATTGCAAGACCCCAAACGTGATAGTAAAAAGTAATAATATGTATCCAAAATATCGTATATGTTAGGATAGAAAACCCGCTTATTAGCAGGTGGGCATCGCGTCTTATTCATTAGGATTCCTACGATACTAACAAGTAAAGCAGGCGTTCAACACAGGATAAGCTAATCAAATTCCCAAGTTCATAGTGTTCGGATTCAAAGAACTAACAATTGTACGGGTATTCCAGACAACTACTATTATAGCACCACCGCTTTCAAATTGCAACCCCTATTTAAGAAATTTTCAAAGAAACAATAATTTTATTTGCTGATGGAGAGGTTTTGTGGTGAAAAACAGGATTATTATGGTAATTATAACAATATCATTGGTAACAACTCATCATCAGGCTGGGTCAGAGCTAGCCAAATTAGTAGCAACAAAGGCCGCGCCCTTAGTAAATGGCGCCACTAGCAAGCAGCTACCACCCGTTGAAAAAGTTGAAAATTTCCTAATCCGGACGGAATTAACAGCGGGGTTAGGTAATTTAATCGAAGCCGTGGCCATTTTTGAGGAGTTAATGCTGTTTATCGGCGCCGATTTAGAGCAAGTTACTAGTTATCAACAAGCGCGAATTAATACAATGTCCGAGTTATTAAGTGATATGTTAGCTAACTAAGTTAGGGATAATGGCGATGAAAAGGGTGTTTTTTTGCGCAAATTGAATGAAGTTTTAACATTTATGGCAGATTTGTTGAAATTTAGCATTTTAGAATTAAGCAATTTGTGATATAATGTTATAGAGGTTGTGATAAGAATGAATTCTAATTTAAAACGTCTTAAAGAATTAATCATAGTAGTGCTAATTAACATCATTTGTCAAATCCTGCTAATTGCTTGGCATGCCGATGTCGCTTTTGTTGTGGGATTAGTCAGCGTGGTGGTCGTGTTTAATGGCACCTATTTATGGTATTATTTAAAAAGAAAAAATCTTGAATTTTTGCAAGAGAAGAAGTTGCTGACTTATCGGGTTGAAGCTTTAGGAAGCGATGTTTTTGACAACATTCCGCTGGGCATTATCTTATATGACGCGGCAAATAGAGTAGTTTGGTCAAACGCCTACGCCAAAACGGTATTTGAAAGAGATATCGACAATTTAGAACTGCTTAGCATTGATGAGGCGCTGTTAAATTTTACCAAAGAATCGCAGCAGAAAAAAACTTTTGAATTCAAATTTAATGACAATGTTTACTCAGTGCGGCACACAAAAGCCGAGCGAGTGCTGTATTTTAGCGATATTACTAGCCACGCCAAATTAATGAATAAATATGTTGATGAAAAAGTTGCGTTTGGTTTAATTGTCACTGATAATTTTGATGAAGTTGTTAAAAGCCTTAACGAGCAAGAACGTAATGACCATCGCCGAGCCGTTGCGGATAAGCTATCTAGCTGGGCAAATGAATACGGAGTAATGTTTAAATCCCTTCGAGATGGGCGCTACTTGATTTTAATGACCAGCAAAATTTTAAGCAAATTATGTAGCAACAAGTTTACCATTTTAGATGAAATTCGCGCGATTGGCACTAATGAAGTCACGATAACCGTTAGTATGGGTATTGCTTCTGGCTATGATAGCTATATTGCGTCATTTAACCGAGCATCATCACTAGTTGACTTAGCCTTATCGCGGGGAGGCGATCAAGTTGTTGTTAAGAAAAAAGGGGTTGATGACTTCTTATTTTATGGCGGAAAAACCAACCCAATCGCCAGCCAAAATCGGGTGCGAGCCCGCGTTAATGCTGGTGCTTATGAGCGCCTAGTTTTAGATAGCGATAACGTAGTAATTATGGGCCATCGCTTTCCTGATGCGGATGCAATTGGCGCTAGCATCGGTTTATTAAAAATTGCAACAACCCTAGGCAAAGAAGCTTGTGTGGTTTTAAACAAATCTGAACTGGACAAAGCTAACGAAATTTTGGTTCACGAAGTTTTAAAAGACGAAAAATTGGCGCCCTATTTTCTCTCTAGCGTTAAAGCCGTCGAATTAATGACTAAAAATAGCCTTTTAGTAATTGCTGACACGCAAAATGGCAACCTGGTAATTGATAGCAAACTCCTAAGACTAACTAATAAAATTGCCATCTTTGACCATCATCGCCGGTCGGCTGACTTTATCGAAGCAACACTTTCTTATACTGATCCGTCGGTCTCATCAACTGCTGAACTAGTAATTGATATGTTTGACTACTTTTCAAAGCGCATTGTGCTAACCCCAGCAGAAGCTTCGATTATGATGTCGGGAATTATTTTAGACACGCGAAAATTTATGTATAACACCAGCAAGAAAACCTATGAAGCGGCAGCAATTTTAAAACAACGAGGCGCCGATGAAAAATACATCTCAAGGCTACTGCGCTCACCAATTGATCACTATTACTCGCGGGCGCACTTGATGAATCAGGCGCGGGTTTTTGAGGAAATCTATTTAATTGCAACAGCTAGCAGCGAATTAATTTTTGATCGGACAGAAATTGCTGCAACCGCAGATGACTTGTTAAATGTTAAAGATGTGAAAGCAACGTTCGTTATTGGGGCAACCTCAAAGAATGAAGTGGCAATTAGTGCTCGCTCAGTTGGCGAGGTAAATGTTCAGCTAATCATGGAAACCTTTGGTAACGGCGGCGGGCATTTAACTAANGCAGCCGCTCGCTTTTTCGGAACAGTTGCTGAGGCAACAAAAAAACTTGAGCAAGTAATCANTAGCTTTANTAACCCTGATAATTGATAAACAAACCTAACCAAACACACTCGTGTTTGGCGGTTTTTTGTGGAAAACAAAAGCGCTTTGAAGGCGAGGTGATGATCGCAACTTTTGGCAAACTGGCTAATTAAAAATTAATTAAAAAAAATTAATCGGCGCAAACCGCATAAAACTGGTTTTTATCGCAACTTTTTATTTTTTTATGGAAGTATTGCTCTTGAAATTGGTAAAAAAATGTGGTATTATGGATACTGAAGTAAATTATGACGCTTCTTGTCAAAATTTGACAGCAAAGCGTCACGGCAAAAAAAGGACAAAATGGTAAACGATACTCCAAACGGGCACAAATTTCAACAGTTTGCACAAAATTTGACAACAGCCTTACCTTGATCTTGCAAAACCTTGCAAATTTTCAAGGTAGCAAGAATTGTTTTGAATTTTTAAACTTTGCGACAAAGCAAGTAGTTGCCTGATTTTTGAAATTTGCGCCCGGTTGGAGTATCACAAAAAAAATTAATATTTAGATAGTGTTTGCATAAAATATTGAATTTTTTTAAAAATACTATGGGCTTAAAACTTAGTAAGGAGAAAATGGGTAAACTAGAATAAAAACTGCACAACAATTAAGCATGGTTAAGCAAAGGCAACAAGTGGGAAATTGCGCTAAATTTTAACTAAAATGCAACCAACGATCGAATCTGGGATGAGATTCTCGTACAAGTGATGGACAAAGTTGATGAAGTTGTTGCGACATAAGCACATTTTGTAGCTTAACAATTTTTAAAAGCGATAACTTAAAAGTAAAATTGGTCAGCAAAATTGGCAAAAAAAATTTAGCAAAGAAAATCGTCGTGTTAGAAAACGAAAAAAAAATAATAAAATAGTAAGGAAAGGATGAGGCAGATGATAAAAACAAAACCTGATGATTATCAAACTCACTTATTTCATGATGGATCATATTTCAGAAGTTACGAAATTTTTGGTTCAAAAATAATTACCAACGAGGCAGGTCACGTTGGCGTTGCCTTTACAGTTTGGGCACCGCAAGCAGTTAGAGTTTCGGTGGTTGGTGACTTTAATCATTGGAATGGACTAGAAAATGTGATGGAAAAAATTAATACCGAAGGTATTTGGCATCTTTTTGTTCCCGGGATTAACGAGGGCGCTTGTTATAAATATGAGATTTTAACGCGAAGTGGCAGCTTACTGCTCAAAGCTGACCCATATGCTAACTACGCTGAAGTCAGACCGCAAACAGCATCGGTTGTTTATCAACTTGATGGCTACCAATGGCAAGATAGCAAATGGCGACGCGAGCAAAAAGAAAAAGACTGGAAAAAACAACCATTGAATGTTTATGAGCTACATGTTGGTTCTTGGAAAAAGAAAGACATTGTCTCAAAAAGTCAAAAATACGATGAAAGTGATGTTGACACATTATACAACTATCGTGAACTCGCTGATGAGCTGATACCGTACTTAAGTGAGCATAAATTTACTCATGTTGAAGTGATGCCACTAATTGAATATCCTTATGACCGTTCTTGGGGTTATCAAGGCGTGGGCTACTTTAGCGCAACTAGTCGCTACGGGACTCCTCATGACTTGATGTACTTTATTGACAAATGTCACCAAGCCGGAATTGGCGTAATTATGGATTGGGTGCCGGGCCATTTTTGTAAAGATGCTCACGGATTACACTTATTTGATGGCGAACCAACTTATGAGTATTCACACTTTCCAGTGCGTGAAAACGCCGACTGGGGCACAGCTAACTTTGATGTAGGTAGAAAAGAAGTACAATGCTTTTTGATTTCAAGTGTTTTGTACTGGCTTGACTATTTCCACATTGATGGTTTCCGCATGGATGCAATTGCGAATATGCTCTACTGGAATCCAGGTGATGTTTGGCAACGAAATGACCAAGCGATTGCTTTCTTACAAAGACTAAACAATGCAATCCACGAAAACTACCCTGAAGCTTTGACCTTTGCTGAGGATTCAACGGACTATACCGGCGTAACAACTGCACCTGAATGGGGCGGACTTGGCTTTGATTACAAGTGGAGCATGGGCTGGATGAATGATGTGCTTGAATATATCGAAACGCATCCTAACGAAAGAAAATATTGCCATCATAACATGACTTTCTCAATGGCGTATGCGCACGCTGAATATTACATTTTACCACTATCTCATGATGAGGTTGTTCACGGTAAAAAGTCACTGCTCAACAAAATGCCAGGCGACTACTGGCAAAAATTTGCTGGCTTGCGTCTGTTATACGGTTACATGTACGCGCATCCTGGGAAAAAATTACTCTTCATGGGTGGCGAATTTGGTCAATTTGACGAATGGAAAGACATGGAGCAATTAGACTGGATGGTTCGTGATTATGACCTTCATAGTAAAATGAATATCTTCACTAAAGATTTGTTTGCTCTTTATAAACGGTCGAAACCGTTTTGGCAAGGCGATTACCAAAATCAAGGTTTTTCATGGATTGATGCGGACAATAGCGAGCAGAGCATTTTCTCATTTATTCGAAGAGCCGAAGACGCAGATGATTACTTAGTGATTATTTGTAACTTCACCGCGCAAACGCATCATAACTATGAAATTGGTGTGCCAGCGCATGATCGTTACCGCGAAATCCTCAATAGCGATGCCGAAATTTACGGCGGTTCAGGACAAACTAATGGTACGAATTACTTACCAGTCCATCAAGAAGCAAGGCATAACCAACCATGCCATGTAACCCTGACAATTCCACCACTTGGCGTTAGCGTTTTGCGCCCTGTAAGAAAAAGAAAAGATGCGGAAGGCATCGTTGATTAGCATTAAAAGCTTCACCAAAAAGATGTAGTTTTTTGCACTTTCACCTAAAATTTAGCGGCTTTGTGTTATCATAAACTGTTTCATTCGAGTGTTTAAGGTTGCAACCTTCATCATTAGTCCATCACTTGTACGAGCATTTCATCCCGAATAACTTGTTACTAGGCAACAATCACAACCTGTACCTAATCAAAAAGGACATTACCCACTAGGCAATCTGCCCCACTCAACATGCTGTAAATTAGCTTTATTTGCGTCAAATTGTTACTTTTTTTCAATCTCCGTTTAACCCAGTTTCAATATTTTGCGTAGACACTATCTAAGAAAGGTGGAATAACATATGGCAAAGAAAAGTATTGCAATGCTTCTAGCAGGAGGACAGGGCAGTAGATTAAAAGGCTTAACCAAAAACCTAGCAAAACCGGCTGTTGCGTTTGGTGGTAAGTACCGAATTATTGATTTTCCTCTGAGTAACTGCACTAATTCAGGAATTGATACTGTAGGTGTTTTAACGCAATATCAGCCGCTTGTTTTAAATGACTACATTGGTAGCGGTGTGTCATGGGATTTAGATCGAACTAGCGGTGGCGTTTCGGTATTACCTCCATATTCAGAAGCCTCAGGCTTTAAGTGGTATAAAGGGACAGCTAGTGCAATTTATGAAAACATGAACTACATTGAGCGTTATAATTCCGAATACGTACTTATTTTATCAGGTGATCACATCTATAAAATGAATTACGCGCAAATGCTTGATGCTCACACTCAAAACGAAGCGGATGTTTCCATTGCGGTAATCGAAGTACCGTGGGAAGAAGCTAGCCGTTTTGGCATTATGAACACGGATGAAAATTCCAACATTATCGAATTTGATGAAAAACCCCAAAA